>Ga0116121_1000376_pt1 | contig 23148 bp, 21 predicted proteins | sample June2015DPH_13_1_FD_89725 | JGI IMG/M metagenome (GOLD analysis project Ga0116121, IMG submission 89725) | Peatland microbial communities from SPRUCE experiment site at the Marcell Experimental Forest, Minnesota, USA - June2015DPH_13_10 | ecosystem: Environmental > Terrestrial > Soil > Wetlands...
AAAAACGATTTCGCGCCGGCCGAAGCGCTGCTGAAAAAAGCTCTCGACACGGATCCCAAAAAGGACGACCCAAAGAACGCGCAGCCGTGGTCTTACCAGGCTTGGTTCGACATGGGATTCGTTCTCAACCGCCTGGGCCGCCCCGACGATTCGATCGCGGCGTATCGCAAATCGGTCGCCGCCAAGCCTGATGTCTTCGAGAGTAATCTGAACCTTGGCCTCATGCTCGCGCGCTCGCACAATCCTGATGCCGAAAAATACCTGCGCTCCGCGGCGACCCTGAAGCCGACGGCTCATGTCGAGGAGGGTCAAGCAAGCGCATGGCTTTCGCTTGCGCACCTGATTGAAAATCGCGATCCGGCGCAGGCTCTCCAGGCCTATCGCAAGGCGGCGGAGCTCTCACCCAATGATCCCGAGCCTCATCTTTCCGCCGGACTGCTCGATGAGCGGCAAAAAGATCTCTCGGCGGCCGAGGCCGAATACAAAAAAGTTCTCGCGCTCGATCCGCGTTCGACGGAAGCCGCGATCGGCTTAACCAACATTTATATGAAAGCCAATCGTCCCGCCGATGCCGAGCCTTTGTTGCGGCGTCTCGCCACCGAGCGCCCCGACGACAGCGGCCTTCACCTGCAACTCGGCCGCGTGCTCGCCGCACAAGGCAAGAAAGATGACGCCGTTGCCGAGTTCCAAACCGTGCTCAAGCTCTCTCCCAAAGATGCGGAGGCGCAACGCGAACTCGCTGACTTGTTCGTGCAGGCTGGAAAATTTCCGGAGGCCGAAAAAGCCTTCCGCGATCTGGTCACCAACCGCCCTGATGATGCCGACCTGCATGGCCAACTGGGCGAAGTGCTGCTGAAGGAACACAAGTTTGATGACGCCGAGACCGAATTCATGGCCACAATCAAACTCAAGCCCACTCTGGGCGAAGCTTACGGAAGCTTGGCCATCGCCGCCACAGAAACCAAGAATTACCCGCTCGCGATCAAGGCGCTGGATGCGCGCGCCAAGTTGCTGCCCGAAACGCCCATCAGCTATTTCATGCGGGCTTCTGCCCTTGACCACATGCTGGATTACAAGCAGGCATCCCGGTACTATCACCTCTTCCTTGATTCGGCTGCGGGGAAGTATCCTGATGAGGAGTGGAAGGCTCGCCATCGCCTGATCGCGATCGAGCCCAAGAAACGGTGACTGCCATGCGCCGAATTGTCTTATGCATGTTCGCACTCGCTCTCGCTTGCGGCAGTTGCGCGGCCAAGGAAGAAACACTCGATGAACTGAAAGCACGCGCACAGAACGCACCCGTGGACCAGCGACCCGAGCTCTGCGTCAAGATCGCCGAGCAGGAGTTCCGCAACGCAGACAAGTTCTACAACGATGGGCAGGTCGAGGAAGCTCGCACCGCAGTCGGCGACGTCGTCACCTATACAGAAAAGGCGCGCGACTTCGCCATCCAAACCAAAAAGCACATCAAGAACGTCGAAATCGATGCCCGAAAAATGGCACAGCGGCTCCGCGACCTGAAACGGACGCTCGCATTCGAGGACCAGGCGCCGGTCGAACAGGCGATCCGCAAACTGGAAGACATTCGAACTGCGCTGCTACAGGAAATGTTCTCCAATAAAAACGAAAAGAAGGACAAGAAATGACCCGCGGCTGGCTTGGGCGCGGAGCCCTGTGCTTGTCTTTCTTATTGACCCTGTTTCCTCCCATTCGGGCCCAGCAGCGTCGCGATCCGCTCAACCAGCTTGAGATTGACCAGCTTCGCGATGCCATGCTCGACCCCGATGAGCGCTTAAAGCTTTACGTACAGTTTTCCCGGGATCGCATGGCAAAACTTGAGCAAATGCGGAACGACCCCAAGACAAACGAGCGCGGCCTCCGAACCCACGACATGCTGCAGGACTTCCTCACCATCTACGATGAGCTGAATGACAACGTAGACATGTACGTCGGCCGCAAGAACGACATCCGCAAGCCGATGAAGCTGGTCATCCAGGCCGACACCGAATTTCAGGCGCGGTTGCGAGCAATTAAGGACTCGGCCAACGCGAATCCCGCCGAAGCGAAGCAGTACGAGTTTGTGCTCACCGACGCCATCGACACCCTCGATTCCAGCGCCGACGACCACCGCAAGACCCTCACCGAAGTTGAGGCCTACGTGAAGCAGCAGAAAAAGCAGAAAAAATAGATTAATCGAGATTCAGCCGCGAAGCCGCGCGCGCGCGCGCGCGCGAGAGAGAGAGAGAGAGAGAGAGAGCAGCCCACGGCGCGAGCCGTGGGTGTCAGTGCGAAAATAGAGTCAGCCTCTCATGCTAATCTTCCCTCACCGTGTCCCCCAGGTTGCCTGAAATCTTCCACGAAGCCTACGCCCAACTCCGTCCGCGCACGCCCGCGCCTCCGATGCACATCCGTTTTTATCCGTTCGTCTCCATCAACAACACCATTCGCCTGCGCCAGTCGGAACTCTACATCCGGCTCAGCGATTTACTCGAAGGCGCGCCCGAACCCGTGTTGCACGCCATCGCGCACATTCTGTTAGCCAAGCTATACCGGAAGCCGATCGACCGCGCGCAGAGCGCCCGCTACCGCCGCTATGTGGCCGGTCATGATCTCTCCGCCAAAGCGCGCCTCGTGCGCCAGATGCGCGGACGCAAGCACATCCGCTCCGCCCGCGGACACCACTACCATCTCGAAGAACTTTTCGACGACCTCAACCGCCGCTTCTTCCACGGCCTCATGGGACGCCCACAACTTACCTGGAGCCGCGAGCACGCCCGCAATCGCCTCGGCCACTACGACCCCGCCCACAACGCCATCGTCATCAGCAAAGTCTTCGACGATCCACGCGTCCCCCGCTACGTGGTCGAGTACATCCTCTACCACGAGATGCTGCACCTGAAGCACCCGGTGAAGCTGCACGGGAGCCGGAGATGCGTGCACTCGCGGGAGTTTCAGGAGGAAGAAAAACTCTTCCCTGAGCTCGCCCACGCGAAGAAGTTTTTGCGGATTATCTGAAAGCTGGTCGTCCTCGATGAGTGTAATTGCGAGAATTTGACACAAATTGACACTTCGTAGTTCTACAAGGCGAAGAACCAAGCTACATAAAAACCCCGCCCAAGCGAAGCCCTGGACGGGGTAGGAGTCGAACCACGATGCACGATTCTAGTAGCGCACCCTATCGAGTTACTGTGCGGCGGCGTTAAGGTGCGTAAGTTGACGAGCATCCTACGGGGTGAATACGAACACAACGCCGGCGTTGCTCGATCCGCCAGAGGAGGTCGTGCCGTAGAGGTTGCCTGCGCTGTCCCGAATCAGGCTGCCTTGCGGATGCGCTCCGTCCGCATAGTGGAAACGCCAAACGGCGCCCTTATATCTGAAGCGGTACCCCGACAGCTGGTAGATGGTCCCCGCGCCACGGTACCCGGCGTACTCTGTAGTGAGGCAAATAGTTTCGGGGCCGTTGAACAGAATCCCCGCGCTGGGAACGCTGCCTCCGCTGTTGTCGGCAAAGGGGTGGAGAATCCTCTCTTTCCATTGTCCCTTCTTTTTTCCCGTTGTTATAGGACTCAGCATGTAAACCGTTCCCCAGTTCTTGGCGCCGCCTGCGCTCGTTGTTCCGTAGATGTTTCCGGCCTGGTCGAGCACGGGAGCCCCTTGTGGGTTCAAGCCATCTTTGGGAGGGCCGGCAAACGTGTGGATCACCGCCGGATTCCAACCACCGTTGCCGTTCGGTGACAGCTTGAAAACGTCGTAATATGAGACGCCGAAGATATTTCCCGCGGCATCCATAGTCAACCCGACAGGGCCCGTTACGGTGTAGATTATCTGCTCTATCCAGCCGCCACCGGATGGGCTCAGTTCGAAGACCGCTCCGCCTGAAGCTGTGCCGTAGAGATTGCCCGCCGGGTCAAAGATCAGACCGTTTCTGGGATTGGCATTGTACCCGCCCGTAAAGGTGCAGAGGACGGTCTCGGTCCAGCTTGCCCCCGTGGGACTAAGTTCGAACACCACGCCGTACCCATACGCGCCGCCAGAATCTGTCGTACCGTAAAGGTTTCCCAGATTGTCGAATATCACGGGGCCGCTGGGAGAACCCCCGTCCGCCCCTCCGGTGAAGCTGTAGAGCACCGTTTCGTGCCATCCCCCGTTCGGCGCGACTTCGAACACGACTCCATATCCCAGCCCCCCACCGGGCGTCGTGCCATAGAGGTTGCCAGCACCGTCAAAGGTGAGGTTGGACTGGGGATAGGCGCCGTCGCTGCCGCCTGTGAAGTCGTAGAGCACCGCCTCCTGAGCCTGCGCTGGGAGGGCGGCAATCAGCAGCAGCGCAGAGATCGCGGCTAGCGTCAGAGCGGCGCGGATAACCACGGCTGCCAGTTTCGTCGAGCCGAATTTCGGCGCGGCATTGGAAATGTTCCAAGGCCCCTTCGTTCTATCGCTCGTTCCTGATGAATGCATACTTCCTCCTTCACAGCTTTGTTTTTTGTGGTGAGCCCTCGGTAAAGTGAATTTCCCAGACGTGCTCCGAGGATTGCTCTTTGATCTCCTCCCGCTTTTAAGGGGATTGTCGTGCAGATTAAATAGACAACCATTGATGGCATCTGTCAGTGCACCCCGTCACCCGGAGATGTGACTACGGAATAGCGCATGGATTCGCGATAGTTGCTGTAACAAGGCGCGAATGAGTGGCCGTAATGCGGATGCCGGGAAACGCCGTTGGATGCTCCACGTCCCGGTGTGATGCAAATCACAACCAACGGTGATTCCTCGCGTTGACCCGTCCCCGTGCCAACCCGTATCCTATTCTTATTGAAATTGAAATTCATTTTCATTTAGAAGCATAGCCTTATAGAACCATGACCTCATTTTTCGTGCCTACGTCATTGATCGATGCGCTTCGCGAAGGCCTGGCGGCTGCGGTCGTCCTCGCCGGCATTGCCCTTGCCTACCCTGCCAAAATTGGACGCACCGGCAAGCACGCCTCGCGCAAGCACGCCTCGGGCAAGGACGATCTTCAGAAGGACGACCTTCGCAAGGATCATCCTTGCGCCGGCAACATTTGCGGGGACAATCTCTGCGGCCATGGTCTGCGCCACCCGGGCAACTCCGACGGCGCGGACTTCGACGCAGGCGGCGAGCAAGCGCAGTTGCCGGCTTCCCAGCCGGCGGTCGCGCTTACCGAACTCGAGCCCGGAGAAGCCGGCACGATCGACCATATCTCCCTGCCCTTCCTGGGCCAGCAATTCCTGATGCGCGTCGGCTTTGTGCCGGGAGTGCAGGTCGAGTTTTCCCGCCGCGCACCCTTGGGCGACCCGAGCGTCTATCTGGTGGATGGGACCGAGATTGCCTTGCGGTCCGAGACCGCGAAATCCATCATGGTCCGCCGCGCGGAGATTCCGCAGTTGGGTGATTTGCCGTGAACTGTCATTCGGTCGAAACCCCAATCACCGCGCTTGAAGATGCCGGAAAACTTTCGGCAAATGAAATCCGGACAGTGGCCCTGATTGGTCCACCCAATTCCGGCAAGTCGACGCTCTTCAATCGCCTGACCCGTCTTCGTCAAAAAGTCGGCAACTATCCCGGCGTGACGGTTGAGCAACGAGTGGGTGTGCTCGCGGGCGCAGGGCGCGAGATCAAAATCATCGATCTGCCCGGTGTCTACAGCCTGACCCCGTACTCCGACGACGAGCGCGTCGCCGTGGACGTGCTGACCGGAAAAATGAACGGCCTGCCTCGCCCAGATGCGGTTTTGCTTGTCTTGGATGTGACCCACCTCTCGCGCCACCTCGTGTTGGCCGCGCCCGTCATCGCTCTGGGACTGCCCACGCTTGTGCTCCTGAATATGGCCGATGTCTTTGCCAAAGGAGGCGGCTCGCTGGACGTTCTCAAACTCGCCGAGGAACTGGGAACGCCGGTCGCCATGGTGAGCGCGACCCAGGAAACCGGCTTGGACGTGGTGGACCGGTTCCTGCGCGGAGACCACGACCACCAGCCCTCTACATTGCTTCCTGTTCTCCAGGATGCTCCGCAGTGCCGGAAATGGGCCAGCCAGGTTGGCACCCGAATCGGCTATGAGCGGCATCTTCCGAGCGAATGGAGCCGGCGGCTGGACGATGTGTTCCTCCACAAGTTTTGGGGCCCGCTGATCTTCTTGCTCGTGGTAGGCGCGGTTTTCCAGACCGTATTCGGACTCGGCCAGCCCATGAGCGCAGCTTTTCAGGATCTGCTTACCAGGCTGGGCCAGCAAGCGGCACCGTTGATCCCCAACAGTCTCTTCCGCTCGCTGCTTCTGGATGGGCTTTGGAAGGGCGTAAGTTCGGTGCTGGTGTTTCTGCCGCAGATCCTGCTGCTGTTCTTGTTTATCGGATTGCTGGAAGATTCCGGCTATCTCGCGCGGGCGGCGCTGATCGCGGACCGCACCATGCGAAGCGTGGGATTGAATGGGAAGGCGTTTATCCCGCTCCTCTCGGCCTATGCCTGCGCCGTACCCGCCATCATGGCAACGCGTACTATCGAGGACAAGCGGGACCGCATCGCCACGATTTTGATTGCGCCGTTCATGACGTGTTCGGCACGGCTGCCCATCTACACCTTGCTGATTGCCGCCTTTATCCCGGAGCGTCCAGTGGTTGGCGTGCTGCTCGGGTCAAGAGCATGCGCCATGCTGATGCTTTATGTGCTCGGGTTTCTCATGGCCATCGCAACGGCGAAGGTCCTGAAGTCGTCCGTGCTCAAGTCCGATGCCATCCCCTTCGTGCTCGAGCTTCCCGAATACCGCTGGCCAACATGGCACTCGATTGGCCTGCGCCTGTACGACCGCGGACGGATATTCCTCCGGCAGGCCGGTACCGTCATTCTGACGGTCTCGCTGCTGGTCTGGGTCTTGAGCAATCTGCCTCTGCACAATGGCCACGTTCCGCAAATCGAACAGAGCGTCATCGCGCACCTCGGACACGCCATTGAGCCGGTCATCCGGCCGCTTGGTTTTAATTGGAAAATCGGAGTCGGACTGCTGACTTCCGTGATCGCGCGCGAAGTCATCGTTGGAACTTTGGGGACGATTTACGGTTCCGACCCGGCGACCCATGCCATGACCCTGCAGAACGCTCTCCGTTTAGATCTCGCTCCCGCCGGCGCAATGGCGCTGCTGGTGTTCTTTGCGTTTGCCATGCAATGCACCTCGACGCTGGCTGTGGTGCGCCGGGAGACCAACAGCTGGAAGTGGCCCGCCGTCCAGTTCATCTACATGACCATCGTTGCCTACGCTTCGGCGTTCGCGGTGAACCAGGTCCTTTCAAAGCTCCTCAAGTGACGGATTGAACACCCTGCGCTAATGGCCAGCGCTCATGATTGGGGCGGCGGGGCCTCGACCGTCATGCCATGACGATCATCCGCGGATCGCGTGCTGCCCGGGCTTCAGCGCAGTTCGCCGTCTTATTTTTTCTTCTTCCGTTCAATCAACTCTTGGATGAAGACCCCTGAGATGAGTGCACATAAAAATCCCATCCACATCCAGAAGGCGTTTCTCAACGCGCAGGCGACGCCAAAGACAAGAACCGTCAGCAGGCTCATGGTCGTCGTAAGAAAGGTTCTTATTCTCATTCCCGATGCTCCTCAGCAGCGTCAAAGCCGCCGGAAAGAGAACACTTGAAACCTTGAAACTTTGAAACCTGCTTCTAACCCTACTTCTTCCCAAAGAACTTTCCAAATCCCAGCCTGACCTGCACGGTATTCACTCCCGGATTCGGGACCGTCAAGCCGGCGTTCGAAATATGCATGTAGCGCACTTCGGCTGTCCAGGTATGCTCGCGCAGGAAGTGAACACCGAACGCCGCACTCGAAGTAAAGTTCACCGTGGACGTTCCCGCCGGAACTTCATGGGTGGTAAACAACGTACCGCCATTCAATTCCAGATAAGGCTCCGCGCTCCCGCGCGTCGCGAAAATCCATTTCAGCGCGAATGGAAACACGCCCGCTCCATAAGCTGTATTGGCACGTTGAAATACGACGAACGCCGGCATCGCATCGACCGCGTATTCGAATCGTCCGCTCAAGAATCCCGGCCCATGCGGAGACGTTAAGACCCACCCGTAGCGCACTCCCAGATTCCAGACGCTCGTTTCTTTTGTGCCCCCGGGAACCGAATGTCCTCCGCCCGTCCAAACCTCCAGTTCATGACCGCCTTCTTCGGGACGGTCCTGTCCGACGGCAGAGGCAGATGCCAAAAAAAGCGCCGCGAAAAGAAAAGAAAACACCAATATCAATCGTGTCATAGATTTTCGGGTTAAACACGGAACGATACGCTAATGTGTCGCCCGACACAATCGCGATCATCGATTTGCGCGCAAACTTCTTATAATCCCGGCAACAGAAACCACGTCGCGCGTCGATGCTCGGCGAACGCCTCTCCGAATTTCGAGGCCAGGATCTTTTCTTCTTTGATCGCCTTGATGCTGTAGTTCGTGCCCAATAGAACCAGCGCAACCATTCCGCGCCATTCGCCGATCGCAAGCGCCGTCCCCGCCACGGCCAGCAAAACTCCGCCATAAATCGGATGCCGCAGATACCGGTAGGGTCCGCTGCGAATCAGTTCGTGGTCCACCTTCAATACGACTTTGTCGCTCCAGTTTCGGCCCAGGCTCTGACGCGCCCAAATTGCCAGCGCCGCTCCGGCAGCGGTCAAGCCAACGCCAAACCACCTCAGGCTCGGAATATCCGGCACAAACCGCCGTCCGAGACCGCCAAGTCTCAACCAATCGCTCAGCAGAAGACTGAGCGTGATGACAAGAATCGAAAGACGGAAAACTCGAAGTCCGGAGCCCTCCCCGACCGCCGTCTGCTTCGTCCCCAGCGCGCTATACAGCCAATACACGCCGAGCACGCCCCAACAATCGTCCAAAATGATGTCTGCACCGATCATCTGAATCTCGAAATTGCACCGCAAACCGATCCGTCAACCTTGAGGTTCAACTTCTTTAAGAGGTTAAACTTCTTCAATCTGACTTTCCAACTTCTAACTTCGCTTCTACTGACCTCCCTAGACTAGCAGGCTGCGGAAAAACTCAATTTTGTGTTTGATTTTGGGTGGCGCAGCGCTTCACCGCTGCCATAATTTTGTGTTTGATTTTGGGTGGCGCAGCAGTTCACCGCTGCCATAACTTCGTGTTTGATTTTGGGTGGCGCAGCAGTTCACCGCTGCCATAACTTTGTGTTTGATTTTGGGTGGCGCAGCAGTTCACCGCTGCCATAACTTTGTGTTTGATTTTGGGTGGCGCAGCAGTTCACCGCTGCGATAACTTTGTGTTTGATTTTGGGTGGCGCAGCGCTTCAGCGCTGCGATAACCGCTTTGTTTTGAACGCGGCTTCAGCCGCTGAGGTGACGATTCTCGATCGAAAGAGACTTTTTCCGCAGCCTGCTACAGCCCAATCCCCCCATCCACGGCCATGATCTGCCCGGTAATAAACGATGGACCGGTAGCAAAGAACATCACCGCCGCCGCAATGTCGTCGGCCGTTCCATTTCGCCGCATCGGAGTCTGCTTCACCATGCGCTTCATGAACGCAGCCGCGTCTTTTTCGCCTAAGTCAATCATCCCCGGAGCCACCGCATTCACCGCGATCTCTGGCGCGAGCGCTTTCGCCATCACTTTCGTCAGCATGTGCACCGCAGCCTTCGACGAGCAGTAATGAGCATGCGTCGCCCAGGGACGCAGCCCGCCCAGCGACCCCATGTTAATGATTCGCCCTCGCCGCTTCCTCAAGTACGGCACTGCCCCGCGCGATACCAGAAACGGTCCTCGCGCATTCGACGCAAAAATCGCATCCCACTGCGCGACCGTCAATTTTTCAAACTCGACAGTCTCATAATTCGCCGCATTGTTGACCAGCACATCGATTCCGCCCAGCACGCCCGCCACTTCCTTCACCATCTCGCCAACACTCGTCTCATCGGTGATGTCGCATCGCACTGCGAGCGCCTCCACCCCAAGCCGCGCCAGTTCGCCCACCACAGTCCGCGCCTCGCGTGCCGATTCGCGATACGTGATCGCCACGTCCGCGCCATTCTCCGCTGCCGCCAAAGCGATCGCGCGCCCCAGTCTTCTTGCCGCTCCAGTCACTAGAACCGTCTTTCCGGAAAGCATCCCGATGTTGCCGGTGCGATTCGCGATTGTCTGACCGGCCGCCTGTTTCGTCCTCTTTGTCATCCCGCGATTTTACGCCCCTTCGTGCCTTGGAATCGTTACACCAGAACTGCTACACTCCCTCGCATGTCCGCTCCCGGCGAGGTCGTCCTTTATACGCGCAAAGGATGCCACCTGTGCGAAATCGTGAAAGAAAGCCTCGTCAAACTTCATAGGCAGGGCGGCTTCACCTGGCACGAAATCGACGTTGACTCCGACACCGAAATTCGACGCCTCTACACCGACGAGGTTCCCGTTGTCTTCATCAACGGCCGCAAAGCCTTCAAGTACCGCATGGACGAACAAGACTTCCTGCGGAAACTGGCCAGCTAGCGCGAACTTCTCTTCAAGCGCTTCTTCTGTCGCGCCCCACAGCGCATTGTCTATCTTCGACGCTGCCGAAGATTTTCCTCCGTGTTCCTCCGCAGTTAAACCTTTTTGCCGTTAAGCTGCCGCCACTTCGGCAATCTGACTTCTAACTTCTGACTTCGTTTACAATCTCCCCCGATGCCCCGCACCGAACTTTTTGCCGATCCTGCCGGCCTGTTTATCCACGACGTTGTCCTGCAAAGTTGCAAGCGCAGCCCGGAAAAGATCGCTCTCCTCGATACTTCCTGCAATCGCCGCATCACCTTTGCGGAATACGCAGACCTCGTCGAATCCCTTGCCCGCGGGCTGGTTTCCGCCGGACTCGTTCCCGGCGAAGTCATCGCCATCCTTCTTCCCAACTCCTGGGAATTTGCCATCGCCTATCACGCCGCCACGCTTGCCGGCGGTATTCCGACTCTTCTCAATCCCTCCTATCGCGAACGCGAAATCCGCTACCAGCTCGAAAATTCGGGCGCCGTTCTTCTGATCACTGACGCTCCCCTGCTCGAAAACGTCAATCTCGCCGGACTTCCAGCGCTTCGCCGCGTCTACACCACGCGCGGCTTTAGCACGCACAGCGAGCGTGCGGACTGCAAAAACTTCGCGGATCTGCTCCGTCCCTCCTCGGCAACCATCCCTCGTCCGACCGGAACCTCCGCGCTGACCCTGGCCGCGCTTCCCTATTCGAGCGGCACCACGGGACTTCCCAAGGGCGTCATGCTCTCTCACTACAACCTTGTCGCCAACGTCTATCAGCTCATGGGTCCCGGCGCGACCATGCTCACGGACGACGACGTGATCCTCTGCTTCCTCCCGCTCTACCACATCTACGGATTAACCGTCGGACTCACCATGAGTCTCGCGCTCGGCTGCACGCTCGTGCTCATGCCGCGCTTCGACGTTCAGAAGGTCTGCGCTCTCTTAGTCGAAGAAGGCGTCACCTTCATGCCCATCGTCCCGCCCGCCATCAACGCGCTCTGCCAGGTTGCTGCCGCTGGAGCATTCCCCAAAAATCACCGCGTCCGCTGGATCAAGTCCGGAGCCGCCCCGCTCGCGCCCGAACTCGCCCGCCGCCTCACCGACCTCACCGGCATCATCGTCAATCAGGGATATGGCATGACGGAAGCCTCGCCCGTCACCCACGTCGGCTACATCACGCCTCCAGAGATGAACCGCCCCGCTTCCATCGGCCAGCCCCTCGCACTCACCGAATGTCGCGTGCTCGACGTCAACGACAATGAGGTCGCACCCGGCGAGCCCGGCGAACTCGTCATGCGTGGCCCGCAATTCATGCTGGGATACTGGAAAGAACCGCAAGCCACCGACGCCGTTCTGCGCGATGGCTGGTACTACTCCGGCGACATCGTCCGCACCGACGCCAACGGCTTCTTCTACGTGCTCGACCGCCGCAAGGAGATGATCAAATACAAGGGATTCCCCGTCGCCCCCGCCGAAGTCGAAGCCGTCCTGCTCGAACATCCCGCCGTCCGCGATTGCGGAGTCGTCGCCAAGCCCAACCTCGAGGCTGGAGAAATTCCCTGCGCCTTCGTCGTAGTCCGCGACGGCTTCACCGCCTCCGAAAAGCTCGACCATGAACTCCGCACCTTCGTAGCCGACCGCCTGTCGCACCACAAACAACCCCGCGAAATCCACTTCGTAGAAGCCGTCCCGAGAACCCCCTCAGGAAAAATCCTCCGCCGCGAACTGCGCAAGAGCATCTCGTGACCATGATCGAAGATCGGTAAGTTTTGGTTGGACTGGATTAGGGAAACAGGTTCTGAGTGTAATCTGGTTGCGTCAGTCATGGGGCAACCGTCGTGGGGTGATGCAAAAGAAAAGCCGCCCACAGATCGGGCGGCACACTGATTGGTTGCGATTCGTCTTACGTCTCAATCCAGCTTGAACTCAGGTTGTGCTCCCAAGGGAACGTCTTGTGGATTACCGCAGGCCCTGGCGTTTGCGCGCACCTCGGTTTCGATCATCCAGTGCACTACTGCATGGTCCCGGAGACGATGGTGTTTGTGTCAGTCTCGACCAGCAGGATTTCCTTTCCGGCGTTGACCACGACAAAATTGAAATTCAATGTGGTAAGTCCCTGCGGCGTAATCTGCGCACTTCCGGTGCAGTCGGCATTTTCCGTGTATGTGCCGGTAATTGGAACCATGTAAATCGCGCCGGCTAGGCTGAAAGTCCCGCTGCCGGAGATGTTTCCCTTACCGTCCAGAATCACCTGCTCGCCATAGGCCACCTGACCCACGCCAATGACGCTCCCGCTCAGATTGGCGGCAAAGGTTTGCACCTTCCCGTTTTCCCCGCACACTGCAGCTCCCTCTGCGAGGGCAAAACCGGAAATCACGCGGCCGCTATCGGTTTGGATACCCTGCCAACCCTTATTACCGCTGTCAAAAACAAAGTTGACGTGTCTGGTCTCACCATCCGAGTCATTAGCGGTTAGGCTGCCGGTGCAATTCTTCGCAACCGAATACGAGCCGGTGAAAGTGAGCGTGAAGATTATTCCGTCCCTACTCTTCGTTAGCGTTCCGCTGACGTTTCCCTTGCCATCGGCGGTGGCCTGGACGACAAGGGCCCTCGGCGTTCCGTCGCCACCGAGCCCTGAGAAAATAAATCCGTACACTCCCTTGAACGTGGTGTCGGAGCAACTTGCGGCGGACGCGGAAGCGACCGCGAAGATGGCCACAAAAAGCATAACGAGTGAGCTCATTTTTACGAAATTCATTGATTTTTCTCCCCGTGGTGAATGTTGCCTGAGACGTTTCGATGAACTGTCGAGGTAGGTCATTAGGTCCTCCTGTGACGAAATGTTCCAATACAAAGCGTGCGAAGTGCTCTCGCCTCAGGGGGTGCTGCGTCTCAACGGGCGGGAACTGCTCTTCGGGGAGGCGAGACGTGCAGATGTGAACACAAATGAGCGTATCCAGTCAGTGCACTTGATCACATCTCGATGTGCGGTCGTGAGTTACGCGGTAAAGCCCGTCGTTGTTGTTGCAAAATCCCCGTTACACTCAAAACCCACGGCCATCAGGTTTCATGGGTGAGGCTCCAGTAGGTAGAACCAGAGCCAATAGAACGCGAACAGTGCGGCTGCTACGAGACCCGCTAGAATCCGCAATGCAAGCCGCCATGGCCGCTTCATACAGCCACTTTACTCCCGATTCCCAACGCGGTTCCGGCGAAGTTGGCGAAAAATCCCCATAGCACCCACGTTTCCGCGCTCCGGGCCGTTCTCGCCACCTCTCCAAATCGAGCTTACAATCATCCCGAGGCAGTTGAACGAAAGCTGCGGAAAAACAAGTTAGCATGTTCCCACATCAGCTCTGCCCAAGGAGATGACGCCGATTTTGAGACGTCCAAGAAAGCAGAATCGCCCAAAACACGCACGCCGAGGCCCTCGTTCCTCGCGCGAACTTGTCAAGCTCTACGAAGACGATGCCGTCGTCGCCCTGAATAAACCGCCCAAACTGCTCGCGGTGCCCACCGATGACTCCGATGCCCCATCCGCCCAGTCTCTTCTTTCCGCGGAACTGAAATCGAAGAGACAGCGCGCCTTTGTCGTGCATCGCATCGATCGTTACACATCCGGCATCCTGCTCTTCGCAAAAACTCCGACCGATCGCGACGCGCTCGTGCAGCAGTTTCGCCTCCACACTCCGGTGCGGCAATATCTGGCCGTCGTTCGCGGGCATCTCGCCGTCAAGGAAGGCGTGCTCGTTCACTATTTTCGGCAAGAAGGCATGTTTCAAAAGTTGTCCACCGAGCGCGACCCGCAAGCGGCTCGCGCCGAACTTCGCTACTCCACCGAACGCCACCTTCGCGCCGCAACCCTCGTCCGAGTCAACCTGGTGACAGGATTGCAAAATCAAATCCGCGTGCAGTTCTCGGCCATTGGCCATCCCATCATCGGCGACAGAAAGTACAATCCGGCCGAAGCATCAGAGCGGCGCATTACTCGCGTCGCACTTCATGCCGCGCATCTTCAGTTCATTCACCCACGCTCGGGAGCCACCGTCTCCGTCACTTGCGAGCCTCCCCCAGACTTTCATGCCCTCCTGCAAGCCTTATCGCCACGCGAGCGCCGGTGAATGCGCGCCGGATATGTCTCCAACTTCTGCGTTCCGACTTCTAACTTCTGACTTGGCTCACCTCTGCAATCTGACCTCGGACCTCTGCAATGCAACTGCAAAACTCTTCACCTCGACAGCCCCTCGACTACGCGTTATAGTTGCCGCTGTCTGGTCGGCAACGCTCAGCGCTCTTGGCTGCCGAGTTCATCTTTTGCCGTCATGCTCTCAATCTCAAGCACAGTCGGATTTCAATGAGGACAAATTCATGCGTCAATGTCGCCATAGCCTCCACTCCACGAAATACATCTCCACTCTTCTCCTGGCAGTTCTGATTTGCTTTTCTCTCGCCCTTCCAGCCGTGGCACAAGACAAACCGGAGGCATCCGGACTCAAGAAAATCAGCACCGACACCTTCACGAACTCTGACAGCGTGCACAAAACCGAAGTTGAGCCATCGTCTTTCGCGTGGGGTTCGACCATCGTCAGTGCGTTTCATGTGGCGCGCCGGCCGGGCTCGATCGGCTGGGGCAGCGCCGACGTGGGCTTTGCCACAACGACCAATGGCGGCAAGTCGTGGAAGTACGGCTCCCTGCCGGGCCTCACCGTGAACTATGAAGGTGGAACTTATGGCGCCGCCGCCGATCCATCTGTCGCCTACGACGCCAAGCACGGCCAGTGGCTAATCTCGACTTTGCCTTTGGTCGGTCTCAACGGAGACAGCCAGTACATCGGCGACGTAGCCGTCAGCCGTTCTACCGACGGCCTCAATTGGGGTAATCCCATCATCATCGACTCGACGCATCTCGACGACAAGAATTGGTCCGTCTGCGACAACACCACGACGAGCGCTTATTATGGAAACTGCTACACCGAGTGGGACCAGGCCTACGGTACCGGCGACGTGCTGATGAGCACTTCGAGCGACGGCGGCGCAACCTGGGGTCCCGGCTTGCCATCGGCCGATCATGCCGGAGGTTTAGGCGGCGAACCTCTCGTTCAGCCCAACGGCACAGTCGTCGTTCCGTTCCAGGGTTATGAGGTCCAGTCATTCACTTCGACCAACGGCGGTCAGAGCTGGAACAAGAGCGTCGCCGTCGGAAGCATCAACGAGCACCAGGTCGCCGGCAATTTCCGCAATCCCGACCTTCCCTCAGCCACCATCGATGGCGCAGGCACGGTCTACGTTGTCTGGTCCGATTGCAGCTTCCGGTCCGGTTGCAGTTCCAACGACATCGTGATGAGCACGTCCACCGACGGCACTCACTGGACCGCGAAGGCCCGCATTCCCATCGACGCGGTTGGCACCACCATCGACCACTTTATGCCAGGCATCGGAGCCGATCCCACAACTTCCGGCAGTTCCGCTCACCTGACTATCGTCTACTACTATTACCCGGTCGCCAACTGCGGCAGTTCGTGCAAATTGTATGCCGGATACACGACTTCCACCGACGGCGGCAACACCTGGACCGCCGGCACAGAGCTCGCCGGGCCCATGAAGCTGACCTGGCTGCCTCTTTCTGACAACGGTTACATGATCGCCGACTACATCGCCGTTTCTTATGTAAACGGAAATCCATTCGGCGTTTTCCCGGTGGCAAAAGGCCCCTCCAAAGGATTGCTGAACGAGGCGATATACACCACCAAGGAAGCGCTGCCGCTCGTACAGGGCGCGCCGACCTTCAGTTCCCGGAACGAGCACCCGATTCCGAACGCGAAATCTGACTTCGCCCGCAAAGCCTACTATGACGACGAAAGTCGCAGGCCTATCCCCGAGTCACGGAGACGACGTGCCGCCGATCCCAACTAGCCTACGAAAAAGACTGAGCAGATTGAATCAGAGCGCCCACTCATCGCGTAATTTGCGATGAGTGGGATTCATTTTCGGCAAAAACATCTAGCAGTAGAAGTTTTTCGATTGCACTTGATTTCGATTGGCATTGCCTTTACTTCTTCACTCTGACTTCTAACTTCGTTTTGAACCTCTGCAATCTGACCTCTAACCTCTGACCTACTCTCCCACGAGCCAGGTGCATTGCGCGTCGCTCAACGGCACCACGCTCAGCCGCCCCTGCCGCACTAAGGGCGAGTCCGCAAACAGTTTATGCGCCTTGATCTCTGCCAGCGTCTTCGGAGCCGCAATCGCCTTCCCCACTTTGATCTTCACCAGCGGAGTCTTCACATCGCTCGCATCCACTGAAATCACCGACGCCGTCCCCACCGCGCTCTTCTCATCACCCGTGTGATAAATGACGAGCCGTTCTCCCGGCTTCATCTCGCGCAGATGCTTCACCGCCGCCGGATTGGTGACACCATCCCAAATCGTCGACTTCTCCTTCTCAAGATTCCCGAAGGAATATACGCTGGGCTCAGTTTTCAACAGGTAATTCATTCGAACCTCATCGAATCTGCGTTGGATTTTGAGAGCGCACGCTAATCACCGCGATATTTGTGGCTGGGCCTTTTACCTCTGCCCTCTAACCTCTGCCCTCTTCTTTCACTTCGGCAGCGCAAACACGCTCGAATCGATCGGCACATTCAACTCCATTTTTTCAATCTGCAGCGTGGATGCTTGCGGGTTCTCTTGCGTTCCGCTTACGAAGCGGTGGGCGAACTTGACGCCGCCAACCTCTCGATAATCTCCCACGTCCTCCACAATCAGTGTCAACTTGCCGTCCACCGTGCGCTCGATTGCCTCGTGAATTTCCAGATACGTCACAACGTCCAGAAACTGCGTGATGCTCGTCCCCGTGTGCGTCGTGATCTTCAGCCTGTAAACCGGCTTTCCTCCGGCCGTATCCTTGCCCAGCGCTTCCACCTTGCTTCCCTTCTTCGCATAATCCAACAGCGGGCCTTCAATCGCGTTTTCCGCTTCCTCCGCGATGTTATCCGCATCGCCGCCGCTCAGAACGCTGACCTTGCTCTGGTCCCCATTCTTCTGGATCGCCCAGCCCGTCTTCCCGTCATAAGCGCGCGTGATCTCCGTTCCCTGCACCTTGAACTCTTCGCGAATCTGGTTGGGGCGCCACGCCTTCACGGTGATCGGGGAACTCTGCTCTCCAAAACTGATCGTTCCCGTAATCACCAGCGACCGGATCGCGCGCAGCTTCTCCGCCCCGCCCCGAGCTGCCAAATTCTTTGCCACCAGTTCGTCAGCGGTCTGTCCCCAACCCAGGGCCGCAACAAATAAGAGAAGTACACCAGTCCAACCGCTCTTCATGTCGCACTCCCACCCCTAAGCTCTAAGGGTTGTTCCGCAGGATAACCCCGACCGTTGCCGGCCAGGAGATTTTACTTCCTCAATCTGACTTCTAACTTCTGACTTGGGGGTTCACTTCTGCAATCTGACCTCGAACCTCCGACCTCTCTACGCCGTCCCCGTATTCGCCAGCGCTTCCACCGCTTCCCAGGTCGTCGCAAACGTCACGAAAAAATCTCTCACTTTCGTGATTTCCAGAATCTTATTTACCCTCGGTTTCACGCCTGTCAGCACCAGGCATCGCCCGTTCTTCTGATGCGAAACGTAAGTCGCCACCAGAGAACCCAGCCCGACCGAATCAATATAGGGAACCTCGGAGAGATCCAGAATCATCGTCTCCGCGCTTTCCATGCGCACCGCCCGTTCAAACTGCGGAGTCGTCTCGATCGTGATCGGTCCCTTCAGCAGCAGAATCCGCTGATCGTCCGCGACCCCTGCAAACCGCTCAACCGTCAATTCCTGCAATCCCATAAACAGCTCACTTCCAAAAATTCTTCGCGCACCGAAACTCCCGCGCTCAGCGGCCCTCAACGGTGTTGCACTTACTTCTCCAATCTGACCTCTAACCTCTGACCTAAGTTAATTCTTCAATCTTACTTCTGCCTTCGTTCCTAATGGTTTTCGTACGTCGAATATTGCCCCGCTGGATGTTTCAGCTTCACCGTAATCTCCAGTTGCGCCTGCTTCACCTCGTAATCTTCGCCAAACGTCTGGAAACCTTTCGCCAGCACCTGCACCTGAACCGATCCATACGGGATATCCACGCTCGCGCGCCCGTCCGCGTCCGTCTTCAAATCCATCTCGCCGCCCGTCTGCTTCCCTTTTCGATTCACGGAGTGCAGCACCACCTGCGCATTCCTGATCGGCTTGCCATCCGTGTCTCTCACCACCACCACCCGCAACGACGCCGTCGGCCCGTCGTCTTGAGCCCATGCCAGGCCCTGACCGCCCAGCGCCAGTATGACTAAAGCAGCCGCGATTGCGCCAAATACGCGAATTCCAAATCGTCGTTCCATTTGACTCCACATCCTTCGCTCAGGGTTTCTGCGCGGCTCAGTTCTTAGCTTGCCCCGAGCAACTGAGTGAAACGAAGTTGTCGAACGGGCCGCGCAAATGCCTCAACCTCTGCCATCTGACCTCGCACCTCTAACCTCTCACTGCGGTTTCTGATCCGGCGGTCTCTGCGGATCGGGCGTCGCAGTTGACTCCGGCGGCTTCGACGGATCCGGCTTCTTCTCTTTCTCCTGCACGCCATAGATCGAATACTGCTTCGCCGGACGCTTCAACCTGATCGTGATCTCGGTCTCGGGCTGCCGGATGTTGTAGTCTTCCCCGAACGTCTGCAACCCCGGCGCCAGCACCTGCACCCGCAGCGGACCATACGGAATGCCATCAATCCCTGCTCGCCCATCGTCTCCCGTCTTCAACTCCATGCCGCCCATTTCCTGCTTGCCATTTTTCCTGACCGGATGCAGCACAACCGCCGCGTTCTTGATGGGCTTCCCGTTCGAATCGCGCACGATCACAAAATGCATATTCGACATCGGCCCTTCATACTCATCATGTTCCTGCGCCCACGCCCGCATGCTGAACATACCCATGCCCAGCGCAATCGTCATCGCGAGCCCGACTACTACTCTTTTCATGATTTCCATTTTATGCGACAACCCGACAAAAGTTATTGCACTCCCAAAACCATCATTCTCACTTCAGCCCCCTCACAACATAGCCCACGGAAAGATCGGAGAAGTGCAGATAAGCGTAGGCGCTCCCGTCGCTGGAAAAATAAGGCGGCGCGGATCCCGTTACACCCGCTCCGAGATCGGTGCCAAAGGTCTTCCATGGCTCGATCTTGCCAGTGGCAACATCGACGCGATAAAGGCTGGTCACTCTGCCGCGCCGGTGGCTCGCATCCAAGTAAAGCGATTTCCCATCCGGCGACCAATCGACCACAAACCACTTATTATCAAGTCCTGGAACCGGGCGCAATCCGCTCCCATCGAGCGGCCACACGCCCCAATTGCCATCCGGGCCGCGCACCGCGACACTACGCCCATCCGGAGAAATACTCCTTCCCGCCACACCTTCGGGTGTCATGGGCTTGGAGTCGCCACTGCTCACATCAATCAGATAATCCCGTACCCCATGCCCAGCCTCAATGCCGACCGCCAACAGTTGCTTGCCATCGGGCAGATAGTGCGCGCTCTCATATTGGACGTGGTCATGCGTCAATTGTCGAGCTTCCCCCGCTCCCGTCGGCACCAGACTCAAAGGTCCTTCCTTCGCCGGTTTCGTGATCACCCACTTGCCATCGGGAGAAATCGCCTGACCCACGCCGCTCCCCATCCGCACCGGCGGTGATCCGTCCATGTCGCGCAGGAAGACGGTGTAGTCCCGCCCCCCTCCATCTCCCTCTTCCTCAAATAGAACCTTCTTACCATCCCGGCTCACATCGCGCAGTTCGGCCCAGCCCAGCCAGCCAAGCTCCTTCTCTTCCTTCGCCCCCGGCGCCAGTCCACGGATTCCCAACCGGATCTGGTGCGTGATGGTCAGCGCCACCCCATTGCGGATGTCCTGCAGCCACATCCCTCCCGGCACGTTGGCGATGGTCCGCAGTCTGCCCGATAACGTCACCCCATGAAGGTTTTGAGCGCTCCCGGTGTTGGTCCCTGAAAACCATAGCTCATCGCCCGACGGCGACCACACGATGCCCTCCTGCGCCTGCCATCCCGACGACAGCTTTTTCTCGTGTCCCTGCATATCGATCACGGCCACGGACCCCTCGTCATCTCCTCCCGTATTCTCGTGATCGGCAAACGCGACCCACTTCCCATCCGGCGAGATCTTGGGCGTGCTGATCCAATTAATGCTGTCCAATAAAACCTTCCCCACCGGATACTCCAGTCGCCAATGGTGGTTCTCGGGCACATAGCGCACGACCGCCATGTGTTCCCCATCGGCCGCCCAGTCCGCGTCTTGCACGTTGGCCAGCACCTCGCGCGGAGTGCCCCCGCTGAGCGGGACTCGCGCCAGCGTCCCGGCCTGCGAGTAGCCCGAGAATCTCACCACGTTCTGCAGGATTGCCAATTCCCCGGTTTTCGAGATCGAGAGCAGTTCCGCATCTTTGAGGCCCAACTCGCGCGAGCCGTTCTCATCGGTGCGAGCCATATAAAGCTGCTTGTCCCCGCCATCCCAACTGGCGCTGTAGACGATGCTTCCGTCGGGCGTGAAGCGCGCATTCCCCATGGATCCGGTCCGGAACGTAATCTGCTGATACTCCGCGAGCGGAGGATGCACGCTTCCGCGCCCCAACCACCAGCCTAAGCCGGCAGCGATCACCGCCGCCGCCGCAGCCAATCCAGCGCCGGCCACCAACCCCAATACTTTTTGGCCGGATTCCTCTCTGCTCGCAGCAGTCGCTCCCGAATCCGCTGCCATCACCGCCGCCTGCGCGCTCGTCCGCGATCCCGCCGAACTGTCCGCGAGCGCCTCCAGGTTAAACGCCACATCTCCCGCCGACTGGAACCGCTGCGCCGGATTTTTCTCCAGGCAATGCCGCACAATCCGTTCCAGCGGCGCCGGAACGTTCCTCGCCGTCTCGGTAAGCTCCTCCGGCTCCTCTTTCAGGATCGCGCTCATCGTGTCCGCCGCAGTTTCCCCTCGAAATGCGCGCTTTCCGGAAAGCATTTCGTACAGCATTGATCCAAACGCAAAAATGTCCGCGCGATGGTCCGCTGCCTTGCCGCGCACCTGCTCCGGAGCCATGTACCCAGCCGTCCCCATCACCTGCCCCGGCTCCGTGTTCACCTGGACCGTAGCGTCCTCACCCGAGCCGGACGCTTCCGGCCGCGTCAGCTTTGCCAGCCCAAAATCCAGGATCTTTGCGCGCCCATCATCCGTAAGAAAAACGTTCTCGGGCTTCAAGTCTCGATGCACGATTCCTTTGTCGTGTGCCGCCGCCAGTCCGCGCGCCACCTGCAGCGCGCAGTCGGTCGCCTTCCTGATGGGCAGCGGTCCATTCCTCAACTGCTCCCGCAGCGTCGAGCCTTCCAGCAACTCGGACACAATATAAGGAGCGCCGCCCGCCTCGCCGATGTCGTAGATGGAAAGAATGTTGGGATGGTTCAGCGCCGCCGCCGCCCGCGCTTCCTGCACAAAGCGCTGCATCCGGTCCGGATCCGCGGAAAATGACTTGGGAAGCACCTTGATCGCGACCGTTCGGTTTAGCCGCGCATCCCGCGCCCGGTACACCTCGCCCATGCCGCCTGCACCCAGCATCGACTCAATGTCGTACGGCCCGAGCTTTGTTCCTGAATTGAGCGTCATAGGACACGATCGTCGTGAATGACTCACGAACCGAGTTGAAGAATTATATCGGACGAGCGAACTTCCCGACCGCTTGACCGCTCCATAAATAAAATTCTGTCGCGCAGTTGATTTTGGGTGGCGAAGTTGATTTTGGGCGGCGCACTCGATTTTTTGGGTGGCACTAGATTTTGTCTGTTGCACCAGATTTTGGCTGTTGCACTAGATTTTTGCTGTGGCACTAGATTTTGGCTGTTGCACTTGATTTTGGGCCGCACACTAGATTTTGGCTGTTGCACTTGATTTCGGGTGGCGCAGCGGTTTACCGCTGCGTTCACAAAATGGTTTTTCAGGGTCCTGAGTGTAATCGCCTGATTGCATCAATTGACATTTCTCGGATGCTACCGCCCAGCGTAAGATTGGGGCGAGGAACGCCTGAAGGCACGTTATGGGAACAATCAGCGAGTGGCTATCCGTTCTGGTGTGGGGCGGGCTTTGGGGCAGTATCATGGCGTGGACGACTGCACGCAGAGGTCCCGCAATCTTCAATCTCAAAGGACGTGTGCAGCATTTCGTGACATGGTTACCAGCCGGATTACTCTTCGGAATTATGACGACGTTTCACTGGCACCGGGCAGTTCATAGGCCACTGCTCTTTGTCACTCTTGCGGCGACCGCAGGATTATTTCTCATGGGTTTGATTTTTCGTAACGCGACGCGCCACTAGAAAACCAAGCAGAGTCCCGCTTGTGTCCGCTCCCCGCCGGATAACTGTTGAAACATCGCGATTACACTCACGACAGGGGTTCTGAGTGTAATGGCCTGATAGCGACAGTTGACCTTCGTAACTGCCCTCTCATTCCGTTTAGGTTCCTGCTGCCCTAGACTTTAGGTATGAAGACCTTTGCATTATTACTGCTGAGCCTGATTGCTGCATCAGAGATCGCGGCCG
>Ga0116121_1000377_pt1 | contig 23126 bp, 25 predicted proteins | sample June2015DPH_13_1_FD_89725 | JGI IMG/M metagenome (GOLD analysis project Ga0116121, IMG submission 89725) | Peatland microbial communities from SPRUCE experiment site at the Marcell Experimental Forest, Minnesota, USA - June2015DPH_13_10 | ecosystem: Environmental > Terrestrial > Soil > Wetlands...
GAGGATTGCGACGGACGAGGTTCTCGTGACCTTCGATCAACCGCAGCGCGCCATTACTCCAGGCCAGGCTGCCGTGTTCTACGAGGGTGACATCGTCGTTGGCGGCGCTTGGATCACATAGAGTTTTTGGCGCTCTTGCGGGCGTGATTCTTCAACCGGCGCGAATATAATTCGCTGCATGGCTTCGGCGCACTCTTCGGTACCGCTTCCGGTAACTCCCACATTTCCGTCTGCCCCATCATTTTGGAGCCGTGAATCCAGCTCCCTGAAACAAGGAATCAAGACTGGGCTCGCGGGCACAATCACCTATGCCATTTATGCGGGTTGGAATTTGCCGCAGGGATACTGGGCAGTATTTGCGGCGCTGGTGGTGACGCAGGCCAACGTCGGTGCATCCTGGAAAGCAGCCCTCTACCGCACCATCGGTTCCACCAGCGGCGCGCTGGCGGCAGCTCTGCTACTTCCTTTGTTGGGCACGGGGGCTGTGCGCGCGGGAATTGCTCTCTTTATACTGGCTTCTTTTTTCGCCTACCTCACCGCGCTGCATCCCAGCTTCAGCGCGGCGGGATTCACTGCGGCCTTGATTCTGGTCTTTGGCGGTTTGCAAGAGCCGTGGAATGTAGCGTGGCTTCGCTGTGCTCTATACCATGCTCGGTGCGGTGATCGCTTTTGCCGTGGGAGTGCTGGTTTGGCCCGTCCATGCGCGTGAAGGCTTGCGCAACAAGATGACGAACATCCTGCAGGGCGCCGGCGCACTCTACGTCGCGGTCACTGCGGCTGCGCTACAGGGTGTGAACAACGAACCGCAGGCTCGACAACTTGAGCGGCAATTGCTCGATCTTCGTCGCGGCATCACACAGCAGATGGATGAAGCGCGCAGCGAATTGGCATTCGCGCGGTTTAATGCTGGAGCTTTTCAGGCCTTCATCGATCAGGCGGATCAGGTTCGCCGGAGGCTAACGGCGATGGCCGAGGATAGCAGTCTCTATGTACACGCGAAAGTTCAGCCCGAATTGCTGCCTTCACTCCCCGCCTTAGCCGAGTGCACAGCCCGTGGGTTTTCCGACTTGGCCGACGCGGTTCGCACGAGACGCAAGGAAATGCGGTCGGCGGAAAACCTGGAGCGAGCCGTACGTGATCTTGATGCCGATCTAGCGCGTCTGCGGGAGCAGCGCATCACCGCGCCCTTCGCGCTCGATCGTATGTTGCCTTTATGGTCGTTCGCTTTCAATCTTAGGGAGGTGGCGCAGGACTTGAAAGAACTACGATCGGCGCTAGCCGAGCTTGACTGACTGGGACTCGCCTAACGAAGCATCTACTGACGAGGAATCAGACGATGAAGTGCCCCCGTGGAGGGAATCAAGAAAGCTTGCGCTCGACGTCCTAAGTTTCTGCTCCAGTCGCGCGGTGCAGTCGCAATCGCCGCACGCCCAAGATTCTTCGCCATTTTCATCGCGGCACTTGTGACGGTCGTGCGCATCCTGCACACACACCACTTTAAAATACTCTTCCCAGTAAGGCCGTTCTTCCTGCAACGGAGTCGGGCAGTAACAGACTTCTACCCAACGTACCGTCCCATCGGCACAGAGCCTCGCATCCTGCATGTTACGCAGATATTCGCCCTCGGCCACCGAGCCCTGCCCGATTGTCTCGCTCTGAATCGCCTTGAGCAGGGCGCCTTCGCAACCAGATTTAACGCGGGCTCGAACTAAATAGCGCATGAGACAAATAGAGTGAAACTGGGGAAAATCTTAGATGAAATGAACAGCAATCTTGAAGCAGCCTTCGAGGTCAGATGAACATCTCGTCCTGCGGGACGGGACGTCGCGCTCCGCGGCCATCACCATTTTTCCGGCCGCGGTTGCCGAGCAGAAACTCAACGCCCGCCGTTACGCCCCGGACAATCCCGGATACCTGACGCACCGGCGAAATCACAGTTTTAGTCACGAGATCGGAGGTTTGTTCCACGCGATCAAAGGTGCGGCTAAGCATCTCGTCAGCACGAATCACCTGCAGGCGGGCGCGATCCATAACGTCGTTGACCGTGGCATCCATTCTTTGCACTTCGGAACGAACGGCGGACGTTGTTTCCACCAAGTTATCAACGACAACCCGTACTTTGGGTTGCAGCTCCACTATATTGTCTACCATCTGTCCCACCTTCGGTCGCAACTCCGTCAGCATCGAATTCGCGGAATCAATCGTCGGAAAAGCCTTTCCCTTTATTTCCTCGACCACCCCGTCCAACTTGGCTGTAGTCTTGCGGACTGCCAGGTATAAAGCGACGAGGATGCCGGCCTGCAGGACAACTGCTGCAGCAGTCACTGCGATAAACACTGGGACGAGATTTTCCATCATATGAAACGCTCCTGCGAAGAGCTTGGAATCACCGCCGAATTACACGCCCTTTGTGGGCACGGTTTCAGTCGTGGCTTCCTGGTAAGCTTGGCGTCCCGCTTCGTAAGCGGCGCGGAACTGATCTTTCTGCTGATTCACAACGTCGCGACCTTTATCCACCCAACCCGAAGCTTGTTCACGAGCTTCACGCGCCCGAGTACGAACGTACTCAGTACCTTGCTCCGCTCGCGCACGCAGCTCTTCGCGCGTCTCACTTCCCGCACGCGGTGCATAAAGGACTCCGACTAACCCTCCCAAACCCAACCCCGCCAGGAACCATACGAAACTGCTGCCGTCTCGCTCAGACATTGGAATCACCTCCTGAATAAGTGCTTGATTACTAATCGGATGGTAGCACTGGCATGCCGTAAATACAATTACGGCTGAACCCTTATATGGGCATCCGCAAGACCGCAATCCTCACTAAAATTCCGCTTACTTCTGAGTGGGATTCGTAGGCGTGGACGCTGGCGCCGCAGGCTGCGTCTTGGCGGGAGCTGACTTCTCCCCCTGCAAAACGGATCGTGGGCCGCCATGTTTAATGGCGTTGACGGAAAGCGTCACGGAAGTCAACATGAACAGAACGGCTGAAATAGTTGTGGCTTTGGAAAGCGCCGTGGCTGCGCCGCGTGGCCCAAATGCAGCCTGGCTGCCCTGTCCGCCGAACGCCGCCGAGATATCCCCGGCCTTACCGCTTTGCAAGAGCACAACGATAATCAGAAACAAGCATACGATCACGTGGATGATAGTGACGAGAATGATCATGGAGTCGAGAGGTCCTAAACTGTTCAGAATGAGTGCATTCGTGCGGAAGGGGAGATTTGAACTAGTTCATTGCGTTGATAACACGTAACTTGTTCATTTTGTATCCGGCCTAAGAGCCCAAATGCTCCACAATCCCGATTCTATTGTACAGCGAACGCAGTGCGGAAGAGAAAAGAGAGCCGCCGCTTTCTCTTTCCCCAACACAGTTTGACATCCGCCCCTCCCATCGGTCAAGGCCTCCGCAGCGACTCTTCGAGAATGGGAACGGTAAGCGTGCTCTATGCCCGTCTCCGGATCTCGTAGTTCATCTGCTGCCGCCTCGATGGCGTGGCTCGATCGATTACTATTAATACGTGCATAAGTAAGTAGACATAGGATATAATGGCCGGCATGAAGCGACGCGACGCTCGTGCCCTCGACCATAAGACATTGCAAGAGATTCGGATTCGTGCGGTCGAAAGAGTTCAAGCGGGCGAGAGCCCAGAAGCCGTGATCCAAGCGCTGGGCTTTACGCGAAGCTGCATTTACACCTGGCTCGCCAGATACCGCAGCGGCGGTTGGGGTGCGCTGAAAGCCCGGGCCCTGAAGGGTCGGCCGATGAAGATCAATGCCCCCCAGATGGGGTGGCTCTATCGCACTGTCACGGGCAAGAGTCCGCTGCAGTTTCGCTTCGAGTTTGCGCTCTGGACTCGGGAGATGATCCGGGTTCTGCTGCGGGAGCAGTTCGATTTGAAGCTGAGCGTGGTTAGTGTGGGGAGGCTGCTGAAACAACTGGGGCTGAGCTGCCAGCGGCCATTGTTTCGGGCGATCGAGCAAGACCCGAAGCGAGTGCGGCGGTGGCTGAAGCAGGAGTACCCGCTCATTCGTCGACAGGCTCGGGAAGTGGGGGCGGATATCTACCTTGGCGACGAAGCCGGGGTGCGATCGGACCATCATACGGGGACAACCTGGGGCATCAAGGGACAGACGCCGGTGGTGCGGAGCACGGGGCAACGCAGTTCGGTCAACATGATTTCGGCGGTCAGCGGGCGGGGACACATGCGTTTCATGGTGGCCAAGGGCAGAGTCAACGGGGCGGTGTTTGTCGAGTTTCTGAAGCGTTTGATGCATAATGCAGCGCAACCGATTTTTCTCATTTTGGACGGCGGTAGCTATCATCACAGCCGGCTGGTGAAGAACTACGTGGCCAGCTTAAGTGGGAAGCTGCGATTATTCTTTCTGCCACCCTACTCCCCGGAACTCAATCCGGACGAGCAAGTCTGGAATTACCTGAAACACCATGGTGTGGCCAAAGCTGGGTTGCGCAACCGGAAGGAACTGAGAAAGTACGTCCGGGCACGTCTTCGTTCGCTACAACGACTACCCTGGACCATCCGCATGTTCTTTCTTACGCCAGACACCCAGTATGCGGCGGCTTAACCGTAATCTATGTATACCTACTTATGACCGGCTTAATAATGGGATGGTCCGCCGCCCTTAATTTTGAATTGTTGGAGGGGAAGGACACTACATTCAACGCCTAACAGTTCCCGAGTTCGATCTGCTTCCCGTGACCTGCGTCACGGACCGTTCTCCGACTTTCAGTTCCAATACACGCAAGTGCAATACGGAGGCGCACTTCTTGACTCTTCAACGTTTCGTCGTTCGGAACCTTCTGCGCAACAAGCGGCGCAGCCTCATCACCGCCATCAGCCTAGCCTTCGCCTCGCAGGATGATCCGCACCGGCGGCCACGCCTGCCGGATCTGCGCCACAATCCGTTCCACCTCCGCCACGCTGCCTTTGGCCCCATCGATATTCGACGGCCGCAAGCGGGCGCACAGCACATGCTCGCCACAGACGATGTACAGCGGCAGGTAGCAGTAATGCCCGTAGTAGCCGTGGAAGAACCGCCCTTCTTGCTCCCCGTGCAGAGCAATGTCGGTGCTATCCAAATCCAACACAATCTCTTGCGGGGCTTCGCCCTGCGCTTGCAGAAAAATATCCACCAGCATCCGATCGACGGCCCCCTCGTCCAGGATGATTTTCTTATAGCGCTCCTTTTCCCCCAACTTCGCCGCCCCCAGTTCCATACGGTTGAGCGTGCTCTTGCCCGCCAGAGCTGTGCCCTGATCGCGCACCCGTCGCCGCTCTTTCCCCCAACGGATCGCGCCGCAACTCCTCGTGATCGTTCAAATCCTCGTAGCCCAAAGCCAGTCCGTAAATCGCTGCCCACCAACTCCGCCACCCCGTGTTCGACCAGTTCGGGGTCCCGATAGTCGCTAAAGCAGCTCGCGAATTGGCCGATGATCTTCGTCCGCTTCTCCACTTCGCGCAACAGCAAACCCCCAGCGTCACTGGTGATGGATCCGCCGTCAAACTGCCCACGCACTTCTCGCTGATTTAGGGGATGAAATGGAAACGGTTCTTGGGTACACTCTGTTGTCATAAGGCTGTCTTCCTTCGCTGACGTAACTTCTACTTGTCATAGCTGTTATGCCACGAAACGACAGCCTTTTTATTTTCTTGTTGAGAAATTAGGGTTAGCCGCGAGACTGGCTCCGAGGGCCGGCATGGAAGTTTGAGTTTAGAGCCGCCCCAACTGGAGCAGCCTTCTGCCAACCAGGAAGTACCAAGTTATCATCGAAAGCCCGGCCACAACCGCAATTACCATTGCCCAGTCGGGCAACGTCCGCACTCTGGTCAAAATGATTTCAACGACCATGAGCAGCACAGTCCCGAGAATTCCTGCGTGAGCGGTCGCTTTGCTGAAGCCCTTGCCTCTCAACATGACTACGGAGATTACCAAGCAAGCGAATTCTACGAGCGGAACTCCAGCACGGCTTTGTCCCTCAGCAAGCATCGCCTGACCTGCCGCGACTAATAAAGATCTCTGCGCATCGGTGGTAGCACTTGCGTATTGGCTGCTAAGGGAAAGCATAGGGAGGGCCCTACTGCTGGCGAGGTAAACCGGCAGCCCCACGAAGAAAAGGATGGTGCCGAAAGCTCCGTAAGCCTCGTGGTCTCGTCTGATGGCGGAGTAAATGGCGAGAATCGTCGGGGCTAGCAGGACTGCTGCAATGAGATTCAAGAAACCGAGGTTGTCTTCGTACCCTCGTTTGCCGGATAACATTCGATCTTTTCGCGAAGCGAGGACAAGTGCGGCATGCTGCGGACCTCGTTGGCCGCCAGCGGGTTTGCGATCGAGGAAGCGCGAAGCGGCGAAGAGGCGGTCGCGATTCTTGCCCGATGCGCTTTCGACCTCGTCCTGCTCGACGTCAACATGCCGGGGATTGGCGGGGTGGAGGCCTGCCGCGAGATTCGCGCCCACATGCCGAAGATCGGCATCGTAATGGTTACAGTGCGGGATAGCGAGAGCGAAACGGTCAGGGCCCTGGAAGCAGGCGCGGACGACTACATCACAAAGCCTGTCCGATTCCGCGAGCTGGTTGCGCGGCTAAGAGCTGTGTTACGCAGGCTTCACATCGACGATGTCAGCGAGCCGACATTGTGGCGGGCGAGCGACTTGGAACTGGACATCACTCGCCATGTGCTTCACCGGCAAGGAGAAATCGTTCACCTCACTCCCATCGAGTTCGAGCTGCTGGCGCTGCTGATGCGGAATCAGGGGGCCCCGGTAACACACACCAAACTGTTGCGATCCATCTGGGGTCCGGAATATGGCACTGAGCTTGATTACCTACGCTCTTTTGTCAAAACGCTGTGTCAAAAAGTGGAAGAGGATCCCGCCAAACCAAAATACATTCTGACAGAACCCTGGGTTGGATACCGTTTCTGCAATCCGCTTGATGTGTCGCCAGTCGTGCCGCCTGACGCATCACACTAAGCCTCCCGCCCCGCGAATCCGGGCATCTCGCAAATACTCTCTTCCTCCTACCAATCACAGAACTTATCCAAGTTAGTCGAATTATTAATGTCCAATCTTCACGGCTTCTTCATGCCATCCAATCTACTCTCCTCACCACATTCGGGGCGTCAAACCATTTGCTTCCGGTGGTAGCAGGTCTCTGCCGATGCTTTACGAAGAGTTAGGTGTTTTTCGATCGCGGTGGGGACGCGGAAATTGGGAAAGCCGCCACCTCGTCCTGCTCGGCATGAAACGAGACGGGAGTGCCGACTTGCAGAAAAAGGCCGTTCCATATCGAAAAGGTTTATGCGTTCTTTATGAACTTTTTACCCGCTCTTTATGAATTTTGGAATGTGATGGAGGGTTGGACCACCAAGAAAAGCGGCAGGCAAAAGCCTTTTGGCCTCTTAGGCAGAGCGGACGATCACTAAGAGGAACCGGACTTCAGACCTGAAAGGATTCGAACTTGAAAATCATGAAAACTGCACTGTGTAGGGCCACAGCGATTTCAATTTTTCTTCCAATGCTTGTTTTGAGTCTCGCTGTTGGTCAGGCTTCGCGCTGTTACGCGCAGATGCAGGCGCAACCGGATGCTCATACGAACGTGGCAGCCCTGCGCGAACCCTCGCCAGGTGAGTCCGACACAGGCGCCGCGAACGGCACAGCGCCCACGCCAGCTCGACCCGCGGCTGCCCCAGAACCGGAAATGACGGTTGCCATCGAGAAAGAACTTGCGGCCATGAGAGGTCGTATAGAACAGCTCGAAACGGAGCTGACGGAACTGAAGGGCCGTACTCCGGTAGGACAGCCGTCGTCGACCGCCGCAGCAGATCTCGGCAAGCCCGGCGCATCGGCGCCGGTCGTAACCACCGCAACCAACGCTGCGCCGGCAACCAGCGCACTAACTGGGTGGTTGGCACAGCCGAGTGCGTCTTCCCCCAGTCAAACTCCCGATGCCGCGCCCGCAAGAAAGGAAAAGATCGCACCTTTCTCGGACTGGGATTGGACTTGGCTGAACGGCAACCCGCGCAACAAAGACACAGCTTTCGATTCAAAGTTCTTCACGCCGGAAATTCGGGCTGACGTTACCTACAGCTACGATTTCAACAAACCGGTAGACAACTCGATGGGTGGTTCAAGCGAACTGTTTCGCTCCAACGAAATCCAGTTGGAGCAACTCGGCCTCGGCGGCGACTTCCACTACGACAACGTTCGCGCCCGATTCATGACTCAGTTTGGCATGTATTCCACGGCGACGATTCGCAATGACCCCAGCTACGCCAAGGGGCAATGGGATATCGCCGATGCGGATCGCTACCTGGCGGAAGCATATGGCGGCTATCACATTAACGCGTTGAACGGGATCAACATTGACGCGGGGATCTTCATGTCGTACATCGGCCTGTTCAGCTACTACAACTTCGATAACTGGGCCTACCAGCCTTCGTACGTTTCTTCTAACACACCCTGGTTTTTCCAGGGCGTGCGAATCCAGATTTTTCCCAATCCGCACTTGAAGATTGAGCCGTGGTTCATCAATGGCTGGCAATCGTACGGCTCGTCCAATTCGAGGAAGGGTCTGGGCGGTCAGATCAAGTGGACTCCGAGACCCTGGGTGAACGTCATCTCCAACAATTACGGTCTGGGCCACGATGACCTGTACATTCCGAACCGCGGCCGCATCCACACTGACGACAGTATCGAGATCAAGTATTACGACAAACCGGGAAAGACGCTGGACAAGATGGCGTTCTCGTTCACCGGCGATATGGGTTGCGAATTTGGCCCCAGCACGACCACCTCGACAGGCGTTTATCTACAAGGCGTGGGCTGCCACGGTGACACCAAGGACAGGAACTCGGTCGGGGGCGATTATTTCAGTGCGGGAATCAATCCTAAGCAGAGCTTTATCGGCTACATGATTTACAACCGCATGTGGTTCAAGAACGACCACCATGGATTGACGATCGGCGGCGGCCAGATCAACAATCCGGGACGGTATCTGGTCCTGCTGCCACCCATCAATGGTGAGACGGCTTCCTCGGCGGCGATTAATGCGCCCTACTTCACCGGGAATCCCTCTGACTCATTCAAGGCCTGGGATACATCGATCACCTACGATTACATGCCCCGGCAGTGGCTCACGTTCCGCTGGGAGTACGACTACCGCCACGCGAGTGTGCCGTACTGGTCGGGTCACGGCGGAGTTACGCCGCCGGGTTCGGGCGGAGTGCCGTATACCAACAATGGATCTCCGCAGTTCTTTGCCTGCAACGACGGGAATACGTCCGGAGCATTGACCCTGGGGGCCGCGCAAACGGCCTGCGCAGGACAGGGCAGCACCGTATGGTTTCCCGATCTGCGCAGAGACGAGCAGCTCGTCGACATCGATATCATGGTCAAGTTTTAGCATTGGAAACAGGACTCCGGTCGTGTGCGAGTCAAGCGGTTGCAAATGGAGGTGGAATCATGTTTAGGCCCTGGCTGATTGCGTTCGCCCTCATGGCTGCGGTTTTCTTAGTCGGAGCGGTGTTAGTGAATAGCATCGAAGCTCAAACCGAGAAATCAACGGGCGTCGTGGTTCCGACGCCGGAGGCTGAAAAAGCTGAACGAGAAAAGAAGCTGGCTATTGCGACGGAGGCGGCGAAGCAGCTGTTGCTCGCGATGGACACCGACAAGAACGGCAAGATCTCCAGGGAGGAGTGGATGAAGTTTATGGAAGCCGAGTTCGATCGATTGGACACCAACCACAACGGGGAGCTGGACGTTAAAGAGTTAACCCAATCACGAATGCGGGTGCATGCAGCTGTCGGAAAGTGACCACCCAGCCCATGACGCAAGGAGAATCAGCGTAAGGGGTTGGTTCTCGCTAGGGATCAGACGATTTAGATGGAACCCGGGAGCACGGAAGGGTCAGTCAGTTTCATGATCATGAAAAGACGGCGCAAGGGGAAGCGCGGGACCAAGGGAAAGTTAGCTGGCATTCTTGATGCGGACTTGGCGTTCGTGATCCTTGCGGTCGCCAGCATGGCCGTTTTTGATCTTTGGGCATTCGTAGGGTTTTCAGGGAGGTGAATGATGCATCGGTCTGCGAGGGCCAGCGAGTTTGGGATCAATGGTAACGAAGTGAGGGAAGAGCAGGAGGACGAGGTGATGGAGATCCTTGCACGAGTCGAACACAACTTGAACGACTTGGCGCAGGGCCTGAGCCTACTCGGCCTCAAGCGTTGCTCCTGGTGCAAGAGATTTCTCCGCTCCTCCGATCCCGGCGCACTATTCGGTGGCGATGGTGAACTGGTCTGCTTCGGGTGTGTTCCTGCATGGTGGCCCTCGCGTCGTGAACAACTGAGCTGTGAGGACAGAAAGAAAATCGAGGGCAATCTCGTATTCTGGTTGCGCAGCTTCCACAATGCCCATCTCGTAAAGGATTCGCGCAAGACGTCTGAAAATCAGCCTGTAAAATTCGAACTGGTCGCGAGTTGCCTGGAGTGTCGTGGAACCGGAACGCTCATGGGCGATAGGCGCTGCCGCTACTGCGACGGTCCTGGGGCGGTTCGGGTCGTCGTACCGGAAAGAACTCGGTGATTCGGCACCGTGTCCGGCCTCTGACGCGGCCGTCCCCCTGGAAGCTGGGGCCGGATTTTGTGAGAGTTGTCCCCTGCGGGCATGTCGGCGGCGACAGCTACATCCGAGCTTTGAAGGCAATGTTCCCGGAGGTGCCGTTGATAGCAGCTGGGGGCGTGAGTTAGCAGACTGCACTCAACTTCATTCTGGCGGACGCGGTTGCGCTTGGCATTGGCGGAGAGTTGATCCCCAGGGAAGCCATTCGGTGGCGGCAACCGAATCGAATTGTCGAATTGGCGCGCCGGTTTACAGCCGCCGTCAGCAGCGCTCGGGAATAGCGACTAGGCGGCTACAGCAGCGGACCCATGCCAGGTCAACCGCCGGGAAATGTGGAATACAGCCTTTGCAAGCCCTGCCTCCTGAGATTGGGCAGTATTGGCCAGCCCAGGAAGAAAGACTAACAATTGCCATCGCAAAAGGAATCCTAAGGCCCGGAATCTTGTCGTAACACTATCGAAGTATAGCCCTGTGCAGGGAGTGCGCTTCTCACAAATGGATGATTCCGCGCCGTACCGCAATGGCTACGGCTTGCGTGCGATCACTGGCCCCCAGCTTCTCCATGATGTGCTTGATGTGGACCTTGACCGTCTCTTCTGAAATGAAGAGCTTTTCGGCGATGTCGCGATTACGGTTACCGCCGGCGATCTGCCGAAGGACCTCGATTTCGCGGGCCGTGATAGCCTCGTCGCTGTAGTGCTCCGCCAGATGGGCTGCTATCTCTGGCGGGATGCGTTTTTTTCCCGCATGCACCTGGCGGACCGCGTCGACTAGATCCTTGGGAGGCATGCTCTTGAGCATGTAGCCGCGCGCTCCTGCCTCAAGCGCACGCTGGATCTCAACATCGCCTTCAGACGTTGTGAGCATGATAATACGGGCGTCCGGGAATTCGTTTCGGATCGCGATCATCGCTTCTATGCCACTCATCTCAGGCAGCCTGATATCCATGAGCGCGATGTCAGGCTGATGCTCTCGAAAACCTTGTATGGCCTCGCGACCGGTAGATGCCTGGCCCACTACCACCATATCCGGCTGGTTGTTGATGAGTGTGGCAATTCCCTCTCGCAACAGGGGATGGTCATCGACGCAGAAGACACGAATGCGTGGTTGGTCGCTCATTTTGTCTCGCTTTCTACTCGGCTGACGATTTACTTCCGTTCTTCCCTTGGAATAATCCGGTAAGCCATTTCGGAAAACGATCTGAATAGACGGATTGGAAAGCAACATTGCCAGGGATGGAGAGTTCAATCTCCGTTCCCGCTCCAGGACGGCTCAGGACTACCAATCTTGCGCCAATTTTTTCCGCCCGCTCCCGCATGCCCGAGAGCCCCCAGTGCCCTTCGCGTCCCGTTTGCAGCACTTGAGCGTCGATCCCACACCCGTTGTCGCGTATGAGAATGCGCAAGTTCCGCCCTGCATATTCGACTTCAACTTCGATTTTGCTCGCACGCGAGTGGCGGAATGCATTGATCACCGCTTCACGGCCAAGGCGGTAGACTTCATCCCAAATGATCGGGTGCAACGGCTGGGGCAGGCCTTCCGCAACGACGCGGAAATCAACGGCTTCCTGGGCCGGAAATTCTTCCCGAATTTGGGAAAGCGCTTGTTCAAGATCGTGAGACCCACGATCGGAAGAGCGGAGGCTTCGAACCGCATTGCGGCCCTCTTCCCCTACCTGCCTCATCAACTCGATAACTCGCTGTACGAGGGGTTTGGCGGGCGAATCCGGAGGTAACCGATCATTTGCGACATCAAGCTGCATGGCAGCGCTGAAGAATCCTTGTAGTAAGGTGTCGTGCAAATCGCGAGCAATCTGCTCCCGCTCCTCCAGGCGTTCCTCGAGCCTACTCTGCATTTGGGTGGCCAACTGCCGCAAGCGAAGCGCGTACAGTAGCCAAAGGACGCCAGCAGCGGCTAAATAGCACAACAACCGGAACCATGTGGTTTGGAAAAACGCTGGAAGAACGGTAAAGCCCTGCGCTGCTCCCATTTCGTTCCAGACCCCGTCGTTGTTGCAGGCGATGACGCGAAACCGGTAATTCCCCGGAGGAAGATCGTTATAAAAGGCTTGGCGCCGGGTTTGGGAATCTTGCCAATCCGCATCGTGACCTTCGAGTTTGTAGCGGAAGCGCACTTTTTCCGGGACCACGAAGCTTAGCGCCGTATAGTCGATTTCGATGTTACGCGTCAAGGCGGGAAGGCGAAGATTCGCTTCCGGCAAATAGTTCTTTTGGTCTGCTATGATTTGTTCCACATGAACAGGCGGCGGTGTACCGTTCCCCTCCAGATGGCTGGGATCGACCATCTGCAGAATGGAGTCATTGGCAAACCATAGCTTCCCGTCAGGTGACTTGGAGGCTTCTGGACGGAAGTTCGTCAACCCCGGTTGCACGCCATCGAAGACGTCCAAGGTCCTCACCTTCACTGTCGTGTCAGGTTTTTCCCACCACTCCTCCAGGTCCGAAGCCGCGATCTCTACGAGCCCGCATTGCGCGTCCAGCCAAAGAGAACCTAGCTTGTCTTTCACCGCTGCGAATATGGAATCGCAAGGAAGGCCGTTGTGGGAGTTAAGAGTCTTCAGCCTCCCCTGTTTCCACCGGACCAGCCCTTCTCCCGTTGCTGCCCACGCCGAACCGTCGGAATCGACCAGGAGGTTCCGCACCGGACCAGAGTTCTCGTCATGATTCGTATAGAAGATCTCTAACTGGCCTCGCCGGTATCGGGCTAAATTCCCATTCGAGAGACCCAACCAAATACCCCCTGTCGGATTGGCCGCCAACGAGGGGGCGCGTGGAATTCGCGGCGGGTCGATTTCTTCACGGACTTGGAGATCCTCAATGCGAAAAAGTGCGGGTTGTGTGACCTCGGCCCAAATATTGTGATCAACATCTTCGGTGATCGCTGTAACGACTCCCAGGGGAGTGCCGTCGGGCCTGTTCACCAAACGAAACCGGCTTTGCTCGTAGACGGTTAACCCGCCATCCACGCCCAGCCAGAGCTGACCCGCATGGTCTTCGAACATTGATGTAACCAATCGTCCTGGCAAGCCATTCCGTTTTCCAACCGCCGACACTTTGCCCTTGCGCAGGGAATCCAAGGCTCGCACATTCCCAATCCATACTGTGCCGTCGCGCGCGGCGAGCACAGACCCTACACTCTCGGCCGTCAGCCCCTCACGTATCGAAAAGCTGGCCACGCGAGTATCGTGAAAACGGTCGATGCCTCTGGAGGTTGTTATCCACAGGTCGCCCTCCCGATCCTGGTAGAAACTATTCACGGAGTCGCTTGATAAACCATCCACGCTGCGAAAGTGGTCTGCTTTACCGTCGTGGACCCGATAAACTCCTTGGTTGGTGGTTCCAACCCAGAGCCCGTTGTCACGGTCTTTCAGCAGCGCGGTGACCTCCAGCGCGGTGCCATCCATTCCCGGCACGACATAACGTTTCCATGCTCCTTGAACCAGCTGCTGCAGCCCCAAGCCTATGCCGGACAGCTCCATGCCGACCCAGAGAGACCCGTCCGTTCCGGCAGCGATGGCACTAACTCCGCTAAGTCCTCTCGCTCGCTCAAGTGCGGTTGGAAGGTACGCTCTGGCCGAGCCGGGTCTCCACCGGCAAAGACCGAGCGAGCTACCGATCCAAAAATTTCCGAGGTCGTCCCTTAGCAGCGGTTGGGCGTAGCCGAAGGGAATTCCGTCAGCCGCGCCATAACATTGAAGAGCGTTTCCCGTGACTCCGCAAAGAGGCCCCTTCTGGTCACGAACTTGGGAACGGGTCATCCAGATTGTTCCGTTAGGGTCTTGCAGGATGGACTCGATGAATCCGGGTGCTTCGGAATAATTGACTAACTCGGCATTTTTCCAGCGGGCAAGCCCGAAACCTGTACCAATCCACAGGCTCCCGTCGCTCGCGCCCAGGAGCGAATAGATACGGGTACTGGGCAACCGCTTGCCCTCCGGAGGCGTCCACGGAACAAATCGTACGCCATCAAAGCGTACCAACCCTCCTTCCGTGCCGACCCACAAGTATCCATCCGCCGTCTGCGTGATGGCATGCGGAGTCCCGCTGAAGGCTCCGTCCTGAACCCGCCAGGCCGTGTGCGCATACTGCGAAATTTGCCGGTTTGGATCGAGCGCGGTCGCCGACGCACAGAGGAGCATCGCGGGCAGGCAGAACCTAAGCACCAACAAAAAGATCCGGTCCAATCCTTCCTCGACCCGACGCATGGGCTATTCTAACCATGCTTCGAGCTCTGGCACACACGTATTTGACCAGAAGGACTGAACGCCTCTCTGCGCGGCTTCAATCCTTAGTGCGTTGGCGAGAAAAGCATTTCCACAATGTGGTGGCCCTGGCGGCACTCTCGTCAGATACACGGCCTATTTTCGGGAAGCGCTTGCGCAGTTTCATCAACAGAAGCCTGGCCCAGGCGTATTGCGAAGATAGAATGATTAGTCCGAGAGGAATGAACAGCACGCCCTGCAGGAAGGGCAGAATCAGTCCGACGATTCCCAGCCGGATGAAACTCCAACCTGCGATAAGGACCAAAATTTGCTTGCTGCGAGGCTTCATGGCAAACAATTCATTGTCCTAATCTCCAATACCTTAATCACGGGCTTTCGGCTCATCCAGTCTCGCGCAAATCAAGCCGGCGGAAACGAGCGTCGCGGACAACAAGCCCTCCGTCACTCCAACCACGTAACGCATAACAGAACAAGGAAGTCCGCGAGGCTTCCATCTGATGAAGACACGGTCTATCTTTCTTGCCATCCGCCTCCTAGAGCTCTATAGAGCTGAACCAGCGCCAGGAGTTCATTCGAACGCGCCTGCGCAAGACCCAACTCCGCGGAAAAGGAATTGGTTTCACTGGTCAGAACTTCCAGGTAACTGGTTGCGCCACCCCTGTAACGTAGCGCCGAGAGCCGCGATGCATCCTCGGCGGAGTCCAGCAAGCAACTGCAACTGCTCTCGGAATTCCTGGCTCTTTTGATATGCAATCAGCGCGTCGGACACTTCGCGAAACGATTCCTGCACCGTCTGCTGATATACGAGAGCCGCCTCCTGTTGCTGCGCCTCGGCCAGTTTGACGCCCGACTTGATTCTGCCAGCGGTAAAAATCGGTTGAGTCAGGCCAGCGGCAAAGGTCCATAATCCTGCAGGACCGCTGAAGAGCCCACCGAGAGCGGCGCTCTGTGTTCCTCCGACTCCCGTCAGCACGATCTGCGGGAAATACGCTGCGCGCGCCACGCCGATTTGCGCATTCTGCGCGATTAGTTGTTGCTCTGCCTGAATTACGTCGGGCCTGCGTTCCAGAAGCGTCGAAGGAAGGCCGGAGGGAATCTGTGGAGGATGCGCCTGCTCGGTCAGGGTTTGGCCGCGCGGAATCGGATCGGGGTACCTTCCCAGAAGAATACTGAGGGAATTCTCCTGCTGCTGAATGCGACGCTCAAGATCTGGAATTTGCGATGAAGCGGTGTAAACCAACTGTTCCGCTTGGCGGACATCAAGCATCGACGTTGCGCCACCCTGTTCTTTCGTGGAAACCAGCTGCAGCGATTCCTGCCTCGAGGCAAGAGCGCGCTTGGATATCTCCAGTTCCAGATCAAGCTCGCGCAATTGAAAGTAACCGGAGGCAACATTCGCGACCAAGGTTGATAAGACGGAGCGCCGGCCCCATTCCGTGGCGAGCAGTTGCGCTCGGGCGGACTCGGTCGCGCTGCGAAACTTTCCCCAGAAGTCCAGTTCCCAATTGACTGAAAGGTCGAGCTGCTAGGCATTCAACTGATAAGCGGGTTGCAGTTTATTTTGCGCCGAGCGCAGCGTGGTAGCGCCTGCGTCACCAGCGACGGTAGGGAACTGGTCCGCACGCGTGATTCCCAATTGAGCCTGGGCTTGAACGATGCGCGAGGCCGCAATGCGGACGTCATAATTCTGTTGCAGTGCGATGAGGATGAGGCCCTGCAGTTCCTTATCCTGAAAGACCTCCGACCACTTCTCATCGCCCAAAGAAGTTGTCTGCGTCTCCTGCGCAGCCTCACCGCGATAGATCCCCGGGATGTCGACTGCAGGCCGCGAGTATTCCGGATGAAGCGTACATCCTGCAAGAAGCAGCGGAAATGCCAGCACGAGATGTTTTGGAGAAATCTTCATGCCGGATCTTCTTTACTCTTCTGACCGAACAAACCGGAAAACCGTTCGACGACCACGAAGGTGACGGGGATGATGAAGATCGCGATCAGCGTGGCGGCCAACATTCCTCCGATGACCACATTGCCCAATACTCGGCGAGACACGGCGCCCGCTCCCTCCGCTGCCCAAAGAGGCAACATGCCGAGGATGAAGGCGAAGGCCGTCATCAGAATTGGGCGAAGGCGCAACCGCGCAGCCGCCAGGGCCGAATCGACGAGCGGCTTTCCTTTTTCATAGTCCGCTTTCGCAAATTCCACAATCAGGATCGCGTTCTTGGCGGCCATGCCAATCAGCATGACAAGTCCAATTTGCGCGTACACGTTGTTCTCCATGTTTCGTATCAGCAAAGTGGCGAACGCGCCGAACATCGCGATCGGAACGCCGAGCAGCACGCTAAACGGCAACGACCAGCTCTCGTACTGCGCTGCTAGTATCAGGAAAACGAAAAGTCCGGAGAGACCGAAGACCAGCGCAGGGGAGACACCTTCGGACGCTTTCTTCTCCTGGAATGACATGCCCAAATAATCGAATCCCATTTCCGCGGGCATGCTTTGCGCGAATACCTCTTCGAGCGCGTGCGTGGCTTGATCGGAGCTGTATCCCGGGGCCGCTCCGCCATTGATCTGCGCCGCGCGATACTGGTTGTAGCGCATGGTGAACTCCGGTCCCGCGCGCGGCCCGCTGCGCGTGATCGTGTTCAGCGGCACTCTCCCGCCTTCGGCGTTTGTGACGTAGAACTGTCCGAGATCCTCGGCCCGGGTGCGGTATTCTCCTTCGGCCTGCACCCTGACTTGCCACTGCCTTCCAAACTGGTTGAAATAGTTCACCAGCGCTCCGCCCATGAATACCTGCATGGTCTGATAAACGTCGCTCAGCTTGACGTTCTCCTGCAGGACCTTTGCGCGATCCACATCAACGGAGATTTGCGGCACCGTAGGAAGAAACGTTGTATTCAGGCCCGCTAGCTCCGGGCGCTTGCGGGCGGCGGCTTCCATAAACTTCTGCACATTTTGCGAAAGGAAACCGAGATCCTTTCCTGCACGATCTTCAAGAACGAATGTGAATCCGCCCGAAGCTCCAATTCCCGGAATCGAGGGAGGCGCGAAAGCGAAAGCGTATCCGTCACGAACGGAGTACAGCTCGCCATTGATGCGGCGGAGCAGTGCATCGGCATGTTCAGCCGGAGCTTCCCGCTCGGACCATGGCTTCAAAGTGATAAAAAAGAAGGCACTGTAAGTATTCGAAACTCCGCTCAGCAAGCTAAAGCCATTGATGGTGGTTACACCGCTTACGCCGGGCGTTTGGGCGAGAATCGCTTCGACCTTTCGGGTGGCTTCTTCGGTGCGCTGCAGGGAAGCGGCGTCAGGAAGCTGAATTCCCGCATAGAGATATCCCTGGTCCTCTTGAGGAAGGAACGAAGACGGTACTTTGCCGCCTAGAAAAAAGGCTGCGGCTGCGACCAGTTTGGCAAGCCTCTCTTGAACTAGCGCAAGGACAACTGGCAGAAGCCAAAGCGCAGGAAGTCAAGGCGCGGCAAGACGTGGAGCGGGACCGGCCTCTCGCTGAAGCAAAGGCGATTGCGCAGGGCCAGTTGGACGGGGAGATCCAGGCTCTACGGGCCGCTCAAGCCGTGGTGCAGGCACAGCAAGCGCAAGTGGAGCTCGCGCGGATCAATGTGGGCTTCACGAAAGTTCGCTCTCTGATTGACGGCATCGCAGGAATTGCGAACGGCCAGAGCGGCAATCTTGTTGGGCCAACAACTGTCCTTACGACGGTCTCCCAGCTCGATCCGGTTAAAGTCTACTTCGCTCTCGGCGAAGGTGAATATTTCAAGTTTGCGAAGCCGATCAATCAGGCCGCCATGAACGTGACCGGACCACCGCGTGAGCGCAGGCTGATACAACTGGTCCTTTCTGAGGGCACCACGTACGGCAAGCCTGGAAAGTTGTATTTAGTCCGACCGGCAAGTGGATCCGCAAACTGGCACCATTCGGGTCGCAGCAACGTTCCCCAATCCTGACCGTCTCCTTCGGCCGGGGGCAGTTCGGCAGAGTGCGCGCGCAGACCGAAATCCTCAAGAACGCCCTGCTGGTCCCGCAGTCCGCCGTCACTGAGATCCAGGGAACCTACGGATCGCCGAGAAGCTCCAGAGATCGCGTGGTGGGTCAGCGGTAAGGGGATCTCAGCCGGTTGTTATCACCGAATGAGACAAATTACGGAGGGCGGAAACGCTATACGAGCCTTGTACGATTCCAAAAACATGCTTCTAACTGTTTAATTATAGTGGAGTTGCTGGTGCGGAAGGAGGGTTTTAACTAGTGCATCACGTTGATAACACGTAACTTATTCATTTTGTATCCGGCCTAAAGGTCCAAATGCCCTACACTCCCACTTCTATTGTACGTTTATTGTACGGCGAAGGCACTGTGAAAGAGAAAAGATGCCACCGTTTTCTCTGGCAGCCCTCCGCTCGTCCATCCGCGGCTAGCGATTCGACACTCGCAGGATCTTCTGAATTCGTCGCGCATTCCCTTTCGAAATACTGTGCAGAATTGCTCACTTCGGACAATCGCTGAAGCAAGAGCATAAGGGCATCACGATTGCGAGTTGGAATTCCCATTCCACAGCTATAATTTTGAGCGATTCGGAGCCGACAAAGGAGATCCCTTTTGACCGTTGACACCAATGAACAGCCCCTCATCGAGCGTGACCATCAACTCCCGGCTTACGGTTCGGTGCCTCACCGGCATAAAGTGGTGCGCGTTGTCATATGGATTCTGTTGTTGCTCGTTGTTGTGCTTGCGATCCTGATATGGCACCAGTTCGATGCCAAGAAAAAAGTCGCGCCCGCGCCGCCGAAGATCACGGTTACGACCGCGACGGCTAAGAAAGGCGACATCGGCGTTTACCTTGACGCCATCGGTACGGTCACCCCGGTCTATACCGATTCGATTACCAGCCAGGTGGATGGCCTGGTCATCGCCGTGCACTATACGGAGGGTCAGCTGGTAAGTAAGGGCGATCCGCTGATTGACATCGATTCGCGGACGTACCGCGCGAATCTTTTGCAGGCGCAAGGCGCGCTCGAGCGAGACGAGAACGTGCTTGCTCAAGCACAAATGGACCTGGAACGCTACCGTGACGCATGGGCGCACAACGCCATTGCAAAGCAAATCTTGGATGACCAAGAAAAGCTTGTGCTGCAGGACGAGGGTACAGTAAAAAACGACCAGGGGACGGTGCAATTTGACCAGGTTCAGGTCGAATACTGTCACATCACCGCTCCCATCGCCGGGCGGGTGGGTTTGCGGCTGGTGGATCCGGGCAACGTGGTGCAGTCCGCTGGAACCGTGACTCTGGCCGTCATTACGCAGTTGACGCCCATCACCGTAATTTTCACAATCCCGGAAGACAGTCTAGGCCCGGTTGAAGCTCGCTTGCGCGCGAAGGCTAAGCTCACCGTCGATGCCTTCGATCGCACTGCGCAGACGAAAATCACAAGCGGGGAGCTCCTGACGCTCGACAACCAGATTGACACTACGACGGGGACAGTAAAGGCGCGATCCCTCTTCGACAATAAGAATGATGCGCTTTTCCCGAACCAGTTTGTTAACACGCGGCTGCTGGTGAATACTTTGCAGGGGGTGACCCTGATTCCAGCATCCACCATTCAACAAAACGGCCAAGCATCGTTCGTGTATGTGATTCAAAACAATATCGCGCAGATGCGCAGCATAAAGCCGGGAGTCGCCGACGGCGGGATGACGCAGGTCGACGGCATCAATCCTGGAGACGTTGTCGCCAACAGCAGCTTCGATAAGTTGCAGGACAAGACTGCGGTCGTCATTTCGAACCCGATTCCAAAAAAGGCTTCCACCACGCCGGCCCCGGCCGCCACCAACGGGAGCAGCGCCCCGTGAGTCCATCACGTCCGTTCATCTTGCGGCCAGTTGCCACCTCTTTGCTGATGGCTGCAATCCTGTTGGTTGGTATTGTTGGCTATACCCAGCTGCCGGTCTCCGCCTTGCCGGAAGTCGACTATCCGACCATTCAGGTACTCACGTTTTATCCAGGAGCAAGCCCGACGGTGATGGCGACCACGGTGACGGCGCCACTGGAGCGTCAATTCGGCCAACTGCAGGGTTTGAGCCAGATGACCTCCACCAGTTCCGGCGGATGTTCCGTCATTGTGCTGCAGTTCAACCTCACTCTGAATATTGATGTGGCTGAGGAAGAGGTACAGTCTGCCATCAACGCGTCGCAGAGTCTTTTGCCATCCATTCTGCCCGCGCCGCCGACCTATAGCAAAACGAATCCAGCCGATGCCCCTGTGCTCACCCTGGCCATCACCTCAAGTTCCATGCCGCTTTCTCAGGTCGAGGACCTTGTGGACACGCGCCTTGCGCCTAAGATTTCGCAGCTCAACGGGGTCGGCCTTGTCACCATCAGCGGCGGCCAAAAACCCGCAGTCCGCATTCAAGCCAATCCCACGGCACTGTCATCCTACGGCATCAACCTGGAGGACCTGCGCGCGGCGCTGACCCAGGCCAGTGTAAACGCCGCCAAAGGGAACTTTGATGGGCCGCGCCAGGATTACCAGATCGACGCTAACGATCAGCTGGTCACTAGCGACGACTATCGGAAAGTTGTAGTTGCGTACCGTAACGGTGCACCGGTGATGCTGACCGAGGTGGCGCGGATCGTGAATGGCATAGAGAACAATAATCAGGCTGCGTGGATGAATCAAACCCCTGCGGTCATCCTGAATGTGCAACGCCAGCCCGGGGCCAACACCATCAGCGTGGTCAAGAGCATCAAGCAGCTCATGCCGCAGCTTGAGGCCAACCTGCCCACGGGCATTCAGGTAACCACGCTCACCGATCTCACCACCGCCATTGAAGCATCGGTTTCGGACGTTGAGTTTGAATTGTTGCTGACGGTTGGACTCGTCGTGCTCGTCATCTTCCTCTTCTTGCGGAGTCTCTATGCCACCATTATCCCGAGCGTGGCTGTGCCGCTGTCGCTGATCGGCACCTTCGCGGCGATGTACATCCTGGGCTACAGCCTGGATAACTTATCGCTGATGGCGCTGACCATCTCCACCGGCTTTGTTGTGGACGATGCCATCGTGATGATCGAGAACATCGCGCGCTACATCGAAGCGGGCGATCCACCCATGGAAGCGGCGCTCAAGGGTGCGGAACAAATTGGCTTCACCATTCTCTCGCTGACCGTGTCACTCATCGCCGTGCTGATTCCGCTGTTATTCATGGGCGACGTGGTGGGGCGCCTGTTCCGCGAGTTTGCCGTGACCCTGGCCGTCACCATTGTGGTTTCGGCGGTGGTCTCCCTTACGCTGACGCCCATGATGAGCGCGCGCATTTTGCGGCACCAGCCAAAGGAGCAGCAGGGGCGCATCTATCGAGCTTCGGAGCGTGCTTTCGAGGGGATGATCGCGTTCTATGGCCGCACACTGAAGTTTGTCCTTCGCCACCAGACGATTACGCTGTTGGTCGCGGTGTCCACACTGCTGCTCACGGTTTTCCTTTACATCGTCATCCCCAAAGGATTTTTCCCGGTGCAAGACACAGGCGTCATCCAGGGCATATCGCAGGCGCCGCAGACGATTGGCTCAAAGGCCATGGCAAAGAAGCAACTGGAGCTTACCAAGGCAGTTCTGGATGACCCGGCGGTGGAAAGCGTCTCGTCGTTTATCGGCGCTGATGGAACGAATACAACGACGAACAGCGGCAGGATGTCGATCAATTTAAAGCCGCTCGACCAGCGCAAGATCAGCGCGTCAGACCTGATCCGCAGGCTCAATTCCAGGGTGAACCAGGTTCAGGGAATCCAGCTGTTTATGCAACCGGTGCAGAACATTACAGTGGATGACCGGGTAAGTCGCACGCAATACCAGTACACGCTTGAAGACCCCGATGCCAATGAATTGAATGACTGGACCAACCGTTTCGTCGGCCGCTTGAACCAGTTGCCGGAACTGGAAGACGTGGCCACCGATCAACAATTGGGAGGGCTCGCCGTATCTCTGGTGATCGACCGGGTCACCGCCTCGAGACTGGGCATCGCGCCCACGACCATCGATAACACTCTGTATGACGCCTTCGGTCAGCGGCAGATCAGCACCATGTATACGCAGGTGAATCAGTACCACGTTGTGCTGGAGAGTGAGCCGCAGTTTCAGAAGGATCCGAACAATCTGAACCGTCTCTACATCCAGTCCAATGCGTCTTCCGGCGCAACCGGTACCGGAGCCTCTTCCTCTTTCGCGTCCTCCGGATCGTCCTCCGC
>Ga0116121_1000378_pt1 | contig 23121 bp, 17 predicted proteins | sample June2015DPH_13_1_FD_89725 | JGI IMG/M metagenome (GOLD analysis project Ga0116121, IMG submission 89725) | Peatland microbial communities from SPRUCE experiment site at the Marcell Experimental Forest, Minnesota, USA - June2015DPH_13_10 | ecosystem: Environmental > Terrestrial > Soil > Wetlands...
AAAAGGGCGCCGGAATTAACCGGCGCCACGAGGGCTCGCAAGATGCGGTCAAGCGAGTTGGGTAAACTCAAAAGAACTTATTTGCTCTCCGCGACGGGGCTGGCCCCGAAGTCGCCGCGGCGGTTGTTGGCTGCGGTGCGCGCTGCGCGGGCCGCCGGCATATTAGCGACCGCTGCCGCTCCGTAGCGCTCCAGCAGCACCGGCGCCATGGTGTTTTCCGCTTCCTTGACGAAGATCATCTGATTCTCGGAAGCCATATCCACGCGGACAAAGTCTCCCAGTTTCACCTGGGCTGTGGCTACCAGATTTGCCAGCGGGAAAACCAGATGCCGCTCAATCGCCCGCTTTAGATGACGCGCGCCATAACGCGGGTCAGTGCCTTCCTTCAGCAAAAACTCCTTCACCCCAGCGGTGCAGTTGAAGACAAACTGATTGGCGCCGGCAGCCATGAGCACGCGCTGCTGCACCATGCCCAGTTCGATCTCCAGAATCTGCGCCAGATGCTCGTCGCGCAGCGTCTTGAACACCACGGTCTTGTCGATGCGGTTCATGAACTCCGGCGTGAACTTGCGCCGCGCGGCTTCGACCGCGGTGCGCTGAATCTTGTCGTCGAAGCTGTTGTCGACTTCCACCACTCGAGGGGCAAAGCCCAGGCCACCGTCCACCAGGTCGGTCATCTCGCTGGCCCCCAGGTTCGAGGTCAGGATGATGATGCACTGCGACAGGTCGACGCGGCGATTGTCGCCCAGCGTGAGCGTCGCTTTATCCAGAATCCCGAGCAGCAGTTGCCACAGCGAGTCGCTGGCCTTCTCGATTTCGTCAAACAGAAGAATCGAGAGCTTCAGCTTCTCGGTGAACCACTGGTTCAGGGCTTCCTGCGTCAGCAGCGGATGCGTCTCACGATGTCCGAGGTAGCCCGGAGGCGAGCCGATCAGCTTCGCAATCTCGTGGGAGTGCTGGAACTCGGCGCAGTCGATCTTGATGCAGGCGTGGGCATCGCCGAACAGGGCCTCGGCCATGGCTTCCACCACGCGCGTCTTGCCCGAGCCGGTCGGCCCCAGAAAAAGCAGGTTGCCCACGGGACGCCCAGGAGCGTTCAGGCCCGCCAGAAACATCTGGTAGATCTCGGCGACCTTTTCCACAGCCTGGTCCTGGCCCACAATGCGGCGACGCAGGGCGGTTTCAAACTCTCCAGCGTCGGCGCTGCGGCGGTTCGGATCGAGCACAGTAGCAAGGTTCGTTCTCATAAGGTAGTTGTCTGTCCTGTCCCAGGCCGTATCTCCGGCCTTTTGCCTGCTTTTCGCCGGACCTGTCAGGCTTCTGTTGCTTGCGACTCCCCCACATTCCAGAGGTGACAAAATCTGTCAATGAAAACCAGTCGCTGGCCTGATCTGATAGCCGTCCGGGCTACCTTGGATTAAGCAAGCGTCTGGCCACCGATGGCGGATGGCTTGAGGAAGCGAAAACCCTATATTTGGCTGGACTTAGATCGTTGCCCGCCATATTAGAACATCCCGCAGTGGAAAGCTAAGAGAAAGGAAGAGAAATAGTTTGCGCAAGGGGAAAGGGCAAGTACCCAGTACCGAGTACCTAGAACCGCGTACCAAGTAGCCGGGCAGCGGGCGGGTAGAGTCGTTAATTTCCCTCCGGGATCCCTGTTTCCCCTGCGGCCGCGCTCTTGACCCGCAGCCGGAAAGCGTGCTCGATACTCGGTATCAGGTACTCGAAACTTTCCCATTGAACAAGGGGGGATGACCGGTGGTAACTGGTAAAGGTCGAGAGCTGCGGATTAGCATCCAAGTGAGTGGTTTTCCTGGAGGGATTCTTGCGACGCTCGTCGGTGCTCACGATTGCTGCTGTTTCCTGTCTTTTATTTGGCGGGGCCGCTATGCGGCTGAGCCCAAGGCTTTCCTCGGCTCTGGCGGCGCAGCCGCAGAGCGCGCAAGCGGTGCCGGCAGTGGCCGCTGCAACCGCGCCAGGAGCGCAACTGAAGCCGGTGAGCGCCACGCTTTCCACCACCGTAAAGCCCGCGGACATCCCTTCGCTCGAACCTTCCGCCGCTCCCGGCACCGAGATCTACACCGCGAAGCGCGGAGAAAGCATCCCGACAGTTGCCCATACATATTTGAAGAGGACTGCATACCTCACTTCCTCGGAGCTCGCCGAAGCCATCCGCCACGTAAATGGCAACCGCTCCGGCAACATACTAAAGGGAGGCGAGCAGATCACCATCCCCGGAATTCTCTCCGCGCCCATCGTCGAGAAAACAATACCCGTGGCCAAAGATTTTGAAGTCCGCGCCGTCTACCTCACCGGCGTCATGGCGGCCAGCGACCACGGAATCCGCATCATCCGCCACTGGCGCGAAGTCGGCGGCAACGCCGTGGTCTTCGATATCAAAGACTCCGACGGCAGCGTAAACATTCCCTTCGAGCATCCGCTGCTAGGCAAGCACCAGGTCTATATTCACGACCTGCCGAAGTTCGTCCACTTCCTGCACTCCGAGAACATGCACGCCATCGCCCGCATCGCCATCTTCCGCGACGAGCGCATGGTGGTCGAGCATCCCGAGCTAGCCGTGAAGTCGAAGAAAACCGGCCAGCCCTGGCGCGAAAACGGTAAGCTGGTCTGGACCGATCCTTCGAATCCGAAGGTGCAGGAATACGACATCGCTCTCGCCAAGTTCGTGGCGCAATCCGGCGCCGACGAAATTCAGTTCGACTACGTCCGCTTCCCCGCCGAAGGCGATCAGAAAGACGCCAGCTTCGTTTATCAGACCGAACACCCAGAAGCCGATCAAGCCGAAACCCAGTTGTGTAAGGCAACTCAGCAGGAATCACCAGATGCCAGCCCCGTAGGGGCGACTGATAATAGCCCGGCGCTTCAGCGCCGGGTAGCCGAGAAAAAAGGGAACAAGTCCCGTAGGGACGGCACGAACACGCCGGCCGCCTGCGACAAATCGCACCACGGCTACCAGCGCTCCGACGTAATCACCGCCTTCCTGAAGAAGGCTTACACCGAACTCCATCCCACCGGCGTGCTGCTCTCCCTCGACGTCTTCGGCGTGATGGCCTGGCAGCGCCAGGTCGATCTTTCCCACACCGGACAGGACATCGTCGGCATGGCGAAATATTGCGACGTGCTCTCACCCATGATCTATCCCTCGCACTTTTTCGGCATGGATAACATCGAGCACCCCGGCGACGCGCCCGAGCACTTCATCGGCGAATCCATGGCCCGCTTCGAGCTGATCACCAAAGGCAGTGGCGTGGTCATCCGCCCCTGGCTGCAAGCCTTTCGCTGGCGCACCAAGACCTATTCGCCCGAGTACATAAAGGTCCAAGTGGCCACCGCCAAAGAAAAAGGCGGCATCGGCTTCTTGTTCTGGAACGCCGCCAACGACTACTCGAAGCCCTACGAAGCCATGCCGGAAATGCGCGCCGCAGATCTGAAAGAGGGATCAAAAGACAAAGCCAAATTCTTCCGCGGAGATGAACTGCCAGGCGTGACCGTGAAAGCCAGCCTGACGCCGATAGCCCCCGCAGCGTCCGCCTCCGCGGCAACCGCAACCCACTAACAAACTCATGTGGGGACAGCCGCCCCTTCGGCTTCGCTCAGGGAAGGCTCTCGGCTGTTCGGCGGCCAAGGTGCATCGGGCCTTTCTTCCCAGTCCCTATACGCTTTCCCGGCGCCGCGTCTAACGACGCCTGCAAGCCAGAAGCCGCTTTCCGATTTTCCGCACTGAGCGTATGATCCCTCCCGCCGTTCACTCACCACTACAGGAGATGCCTATGAGGAAGCTCTACGGGTTTGCCGTGTTCGTATTGTTGTTCGCGCCTTCGATGTTCGCTCAGGAACACTACACCGAAGGTCCCATCTGGCGCGTTACGTTGATCCGCGTGAAGCCCACCCACATGGATGACTATCTCACCACCCTGCGCCAGTCCACGAAAGCGGTCTACGAAGAAAGCAAGAAGCAGGGATCGATCATCGACTACAAGGTTTTCCTCAAGGAAACCAAGAACAATCCGGAAGATTGGGACATCTGCATTGCCGTCGAATACAGGAACCACGCTGCCCTGGACGGTCTGGCGGCAAAGGGCGAGGCGGTTCGCGACAAGATCCTGGGGGGTAAGGCTCCGGCGCAGCAGCTTAACGAGAAGCGAGCGGAGATTCGGGAGATCGTCAGCTCGGAACTCTTGCAAGAGATTTTCCTGAAATAGCGATGTTGAGCGTTGTCATCCGGGCCGGGACGATGCTTCCGGCCCGTTCTTTTCTCAACGGCTATTGATACGTTTTAATGCAGCCCTCGCGCGTGCTAGAATTCGCCGCCGAGGGAGGTTTTGCGATGATGCTTCGAACGCGCTCCATATTGTTATTCGTCCTGCCTCTTGTATTGCTCCTCTCGATTCTTAGTGCATCGCATCCCGCCCAATCGCAAGCGCCAGCGAAACTCTCGGTGCACTGGGAAGAACTCACCGCCGCGGATTTCCGTGAAGGCATTCATCGCTCGCAAGGCACATGCCTGCTCCCGTTTGGCATTCTGGAGAAACACGGACCGCACTTGCCATTAGGCACGGACTTGCTGGACGTGCGTTACGCCGCACTCCACGCTGCCGAACAGCAATACGCGGTCGTCTTCCCGGAATATTATTTCGGCCAGATCGCCGAAGCACGCCACGAGCCCGGAACCGTCGCCTACAGCCGCGAGATGCAACTCGCGCTCTTGCAGGAAACTACCGACGAGATGGCCCGCAACGGCTGCAAGAAGGTAATCATCGTGAACGGCCACGGCGGCAACGAAAGCCTGCTCCCCTACTTTGCGCAAACCCAGTTGGATAAGCCGCACGATTACGTAGTCTACGTCTTCGACCGGCGGAGTCCAGAATCAGGCGGTCCGGCGAAGAAGACAACGATCGACATGCACGCCGGAGAAAGCGAGACCTCGAAGATGATGATCGCGCGTCCCGACACGGTTCACATCGATCGCGCCGCCACCGAATCCGGCGCCGACCAGCACCGCCAGAATCTTCCGGAAGATGTCTATAGCGGCATCTGGTGGTACGCGCGCTTTCCGAATCACTATTCGGGCGACGGCTCCGCGGCCACGCAAGAGCTAGGCAAGTTTCAAATGGATTGGTGGATCGACGCGGTGGTCAAGGCGATTCGCGCCGTGAAGGCCGATGACGTCAGCCTCAAGCTGCAGAACGAATTCTACGAGAAGAGCAAGCACCCGCTGGACACGCAACCGTAGATGAATGCACGGAAGCCGAGCGCCGGAAGCCGATTTCTACGAGCTCCCGATGAGCCAGCCGGTAATGAAGACCAACACTCCGCCCAAACCGACCTGAAGCGCAGCCGAGACCCACGGACTATCCATATAGCGGTGCCGAATCCAGGTGATGGCGGCCAATTCGGCAACCACCACCGCGCCGGCGGCCCACAGCGCCTTGTGGAAGTCGTGCAGCAGGAAGGGCAGAGTATGTCCAATACCTCCCAGCGCGGTCATCGCTCCGCAGATCACACCGCGCACCCAGGGATGCCCGCGCCCGGTCAGGCTGCCATCATCGGACAGCGCCTCCGCGAATCCCATGCTGATACCCGCTCCTGCCGAGGCCGCCAGGCCCACGCGAAACGCATCCCAACTGTTGGTGGTGGCAAATGCAGCCGCGAAAACCGGCGCCAGCGTTGACACGGAACCATCCATCAGCCCCGCCAAGCCAGGCTGCACAATCTGCAACACGAAGAGGCGGCGCTGCGCGCGCTCTTCGTCGGCCTTCACGTTACCGGGAAGCTTTTCCGCGTCAAGTTCCTGGGCACGATGCTCGTGCGAGCGCTCTTCGCTCGCGAGATCGTCAAGCAGTTGCCGGATGCTGGCGTCCTGGGTAAGCGCTCCCGCTCGTTCATAGAACCGGCGCGTCTCCACTTCCATGGTGCTGGCTTCCTTGCGCACCGCTTCGATGCGCATGGGCCGGATCAGCCACAGCGCCGGACGCTCCACGAATCCACGCACGTCCTGGCGCCGGATCAAGGGAATGTGTTCGCCAAACTTCTGCCGGTAGAGCTCGATCAATCGCCGCCGGTGCCCCGATTCTTCTTCGCGCATGCCTTCGAACATGGCCGCGGATGCCGGATAGTCGACCCGCAAGCCTTCGGCAAAATCGGAGTACACCCGTTCGTCTTCTTCCTCCAGGGAAATGGCCAGAGCCAGCACTTCGCGTTCGCTGAGTTCCTGAAACTTCTTCATGGCGACCAGCTTACCTTTCCCTGCGGGGCTTAGACAAATCGGAAACGGGTTGAGAAGGGACCCCGCCTCAGTGCTACTATCCAGTGCATGACGCCTCGGAAATCGTCCGGTTCCCGGAAGCGCGAGAAGCCAACGCGCAAGGGCAAAGGGAAGAGAACTATACAGGTCAAGGCGCATGACGCGCCGCATGCTCCGGAACTGGTCATCATCACAGGGATGAGCGGTTCGGGCAAGGCGTCCGTGCTTAAAGCGTTCGAAGATTTGGGGTACTACTGCGTCGATAACCTGCCGGTCGAACTGATCCCGCGTTTCGCGGAGATGGCGTTGCAGTCTGCCGAGATCCGCCGCACTGCGCTGGTGGTGGACGTGCGCGAAGGTTCGAAGCTCGAACAGCTGCCGGGCATTCTGAAGGCGGTGCGGCGGACGATTCCGACGAAGGTCGCCTTCCTGGAAGCCTCCGATGCGGTGCTGTTGCGGCGTTTCAGCGAGACGCGCCGCCCGCATCCGCTGGGGACGGACGCGCCGGTGAATGCCTCGCTCAAAGCCGAACGGCGTCACCTGGCGAGCATCCGAGCCTTGGCCGACATCGTTATCGACACGTCCAAATTCAACGTACACGAATTGCGAGCGCACATCACGGAACGTTTCCAGGAGCAGTCTTCGGAAAAAAGCATCCTGGTTTCGTGTGTGAGCTTCGGCTTCCGCCACGGCGTACCGGAAGAGGCCGATCTGGTTTTCGACGTTCGCTTCCTGCCGAACCCGCACTTCGTGCCGGAGTTCCGTCCGCTTACGGGCCGCGATCCGCGCGTAGCCAAGTACATACGGTCTTTTCCGCAGACCAAGGAGTTCATCCAACGCATTTCCGATCTGCTGATTTATCTGCTGCCGCACTACGTTCACGAAGGCAAGAGCTATCTCACCATCAGTTTTGGCTGCACGGGCGGCCAGCATCGTTCGGTGATGATCGCCGAGGAGGTCGGCAAGCGGCTGCACCAGGCCGGATACCGGGTGAAGGTGGCGCATCGGGATATGCCGAAATGAGGAGATTCTGCGTTGGTTCCTGGTATTTAGTCGTTCGCCGCCAGGATTCGATCACGGCCGGCGGGGGGCAAACGACAAACGACCAGCGACCGCAGTAGAATAAGCCCTTGCACAGCATGTCTATGCCATCGTCGGTAAGCCACTGCGGCCTGCGTGGAGCTCTATGCGGCAACTGACGCGTCTGGTTCGTTACGCGCTTCCTTATTGGTGGCAGATTCTGTGTTCCGTTGTGCTCATGGCGTTCGTAGGAGCGCTCGACGCGTTCAAGTTTTTACTGATTCGCCCCATCTTTGACCGCGTGTTGAATCCGGCCACCGGATCGAAGGACATACAACTTTTCGTCATTCCGATTACGCACCACGCGGTCTATCTGCAGCAGTTGGTGCCTTCCCGTCTTACGAATGCGTGGACCATGGTTGCGGTTGCTCTGGTTGGTTCCACCGTCCTCAAGGGGATTTTCGACTACACGGGCACGTATCTGGTGAACCACGCCGGCTTCGGCATGATCACGGACTTGCGGGATGATCTTTACAACGCGATCCTGCGGCGTTCGGCAGGATTCTTTTCCAAACACACCACCGGAACTCTGCTCTCTACCGTTATCAACGACGTCGAGCGGGTGCAGTATGCGATGTCGACGGTGCTGGCGGAATTCCTGCAGCAATTTTTCACTTTCCTGGCGGTGGCTGCCGTGGTTGTGGTTCTGGGCGGCAGGCTTGCCTGGGTGCTGCTGCTGTTCGTTCCCGTGATTGTTTATTCCTCGCGCAAGATCGGCTCGCGGGTGCGGAGCACGACCCGGCAGGGACAGGACAAGCTCGCCGAGATTCAGAACATCCTGCACGAAACGATTACCGGCAACCGCATCGTAAAGGCCTTCAATAGCGAGAAATGGGAGATTTCCCGCTTTCGCGGAGCGGCGCGCCGCCTCTTCCGCGCGAACTTGCGGTCGGTGGCTGCAACCGCCATCAGTTCACCGCTGATGGATGTTTTCGGCGTCATCGGAATCGCGCTTCTTCTGAACCTCGGTCGCGAACAGGTCAAGCACGGCGAGATGACTCCAGGAATTTTCGTGGCTTTCATTACGGCTGTGTTCAGCCTCTACAACCCGGTGCGCAAGTTTGCCCAGTTCAATAACAACTTCCAACAGGCGCTGGGCGCATCGAGTGAAATCTTCAAGTTCATGGACATTGAAGATGAGGTCCGGGAAAAGCCGAACGCCAAGCGCTTGCCAGCGTTCGCGAAGGCCGTGCAATTCGATCGCGTCAGCTTTACTTATGGCAGCGAAGGCGAAGACGCGCGGGTGCTGCACGATATCAGCCTTGAAGTTCGCCGTGGAGAAGTCGTGGCGATCGTGGGATCCAGCGGCTCGGGCAAGAGCACGCTGGTTCACCTGATTCCGCGCTTCTTTGATGCCACCAAGGGCCGCCTTCTGATTGACGGCTACGATGTGCGCGATGTGACGCTGGCTTCGTTGCGGGAGCAAGTCGGCATTGTCACGCAGGAAACTGTCTTATTTAATGACACGGTTCGCAACAATATTGCGTATGGCCAACCCAACGTGGCGCTGAAAGATGTTGAAGCCGCGGCTCGGGCCGCCTTGGCGCATGACTTCATCCAGGCCCTGCCCGCGGGTTACGATGAGGTGATCGGAGAGCGCGGGGTGCGGCTTTCCGGCGGAGAACGGCAGCGCATCGCCATCGCCCGCGCAATTTTGAAGAACGCGCCGATCCTGATTCTGGACGAGGCGACGTCGGCGCTCGACAGCGAATCGGAGGCCCTGGTGCAGTCCGCATTACACAATCTGATGAGCGGCCGCACCGTGTTCGTGATTGCGCACCGGCTTTCGACGGTGCGCCGCGCCGACCGCATCGTGGTGATCGAAAATGGCGCCATCGCGGACATCGGCGCTCACGAGGACCTGATGACAAAGTTGGGCACGTACCGGCGTTTGTACGAGTTGCAGTTTGCGGACTTCGAGCAGAAACTGGAACCGGCTCAACCTAGCTGAGATTGGCAATCGGAAACTTGGAAAATCACATGCCCCTTCGCTCCATGACGGGTTTTGCGCAGGTTAAAGGCGAACTCATAAGCCATGCTGAAGGACGTGCCGGCACGCCGCCAGCCGACTCGACCTCCGTGTCGTCTTCTACGCTATCTTCGGTGCAGGGCAACGGCCACCTTGCCTTCTCGCTCTCTTTGAAATCGGTGAACCACCGCTTTCTCGATCTGCATTTTCGTCTGCCCTCGGGCTCCGACTCGATCGAAATGCAACTGCGCCGTCTGCTCAAAGAAAAGATTGCCCGCGGACACGTCGAAGTCACGCTCAGCCTGGAGCGTGGGAGCAGCGAAGGCTTTGCCCTGAATCGCCCGCTGGTGAGCGCTTACATTGCGGCTTTTCGGGCCGCGGCCGGTGAGTTCGGGGTGCCCTCCGAACCCGACCTGAACGCCATCCTGCGCATTCCGGGTGCACTCGATTCCGCCAGCAACCCTGAGGATGGAGCGCTTGAATCGGCGGTGATGGCGACGGTGGGCGAAGTGCTCGACCGGCTGAATCAGATGCGGGAGCAGGAAGGCCGCGGCATTGAGCGGGAACTCCGCCAGCGCATGGCCCATTTGAGCGAAGCCGTTAACACCGTGCAGCTTTACCGGCGCACTGTTTTGCAGAGCTACGTGGAGCGTTTTCAATCGCGTATTCAGGAGTTGCTGGGATCGAGTGCCGACAAGGAGCGGGTGCTGCAGGAGGCCGCGCTTTTGGTCGATCGCAGCGACATTCAAGAGGAAATCGTCCGCCTGGAAAACCACATCCAGCATTTCCTGGGCCTGCTCGACGAAAATGGAGAAGTGGGGAAGAAGCTGGACTTTCTGCTGCAGGAAATGAATCGGGAGGCCAACACGCTGCTTTCGAAGACCTCAGGCCTGCCCGGTGAGGCCCTGAAAATCACCGAAGCCGGACTCGCCATGAAAGCAGAGATCGAAAAATCCCGCGAACAGGTGCAGAACCTGGAATGAGTTCTCCTGCCAAGCCACTCGTCTATATCATTTCGGCGCCGTCCGGTTCAGGTAAATCGACGCTGGTCAATGAGCTGCTGAAGAAGGTGAGCGATCTGGAGTTTTCCATTTCCTACACCACGCGGGCTCCTCGTGGCAGCGAGAAAGACGGGAGGCAGTACTATTTTGTCTCCCGCCCGGAATTCGAGAAGATGATTCGCGAGGGCGAGTTCCTGGAGCACGCCGAGGTATTCGGCAACTACTACGGAACGGCGCGCCGATTCCTGCGCGAGGCGGAACAAAATGGCCGCGACCTGTTGCTCGATATCGACGTGCAGGGAGCGGCGCAGATTCAACAAAAACTCCCCGACGCCACCAGCATCTTCATTCTCCCGCCGAATCGCAAGACGCTGGAAGAACGGCTGCGCAAGCGCAGCGAAGACAGCGAGGAAGTGATCGCCCGGCGCCTGGATGCTGCGACTCGTGAAATTGAGAATTACCATCGCTACAACTACATTCTTATCAACGATCAACTGGAGGATTCAATCAGGCTGTTGCGCGCGGTCGTACGGGGCGAGCGTTTGCTGCGCGCGGGGCGGGCGCTATCTGACGAGGAAGCAAAGATTGTGGCGCTGGGAGATTGCTGCCGGCTGGCCAATATTCGCGAGCGCGTGAAGCGGATTCTGGACTCGTTTAAGCCGTCCGGCGACGCCGAAGGGGGCGAGTCTTCCGGGTAGTCCTCCGTAACCATTATGGAGAGCCGGAAGCCCCCGCAACCTTGAGTTTCGTGGGAAAATGGTAGTGCAAGCTTTTGGCGTCGCAGACGAAAGAACGAAGCGCACCAATTTCGGCAGTTAAAATCTTATATCCCGGTACCAGGGGAGAGAATATATGAAATTGATCGAAGGCTTCGACAGCAACTATCGCTACATTCTGGTCGCCGCCCGGCGAGCCCGCCAACTGCAATCCGGAGCCCCGCCGGTGGTTCAAACCAACTCCCGCAAGCCTTGCCGCATTGCGCAGGACGAAATCCGCGCGGGCAAGGTGAAATGGGAGATCCCTGAAACGCGCAGCGCTGCGGAGCAGGCGGCCGAAGTGCTGGATAAGGCTTTCGGAGACGCTTAAGGGCGCGCGCCATCGAATCCTATGTTGTGACCCTGTTTCGGTAGACATGTTTCGATAGCATGTTTCGATCACTATGAAAGTTGCTCTAGGAGTGACGGGCGGCATTGCGGCTTACAAGGCGGCCGAGATTGTGCGCCTGCTGCAAGATCGCGGCATTCGCGTGCAAGTCGTCATGACGCGAGCGGCTCAGGAGTTCGTTCGTCCTCTTACGTTCGCAGCGCTCTCGGGCGAAAAAGTGATTGCCGGAATGTTCGCGACCGGCGAAGAGCACGCGCCTAATATCGATTCCGCCATCGAACACATTGCCGTGGCGCAGTCGATTGACGCTTTGCTGGTCGCTCCTGCCACGGCCGACGTTCTGGCGCACTTTGCGCAAGGCATTGCCAGCGATTTCCTGACCACGCTTTACCTTGCCACGACGGCTCCAGTTGTGGTGGCTCCGGCGATGAACGTCAACATGTGGAATCACCCTGCGACGCAGGCGAATCTGGAAACCCTCCGGCAGCGCGGAGTGAAGATTGTTGAGCCGGGTTCGGGATATCTTGCGTGCGGCATGACCGGTCCCGGGCGGCTTGCCGAGAATGAAGTGATTGTCGCCGCCGTTCTCGAAGCGATGGGCGCGTCGCAGGATCTCAGCGGCGAAACTATTCTGATTACCGCCGGACCCACGCGCGAAAAAATCGATCCCGCACGTTACATGACTAACCGGTCCAGTGGACGCATGGGGTATGCTATGGCCGAAGTTGCCTTGCGCCGTGGCGCGCGGGTGCTTCTGGTCAGCGGTCCTACGGCGCTGACACCGCCGGGAGCAGCCGAAATCACGCGCGTGGAATCGGCCGAGCAGATGCGCGATGCCGTGCTCAATCTGTTGCCTCAGGCCAGCATCGTGATCAAGACGGCCGCGGTTTCCGATTACCGGGCGAAGGCAACTTCCACGCAGAAGATCAAGCGCAAAGGACCGATCACCCTCGAACTTGAACCTACTGCGGATATTCTCAAGGAGATTTCTCTGCGGAAGCAGTCACAAATCGTCGTCGGCTTCGCTGCGGAGACCGAGAACGTCCTCGAAAATGCCCGTCAGAAGCTCGCGGCCAAGCACCTTGATGCCATCGTGGTCAACGACGTTTCCCGCGAAGGTGTTGGCTTTGATTCCGATCGCAACGAAGTGACGATCATCACCAACGAAGAAGTTGTCGAAGTCCCCGAGACCACGAAGTGGGAAGTGGCGCAGCGCGTACTCGACCAGGTTGTCCGGATTCGCCAGCGGCGCAAGTCGCCGGTGAAAGCCTGAAGGCACATTTCTCCCTCTGCATTCTCGCTCCTGCATTACAATCGAGAAGCCAATGCCCTCAACTCTTGACCCGGAATTGCGGCGCGCTCTCGCCGAACGCGTCCGTTACTATCGTGAGTTGGGCATTTACGATTTCTACCGGCGCGAGTCGCGGGCTGCGCAATCTACGGAAGGCGCGCTGGCGGCCTCCGAAACCGTCCCAGCATTTTTGTCCTTAACGCCGTCATCGACAATCGAGTCAGAATTGCGAGAGGAAATGGCCGCAAGAAAATCCGCCGTCGTCCCAACCAAAGCCGAGGACAACGTCCTCGAAATCGTGACGCCGAAGCCGGAGTATGGAGTGGCCGATCCTGTTGCCGCGCTCAAGTTGATTCGCGAGGATCTCGGTGACTGTACGCGCTGCAAACTGCATGAGCAGGGGCGCAAGCAGATTGTCTTCGGCGTGGGCAATCCCCGCGCTGAACTCATGTTCGTGGGCGAAGGTCCGGGCGCGGACGAAGATGCGCAGGGCGAACCGTTCGTTGGCCGCGCCGGGCAGTTGCTCAATAACATGATTAAGGCGATGGGCCTGCGGCGTGAAGACGTCTACATCGCGAACGTGGTCAAGTGCCGTCCGCCGGGCAATCGCACGCCGGAACGAGACGAATGCGAAACCTGCTCGCCTTTTCTTATGCGGCAGATCGCGGTGATCAAGCCCAAGGTAGTGGTCGCGCTGGGCGCAGTGTCGGCGAAGAACTTACTTGCCATCAATGCGCCAATGTCCGAGTTACGTGGCCGCTTCTACGATTTCAAACCCGCGGGGGCTCGCAGCGGCGATCCGTCATGGCCGGGCGCGCGATTGGCCGTCACCTATCATCCAGCATTTCTGCTGCGCGATCCGCGCCAGAAGGGCGAAGCGTGGAAGGACCTGCAGATGGTGATGAAGTACCTGGGGATCGAGCCTCCAAAAAAGACTGTCGAGTAGGTCTGCGCTCGCCGTTCTTCCACCGTCACTGCTATTCTCTGATACTGCTATTTCCTGAGATCAATGCCTGAGTACTGCGACGTTGCTCTGCCCGTGCCGCTCGACATGGTTTTCACTTACCGTGTCCCGGCCGAGGCTGCTCCCGTGGTCGGTGGCCGCGTGCTCGTGCCCTTCCGTCAGCAACGACTGACCGGCGTTGTGGTTGAACTGCACGACCGCAAACCATCGGTTGCGACGAAAATTATCCAGAGCGTACTCGACGTTTCGCCGGTGCTAGACGAGCAACTGCTGCGTCTCGGTCGGTGGATTGCTGATTACTATCTTGCCCCGCTTGGCGAAGTCTTCCGCACCATGCTGCCGCTGAACGCGGAGTTTAAACGCGCTGTCGCCTACCGCATCACCGCGGAAGGCCAACTGGCACTGCATCTGGCCGGAATGTCAGGATCGTCCGCCCGCTCGCGCCGCACTCCGGAAGAACAAGCCGCCGAATTCCGAGTGCTGGATTATCTGGCTGCGCAAGAGCCTGCGCCCGGAGAGACCATGCAAGTCCGCGAAGAAGCTCTGCGTTCCGCCACACGCGTTTCCAAATTGATCTTGAACGGAATGGTGCGAAAGAAGTGGCTGGTTCGTGAAGATATCTCCGCCGTTCGAGACGCCACTCGGACGATCAAGATCGCGCTGCTCAAATCGGCTGAAGGCAGGCTGAACAAGAATCAGCGGAGGCTGGTTGACACGCTCGCCGCAGCTGGAGGCCGGGTTCCCGTGGAGACCATGAAGGCGCTCGATGTCCCGCGTACCACCCTCGGTACGTTGATCAAGCGCGGACTTGTCGAAGTCATCGAAGAACCTGCGGGCTTTGCCGTCTCGCACAGCAAGCCGCGGTCCTCGCCGTTTGCATTCGATTTCAACTCGGCGCAGCAAGCCGCACTGAACCGGTTGCGCGAAGCGGTTGACGCGCGAAAGTTTTCCGGCATCCTTCTGCACGGCGTGACGGGCTCAGGCAAAACTGCGGTTTACCTGGCGGGCATGCGCGCCGTGCTCGAGGCTGGGCGCTCCGCCATTCTTCTCGTTCCAGAGATTGGCCTCACACCCGCCGTCGCCGCCGATCTGCACCAGATCTTCGGCGAGGAAGTTGCCATCCTGCACTCCGCACTTTCGGATAAAGAGCGCGCGCAGCAATGGCACCGGATCAAGAGCGGCGATGCTCGAATGGTCGTTGGCACGCGTTCCGCCGTGTTCGCCCCGGTTGCCGACCTCGCCCTGATCATCGTCGACGAAGAACACGATTCCTCCTACAAGCAGGAGGAAACGCCGCGCTACCACGCGCGCGACATTGCGGTCGTTCGCGCCAAGATGACGAACGCCACCGTGGTCTTGGGCTCGGCGACGCCCTCGCTGGAATCGTATTTCAACGCGAAGAAGAATAAATACGCGCTGGTCGAGTTGCCCGACCGCGTGGAAGAGCGGCCTCTGCCCGAGGTCGAGATCATCGACATGCGGCAGGAATTCCAGGAAACCGGCCGCGAGCAGGTCATCTCACGCAAACTCGCCGCGGAGATCAAAGAACGCTTCGACCGCAAAGAGCAGGTCATGGTTCTGCTCAATCGCCGGGGATATTCTCCGGTGGTGCTTTGCCGCACCTGCGGCAAGACTCTCGAATGCCAGAACTGTGCTATCGCGCTCACTCACCACAAGCGCGAGCACAAAATGATTTGCCACTACTGTGGCTATACCGCTCCCGTGCCCAAGGCCTGCGTTCACTGCGGCAGTGAGTATGTGTATTTCCTCGGTACTGGCTCGGAGAAGCTGGAAGAATTGCTGCACGGGATGTTTCCGCAAGCGCGCATCGCTCGCCTGGACCGCGACACGGTCCGCGGACACGAGGATTTCGAGCGTACTCTGAACGCACTGAGCGAGGGAGAACTCGATTTGCTCGTGGGCACGCAGATGATCGCCAAGGGCCACGACATTCACGGCGTCACGTTGGTTGGCGTGGTCGGCGCCGACAGCGCGCTGGGGCTGCCCGACTTCCGCGCCGCCGAGCGCACCTTCCAGTTGCTGACCCAAGTTGCGGGACGCGCTGGGCGCGGCCAATCTCCCGGCAAAGTGATTTTGCAAACATATTTTCAGGACCACTACGCCGTGCAGTACGCCGCCCGCCACGACTTCGCCGGATTCTACGACAAAGAACTGCGCTTCCGCAGCTGGATGCATTATCCACCATACTCTGCGCTGGCCAACGTGCTCATCCGCAGCGACAAGCTTGATGAAGCATTGCAGTGGTCCGGTACATTGGGAAAGTGGTTTGAGCAAAGCCGGCACGAAGGCGTGCGCGTGCTCGGGCCGGCGGCCGCGCCCATCCTGCGGCTCAAGCGCGATTACCGTTACCACTTTGTGCTGAAGTCGCCCAGCCGCGAAAAGCTGAACTCGACCCTACGCGCCATGTTGGCCTACGCAACCCGGCAGAAAATCCCACGTACGCAGGTGATTGTGGATGTGGATGCGATATGGCTGATGTGACTAGTTCGGATTACAATCTGGCTTCATGACGGTCGAGCCTCACTTTTTTCCATCGCCATCCGCGTGGCGCGCGTGGCTCGAAGAGCATCACGCAGAGAGCAAAGAGTTGTGGGTCGGCCTGTACAAGCGGGATTCCGGACGTCCAAGCATTACCTGGCCCGAAGCGGTTGATGGCGCTCTCTGTTTTGGCTGGATCGATGGCGTGCGCAAGAGTGTCGACGACATCAGCTACAAAATCCGGTTTACGCCGCGAAAGCCACGAAGCGTCTGGAGTGCCGTGAATGTGAAACGCGCCACCGAGCTTTCAGCCATAGGACTGATGCATCCTGCGGGGTTAGCGGCTTTTCAGGAATGCGAGGGGAAGCGGTCAGAAATATATTCTTACGAGCAGAGAAAAGGCGCCAAGCTTCCGGCCGCTTATGAAAAAGGTTTTCGAACACACAAACTTGGATGGAAGTTCTTCCAAGCGCAAGCCCCTTGGTATCGACGAACGTCGAGCTGGTGGGTGATCAGCGCGAAGAAAGAGGAAACCAGACTAAGGCGCCTAGCCGCGCTCATCGAGCACTCTGAGCGTCAACGACCCATCCCGCAGCTCACTCGACCACCCAAAGCCAAGTGAGACGGGATGACGTCTCTAACGGCCTTGAAGGCGACGCAAAGCTCACTGCGCGCCGATCTGGCCACGAATCACTACCACCGACGCCGCCGGCAGATCGTAAGTTGTGTCCTTACCCGCGGTCAGTTTGGTGTGAACGATCGGCCCGTCGGGATCTGCCCAGCCTTTGCTGGTGGGCACAATGGTATGTCCCGCTACGGATTCAGCATGAGCCATGAAGCGCGTCTGCGACGGATGCCATTGATACTGTGCGCTGCCGAAAGTTGAAATTTCCACCGAACCGGCGAAGCTGTTCTCTTTGTCCGCTGGTCCATCGAACGCGATACGAACCCGGTGGGCATTTTGCTGGTCGCGATTCACCGCCATCACCGCCCATGTTCCATCCGGACGCTTCACCGCATACGCCGTCAGCAAATCGTGGCCTGCACCGTCCTGTGTGTCGCTCTTCGCGGCAAAAACCTGGTGCTCGCTGCCGCTGGGCTGCACCCATTCCAGATTGATCAACTGCGCCACAAAGAACTGCGCCAGCGGCTGCTGAATCTGATAATCGGCGTCGATGGTGAACATTCCGAAAGTGCCCGGCGAGCCGTTGCAGCCGGGCTCCATTTGCAGCGGGAGATAGTGGAAGAAGTAAACGCCTTTTCCTCCGGAGTTCAAGAACGAGCCGATGTAGTCCGCCAGCCAGATTCCGGCGAAAATGTCCTGATAAGTTTCGCTGGAGCTTGACGAAAGATTTCCCTCCGTGATGAACATCGGCATATCCTCGGGAATTCCGTCCTCATGCCACACCTGCACGATGTGACCCACTAACTCCGGTTCGTCATAAAGCACGCCCCACGGCGTTTTGCACGGATCGTACGGATAATGCTCGAAGGAAAAAAATGCCAGATCATTCATGCGGCCGTGCTGCTTCAGATAATCGACGAACCGTCCCGTCCACGAAACTCGTCCTTTCGAATCCGGCCAGACCTCAATGTCTTTGTTCACACCCTGAAACGACGGTCCACCCAGCTTCAATCCGGGGTCCACACTATGAATCGCCGTGGCCCACTGCAGATAGAGCGCGGCGTAATCTTCCGGCAGCATGAACTGGCCATCGGCTTCCTCGCCCATTTCAACGTAAGAGACGGGATAACCGCGTTTCTTCAAATACGCAATCTCTGCCGCAGCGTTGTCGGGAGTGTCATACAGCATCGCGACCGGGACCATCGCCGGCAACCCGCGCGTGACGCCACTGGTGAAAAACAGATCGAATCCCATTTGCGCCTGCCTGGTCGAACCCAGATCTGACGGCTGATGCCAGGGATCGACAGACGAACAGTATGTCGTTGTCTGCTCCTGATCCGGCGTGTGCCGCAGAATGTCGTGAAAGTCGCCGTCCTCTGTGTTGGTACCGAGGTAGAGTTCGCGGATGGCATAGCCCACGCAATTCCGCGGATCGGCCGATTGTGGAGTGGCGACGCCGGCATCGCAGGTGTTCGACGATTCGGTCATCCAGATCCGCACAAATCGCACCGCCGCGGGGCTGCCGGTCAGGCGAACTGTCTCGACGCGGCCTTTTCCATTAACCGTTCCTTGAGGAAACGTCTGCCAGACTCCACGCGTTACTGCCCTGATGGGGTCGTCGCCCGTCCAGTACTGCACTGTGTAGCGCTTGGCATAAGGCTCTCCCCAAGCGATGCGGATGCTGTTGACCTGCTGCACCTGCGCCAGGTCGAGCACCACCCACTGCGGATGCAGCGCATCGCTTTCGCCGGTGAAGCGCTGCGTGAGATAGGGATTGCTCTTCCAGAAAGTATTCAGATCGCCATCAGTCAGCCGCGAAAAGCCTACGTTATCGGTGCCGTCATTGCGCGTGGTGCCTCGACGCGGCAGCGAATACCCGTAGGAATAGCGAAGCATTTCCGTTGGAGTTGCGGAACCGGTGAAATATCCTTTGCCGCTGCCATCGCTCCGGTCGCCCGCGTCACTCCATGTCCCTTGCGGGTTCCAATGCCATGCCTCGATCGCGAGTTCCGTGTTCTGGCGATACGTGACTGGCTGCCAGCCCGAGGCGAGCGTCTTCTCCAGCGTCGGCTGCAGCAGATCTTTGTCGATGGCTTCCACCCCGATGCGGTCTACGCCTGCCCCTAAAGTTTCCTTAGGAATGAAATGGTTTGTGGGATGCGAGGTGTCAACGGTGATGGTCTGACTCGCGGCAGGAAATGCGAAGGCGAAGCATCCAGCCAAACAGGCAAGAACAGCGGCCATCTTTCTCAAGGGGGGCCTCCTCTCAATCGTCGATTAAAACGATTGAATAGAGGAGTATACGAGAAAAGCGACGTGGAGGCGAGGGTTCGTAGGCGGCAATCGATGATCGTCGTTTCGGTGATCGCGCTAATGCTTGAACTGGCGCAGGATCTCAGGCAAGATTTCCCGCACCGAGAAATGCAGGAACGGCGCGGGCGTCAGAGTGAGCGCGAGCATGAGAACAGCGAACCCCGCCAGCACCGCGCGGCCGCCCGCAACCTTCGGCCACTCGGCAACCTGGGGATGACGCAAGCTGCTCAGGCGCAGCAGCACAGCCCACATGAACCAGATGTAGCAGAGATAGTAGGCCATGAACAGCAGGACGATAGTAGTGAGCCAGGAGATCCAGCGGTGGGCGCGCGGGGCGATCGAGAAGACAATGTGGCCGCCGTCGAGCTGGCCTCCGGGCAAAAGGTTCAGCGCGGTGGCGAACATCCCAACCCAAGCCGCAATCGCGGTGGGATGCAGCAGCACTCGATTCAACGGCAACATGGCCGTGCCGTAGCCCGGACCCGCAGCCGCCAACAGCCGATGCACCAACTGGAAGATCAAAGGAAATCCAACTTCCAGGTCAGCAGGTGGTGCTCCGAACGGCATGGGCTTGGACAATCCCAGTGAAACTACGAGTACTCCTACCGCAACCACGAATCCCGCGATCGGCCCGGCGATTCCGATGTCAAACAATGCCCGGCGAGATCGGATTGGAGACCGAATTCGAATGAACGCACCCAGAGTTCCGATCAAAGTCGGCGCAGGAATAAAAAAGGGTAGCGTGGCCCACACGCCGTAGTATTTGCAACAGAGATAGTGCCCCATTTCGTGAGCCAGCAGAATCAGCATCAGCGTGCCCGCAAACGGAATCCCCAGCAACAGCCGCGCCGGATGTGAGAATGCCCAGCTCACCGGGAAGAACGAAGCCGCGCTGTCGTCGAGCAGGAACACCGACTGGCCGTGCACAAAGTTGTATTGCATGCGCGCCCCTACCACCAGCGTGGTGAAGCAGGTCAGCAGCAGCAGCAACGCGTGCAACCAGTAACGCTGCCGCGGCTGGCGGGCCGCATACACCGGCACCGGCCGGTAAAGCTCGGTGGTGGAGGAGGCTAGAGGCAGGCTGGATTCCGACATGCGATTCTTGGGCCCACGATACCATGAGCCCTTCCCTTAGATGCTACTACGACTGGCGGGGATTGAGGGCAGAGTGCGTTTGTAAGACTCTCTCAAGTGACATAATGGGCTGCACAGTCTGGCAGCCGAAAGGAATCGATTCGTTTTTCGGAGCTGACGGATGCACCGACTATCTTAAGAGAAGATTACGGGAGATCGTTTTCAATGTTCGAGTTCAATCGTCGGGATATTCTTCGTTCAGGCCTGCTCGTTTCCGCGGGCAAGTTGCTGCTCAACCCTCGTTTCGCAGCCGCCGAGAGTCTGCTCCGCGCCGCCGAGCACGCGGAGAATAGATACTCGATTCAAGCCACGCCAGCCATCGATCTCGTTCCGCGCGAGCAACTCCTCTTCGACTTCAACTGGCGTTTCTTCCAGGGCCACGGCTGCGACCCGGCTCGCGATCTCGGCTTGGGTTCCTCGCAGGGGGATTTCGCCAAGACTGGCGCGTTTGATTTCGGCCTGGCAAAGTACAACGACGCGAGTTGGCGGCCTTTGAATCTCCCTCACGATTGGGCGGTTGAGCTGCCTTTTGTCCACGACCCCGCGCTCGAAGATCACGGATTCAAGCCGCTCGGCCGCAGCTATCCCGAGACCAGCGTAGGTTGGTACCGCCGGGTCTTCGACGTGCCCAAAAGCGACCAAGGCCGCCGCATATTCCTCGATTTCGATGGCGCGTTTCGCAGCGCGCTGGTTTTTTGCAACGGAAACTTTATCGGCCGCAATGACAACGGCTACATTCCGTTCCGCTTTGACCTGAGCGATTTTCTTTTCTATGGAGAGAAGAACTGCCTTACGGTTCGCATGGATGCGTCCTTGGGCGATGGCTGGTTCTACGAAGGCGCTGGTATCTATCGCCACGTTTGGCTCACCAAGACCGATCCCTTGCACCTGGGCCAATGGGATACGGTGGTGCGCACCGAGGTGCAAGGAAGCACCGCTACTCTGAAGCTCAGTACCGTCGTCAAGAACGCCGGCAACGCCGGCGAAAGCTGCCGGGTGCGTTGGCAAATTCTGGATGGCGCTGGCAAGACAGTGTCCACTGCCGAATCGCCGGCCTTGGAAGTTGCCGCGGACAGCAAACAGAGCTTCGGCGCGACCGCGAAGCTCGAGCATGCAGCCCTGTGGTCTCCGGATGATCCGAATCTCTATTACGCTGTCGCTTCGGTGGAGACCGGGGGCCGTACTCGCGACCGGGAGCAGGTCATGTTCGGAGTGCGCACACTGGCTTTCGATGCGAATCGGGGTTTCGCTTTGAACGGCAAGATCACGCCGATCCAAGGTACTTGTAACCATCAGGATCACGCTGGGGTTGGCGCTGCCTTGCCCGATCAGTTGCAGGCTTTCCGCGCCGACGTGCTAAAAGCAATGGGCTGCAATGCCGTGCGCACGTCGCACAATATGCCCACTCCGGAGTGGGTGGAAGCTTGCGCGCGCGCAGGACTCTTGATGCTCTGCGAGACGCGTCTGATGTCGTCGAATGAAGAAGGCCTGGCGCAGCTTGAGAAAATGATCAAGCGCTATCGCAATAACCCCGCGGTTTTCCTTTGGTCCATAGGCAACGAAGAGGATGTGCTGCAAGGCAATGACATCGGCCCGCGGGTCGTTCGAACCATGCAGGAACGCGCGCATGAGCTGGATCCGACGCGCCTGTGCACCGCGGCGGTGAACGGCTCGTATGACAAGCCGCTCGCCTCTGCGCTGGATGTGATGGGCTTCAATTACGAAACGGCGCTTGCGGAGAAATACCATGCCGATCATCCGCACCAGCCTCTCATTGGCACCGAGACTGCCAGCACCGTCGCGACGCGCGGCGTTTATAGCACTGACAAGCTGCGCAATTGGGAAAGCGCCTATGACGCGAATCACCCAGAGTGGGCACAACTCGCCGAGGAGTGGTGGCCCTACTATGCCGCCCGTCCATGGCTTTCGGGCGGATTTGCCTGGACGGGTTTCGATTACCGCGGCGAGCCCACACCTTACTCATGGCCCAGCATCAATTCACAATTCGGCATCGTCGACACTTGCGGTTTCCCCAAGGATAACTTCTTCTATTACAAAGCTTGGTGGGGCAAGGAACCGCTGCTGCATCTTTTCCCCCACTGGAATTGGGCAGGCAAAGAGGGTGAGGAAATTTCCGTCTGGGTGCATTCCAACCTGGAAAGCGTCGAGCTGTTGTGCAACGGCCAGAGCCTCGGGTCGAAGAAGGTCGAGCCGCTCCATCATCTGGAGTGGAAGGTTAAGTATGCTCCGGGCTACATCGAGGCCCGCGGCAGTAAGGGCTCCAAAGTTGTGCTCGTCGCGAAGAACGAAACCACCGGATCGCCAGCGAAGATTCGCCTTACCGCCGACCGCGCCGAACTCGCCGCGGACGGAGAAGATGTGGCGATCGTGCGCGTGGAAACCGTCGACAGCAAAGGGCGCTTCGTTCCCACCGCGGATAACAAAATCAGTTTCAAAGTCTCAGGCGAAGGCGCGCTGATAGGTCTTGGCAACGGCGATCCGAATTGCCTGGAGTCCGATAAAGGAAACGAGAGAAGCTTGTTCAGCGGTCTAGCCCAGGCGATTCTGCAGGCTTCGAAGAATCCTGGCTCGCTGACAATCGAGGCGGCTTCCCATGAGCTGGAGAATGCGTCTCTTACCATAACGACTAAGCCGTCGAAACTGCGCCCCGCGGTGAGCTGATGCCAGGGTAGTGTGGCGGAGCACTCTTGGTATGTCTTTATGCGGTGCCAGAAGTCAGGAGAGACGAGGCAGAAACTGCTGTTTCAATCAATCGACTGCAGTTCTTTGCCAGGTTTGAAGCGCACTGCCTTGCCGGGAGGGATCGATACCTCGGCCCCGGTTCGCGGGTTGCGCCCGATGCCGGTCTTGCGCGG
>Ga0116121_1000382_pt1 | contig 23059 bp, 22 predicted proteins | sample June2015DPH_13_1_FD_89725 | JGI IMG/M metagenome (GOLD analysis project Ga0116121, IMG submission 89725) | Peatland microbial communities from SPRUCE experiment site at the Marcell Experimental Forest, Minnesota, USA - June2015DPH_13_10 | ecosystem: Environmental > Terrestrial > Soil > Wetlands...
GGCCGCCCGATGTTTGCGCGAGCAGAATTCTCATACCCCGGTATCGAACACCCGCGCACGTGGCTCTACAACCGCGCCGTCTCCGGTGGTGGGCCGATTGCCGACGTCGGGGTTCATTGCATTGACGCTTTGCGCTACATACTCCAGGACGAAGTAGTTCAAGTCAGCGCGGCCGGCCAGTCGGACGCTCAATCGGGCGACGTCGAGTCGACGGCGATCCTCACGTTGCAATTTCGGCGAAGTGCGCTCGCAACGGTGCTGGTATCGACCCGGGCGCACTACCGCACTCCAATCGAGCTCGTCGGGGATTCCGGGGTTTTGACGGCCGACGACGCGCTGAACGTGGAAAAGCCGATCCGAATCGGACTTTGGCGCGAAGGCAAACTGGCAACCGAAGAAACCGTTTCGAACCGGCTTTCCTATGCGAAACAGGTGGACGCATTTGCGGCAGCACTGGAACGGGGTGAAGCGTTCCCGGTTCCGGGCGAAGAAGGATGGAAAAATCAGTCTGCAGTCGATGCCGCCTACCGCAGCCTGTCTTCGGGTAAAACGGAGAATGTTCAATAGAATCAGGTAGATGAAGGAAGTGTCCATGTGGCACGAAAGGGCCACTTGCCAAACTCCCAAACTTTGGTAATATGCGGAAACCGCGATTGGAGATTACCAGTCGCACAACCCTGGTTCCGAAATCGACCCTCTCGACAGCTTTTTATGAGAGACGCCCCCCTCGATTTTTGAACCTCGCGATTCCGGTTCTCTATATGAGGATGGCTGGGAACGCGGTCGTGGGCACTGCTTATGCTAGGAAGGCAAGTGTTCCTATGTATGCAGCGAATTGCAATCGAAGAGCATGGAATCGTCGTGCAGAATCACCGTATGTCGTTGAAAGATAAAACATAATACGACACGGATGATTTGGCCTGACAAGTGCTCAGTTGAACGTGGGCGACCTATACCATCAAGGCGCAAGTCTGAAGGTGGGGACGAAACAGCGGTAAATCTCTGGAGGGACTTAAAATGAGGCGAGTGGTAGTTCTTGCGTTGCTAGCTCTGATTTTGCCGATAGCCGCTTGGGCGGACGGCATCAATCTCACCAACCAGTTTGGCTCCATCTCAGTTTCGGATTCGGGCATCACGACGCGGGGCTCTGAGCTGACATCCTTCAATGGCATCGTGGCTCCGAAGGGACATTCCTTAGGCACGGTTAGCTATTCGACTGGCGCGCTGACGAGCGGCACGATCGCTGGCGGCGGTGTCTTCTCGTCCACCGGTTCCTCGTTCAACGTGGTTGGCCGCGGCAACTACGGACAGCCGAAGGGCGTAATTTTCTCGGGCGCTTTCGTTGGCGACATCAGTTGGACTCTGGTTAGCCAGGTCAAAACGAAGCTGACTTACACACTTAGCGGCGACATCTCCGGCCAGCTCTACACGGGCCGTATGGTGACTGGGTCAACGACGCAGACCATCGTCTCAACCGCCGGGCAGCTTCAGAACGGCGTAGGCCACATCACGCTCGGCAATACGCATATCAACACTCCGGAACCGGGAACTCTTGGCCTGTTGGGCACAGGGCTTCTTGGAATCGCTGGAACCTTCCGCCGCAAGAAGGTCTAACCTCCGAAGATTAGGTTCGCTCACAACACTCACCCATAGCCCCGCCGCGAGGCGGGGCTATTATCTTTGGGATGGCGCTCTCTAACCCCAGCCGTCAATCGCGTCGCACTCTTCCTTCCAGGTCAATTTGAGGTGGCCGAAGGTACGGTCCCGGTTACGGCCGTAACGCCTGCTGCGGGTTTCGCATTGACCTCGCGAGCCTCCAAACCTAGAGTCAAGGCGCAGGGGGGTTGCATGAAGGACATTTACGAGGTATTGCGGCGCAAGCAAATGCAGCACGCGAACTTAACCAAGCAGATTGAACTGCTCCAGCAGGCGGCTGAGAAACTGCGCGAGGTCGCTCCGTTGCTCGCGGAGACTGAAACGGAAGACGATAGCGCCGTTCTGGCCGAAGTGGAAGACGATCACGGCAAGGCGATGGCCGCCAAAGCAGGCACTCCATCCTCTGGCACGGCAAAATCCGCCCACACGGCGCAGCGTTGGCCGTAGAACCGGCCAGCGAGACGATACAACGTCGGCCTGAGGACCGTAATCCGTCCCGGACCCTCGCGGCAGCCCCAAGCATGCTAGCCCCTGCCCCTTCCAATCGTTCTTGAAGTCTGTTCCTTCCCTTGCAGCATCTCCCTTACTCGACCCACCTGCCTGCAAATCTCGCAGGTGATTACATCGCTCGGACTACCAAACCCTTCGCTTGATTGTTCCGGTAAGATCGAATCTGTGAACGTTCCTTTCGAGCGGCAATCAATGAGCCCGCGCACGATACTCATCGCGACTTCGAATGCCGGAAAGTTACATGATTTCGCGGGAGCGGCTGCGGCTCATGGCATCTTGATCGCCGCCATCCCAGAATTCTCTTCCCTGCCTCCAGTGGTCGAAGATGGCGCCACATTCGAAGCGAATGCACGCAAGAAGGCGGAAGAATACAGCCGGGCCGTACCCGGCGAACTTGTCCTGGCTGACGATTCAGGGCTGGAGATCGACGCGCTCGGCGGCGCTCCCGGCGTGCACTCAGCCCGCTATGCGGCTGACGAACCGCACCGCGCCGACGCGAACACAGACGATGAAGCAAATAACGCTCGCGTCCTGCGCGAACTAATCGGGCTGCCACAGGAGAAACGCACGGCACGATTTGTTTGCATGCTGGCGGCGGCCCGCGACGGACAAACGCTTGGGGCTTTCCGCGGCGCGGCCGAGGGCATCATCCTCAATGCACCGCGTGGCAAGAACGGTTTCGGCTACGACCCGCTGTTTTACTTTCCGGGCATCGGGAAAACGTTCGCGGAACTTTCCGCAGAGGAAAAATCACAGTACAGCCATCGCGGGGTAGCGTTCCGGAAGTTCTTGGAATGGGCTCGAAGAGGCTGAATTCAGCTTCCCGTGAGCGATCCGTCGCATGCAATGGGCGGTTCCGCCGCAACCGTTGACAACGTGTCCCACGTCACATCATGGTGTGATCCAGTCCTCCTTGACGAGAGTTCCATAGCGCACCGATAATACCCGGTTATCCTTTTCCAACGCTTCCTATAAGGAGCCCATTGTGGCCTCAACCGCCAGCCCCGTCGCTCCCAGAATCAAGCCCGGCGTCGCTCCCTTGCGGGCGGGCGTCGGCAACTCGTTTCTGTGGCGTCGACTGCACTCGCTCTCCGGCATCGTCCCCATTGGCGCATTTCTGCTCGAGCACTTCATCTCGAACGCGGAGGCCTTCAAAGGCCCTGACGCCTACGGCGCGCAAGTCAAGTTCTTGAACAGCTTGCCTTTCGTCCTCGTGCTTGAAATTTGCTTCATCTGGATTCCGATTCTCTATCACGGTCTCTACGGGGTCTGGATCTGGTGGCGCGGCGACACGAACGTCAGCGATTATCCATGGCAGGGGAATTGGCTTTATACCTCGCAACGCTGGACCGGCATCATCGCCTTCGTCTACATAATTCAGCACACGTACTACTTGCGTTTTACCGGTGTGCATTTGCCGACAAATCCGATGGCGTCGTTCGCCAAGGTGCAGGGAGAGTTTCAGCATCCCTGGATGATCGCTTTTTACGCGATCGGAATCGTCGCCGCGTCATGGCACTTCTCGTACGGGATCTGGCTGTTCTGTGCGAAGTGGGGCATCACCACTGGCGAAACAGCGCGGCGGCGACTGGGCTATCTCTGCCTGTTGCTCGCGCTGGGATTGATTGGAATCGGCGCAGCCAGCATGTACGGCTTCCTGAGTACTCCATATCACCCACTCGATCCCAATTCGCAAAACATCGTTTTGAAGATGTGAAGTAAGGACCGGGCCTAACCCGGGAAATACACTCAGAAAAGATCGGACTCATACAGATGGCAGCTCCAAAGATTATCGTCGTAGGCGGCGGCCTGGCGGGTTTGGCCGCGGTCATCAAGATCGCCGAAATGGGCGGTGAAGTTGACCTTTTCTCGATCGTTCCCGTAAAGCGTTCGCACTCGGTTTGCGCGCAGGGTGGAATCAACGCCGCCAAAAACCTGAAGGGCGAGGGCGACTCCACTTACAAGCACTTCGATGACACCATTTACGGTGGCGACTTTTTGGCGAATCAGCCTCCCGTAAAGGATATGTGCGAGGCTGCGCCCGGGATCATCGACCTGCTCGATCGCATGGGCGTCCCTTTCAACCGCACGCCGGAAGGTCTGCTCGATTTCCGCCGCTTCGGGGGCACGTTGTATAACCGCACGGCGTTCGCCGGCGCGACGACCGGCCAGCAATTGCTCTACGCACTCGACGAGCAAGTCCGGCGGTATGAATCCGAAGGTAAGGTAAAGAAGTACGAGCACTGGGAATTTCTCTCGGCCGTCCTCGACGGAACCCGCACCGCTCGCGGCATCTGCGCGATGGACTTGCGCACGATGGAGATCCGTACCTTCCCGGCCGACGCGATCATCATCGCCACCGGCGGATGCGGCGCCATCTTCGGCAAGTCGACCAACTCAGTCGTCTGCACTGGCTCCGCCCAGTCCGCGCTCTATCAGCAGGGCGCTTACTATGCCAACGGCGAATTCATTCAGGTCCATCCCACCTGCATTCCCGGAGAAGACAAACTGCGCCTAATGTCCGAATCCGCCCGCGGTGAAGGCGGACGCGTCTGGGTTCCCCGAACTCCGGGCGACAAGCGCGATCCAAAATCCATCCCGGAAAAAGAGCGCTGGTACTTCCTCGAAGAGTGGTATCCAAAGTACGGCAATCTCGTGCCGCGAGACGTGGCCACGCGCGCCATTTTCAAAGTCGTGTTCGAAGAAAAACTCGGCATCGACGGCCAGCCGATGGTCTACCTCGACCTCACCCACATCGACGCCAAAACTCTCGACCGCAAGCTCGAAGGCATTCTTGAAATCTACGAGAAGTTTGTCGGCGACGATCCCCGCTACACGCCCATGAAGATTTTCCCCGGCATGCACTACACGATGGGCGGCCTGTGGATCGATTACAAACAGGCGACGAACATCACCGGCGTTTTTGCCGCAGGCGAAGCTGAGTATCAGTATCACGGTGCCAACCGCCTCGGCGCGAACTCGCTCGTCTCTTGCATCTATGGCGGATTCGTTTCGGGTCCGGCGGCTGTGCAATACGCGAAGAACCTTCAAGCTCCGGCTGCCAATGGACACTTCGACGCCGAACGCAAGCGTCAGCAGGAAATCAATGACGGCCTGATGAAGGCCAACGGCAACGAAAATCCCTTCCTCATCTGGCGCGAGTTGGGTGAAACGATGACCGAGAATTGCACGGTTATCCGCTACAACAAGAAGTGCCAGGCGGCTGATGCAAAGGTCGTCGAGCTGCTGCATCGCTTTAAGAACATCAACTTGAGTGATCGTTCGGTGTGGGCGAATACCACGGTGGCCTTCGCGCGCCAGCTTTACAACATGCTGCAACTGGCGCGCGTGATCGCCCAGGGAGCGGCGATGCGCGACGAATCCCGTGGCTCGCACTACAAGCCGGACTTCCCCGAGCGCGACGACAAGAACTGGATGAAGACCACGAAGGCGTCGTTCGCTCCGGACGCGGATGAACCGAGGTTTGAGTTCGAGCCAGTAGATGCGGCGTTGATTCCTCCGCGGCCCAGGAAGTATTGATACGAAATATTGTGTTTGCGCTAGGAGCTAAAGGCTAGAAGCTAATGGCTAATAATAAAACCGTAATCATCAAAATCAAACGCCAACTCACCCCCGACGCCAAGCCGTCCTGGGAGGAGTTCGAGATTCCCTACAAGCCGAACATGAACGTCACTTCGGCGTTGATGGCGATCGCGGCGAACCCCGTCACCCGGGATGGCAAGCAGACCACGCCCATCACCTATGACTCCAGTTGCCTCGAGGAGATCTGCGGCTCCTGCGCCATGGTGATCAATGGACGCGCCCGCATGGCGTGCTCTTCCTTGATCGACCACCTCGATCAGCCGATCAAGCTCGAACCACTGTCGAAATTCCCAGTCGTGCGCGACCTCGCGGTTGATCGCAGCGTGCTGTTCGAGAACCTGAAAAAGGTCAAAGCGTGGGTACCGGTTGACGGCACATACGATCTCGGCCCCGGGCCGCGCATGACGATGGAGGAGCAGGAACAGGCCTATCCACTGTCCAACTGCATCTCCTGCTGCTGCTGCATGGAAGCTTGCCCGCAATTTACGGAAGACACTGGTTTCGTCGGCGCCGCAACGATCTCGCAGGTCCGTCTGTTCAATACGCATCCCACCGGGAAGGCCTTGAAGCGCGAGCGACTGGCAGCCCTGATGGGCGATGGCGGCATCCAAGAGTGCGGCTATGCGCAGAACTGCGTGGAGGTGTGCCCGAAGAGCATTCCGCTGACGAAATCGATCTCGGAAGTCGGCGGCCAGGTCATGAAGCAGGCAATTGTGGATCTGTTTAAGAAATGACCGCGTTTGCGCGGCCCATTCGACAGCTTCGCATTGCTCAGTTGCTCAGGGCAGGCTAAGTACTGAGCCGCGCGCGGTCATCCGAGCGAAGCGAGGGATCTCCGGGATTGAGTCCCTCAGCTTGCGCGTCGAATCTTGGGACTTTGGCTTTACTGAGACCTGTGACCTGAGACCCTGCTTTTTGAGGTAACGATTACCAGTAACTTCCTTTGGTAATGTCGTTTACACGGATTCCTTTACCAGATCATCGATCTCTGGTATAGAATCGCAACTCCTCTCGGAATATCGCAATTTTCGGTAGGCCAGAGGATTCCCCTATGACCCAAGGGCCGAGCATTATTACAATGCGGTGGAAATTGCTGTTTGCGCTGATCGGAGCATTGATCTGCGTACCCGGCACCGCTCGGGCCCTGCACGCAACCGACCCTCACCAACGGATCAAATCGCGCCATCACACCTTACGACACATGCGCGGTGTTCTCTGGAACCCGCTGTTCCGCCCCTCCCACGAATCGCTGCTGCGGCAAAATGAGGAAGTTGACAGGCTGCAGCTGCCCCGCATCGTGGATGATGCGCAACTGGAAGAACTCAAGGCTTCCCACGAGTTGGTCCCGATCGAAGCCAGTGAGACGCTTCGCATTGAGCCCAGCCTAGATCCGTCACGCCGCTATTGCCGTCCCTGGACGCGCGATTTCGTGCAGGATCTTGCCGAGGCTTATTACAACCGGTTCCATGATCAGATCCAGGTGAACTCGGCCGTACGCACGGTGAAAGTGCAAAAGAAACTTCGCCGCCGCAATCGCAATGCCGCCCCGGCGGAAGGCGAAACAGCATCTTCACATCTGGCCGGCATCACGGTTGACCTGCAGCGCCGGGGCATGACTACGCAGGAGATTCATTTCGTCGAGCAGTATCTTTTCTACCTCCACGCCCTTGACCTCGTCGAACCCGAAGAGGAACGCCGCCACTGGTGCTTCCACATCATGGTTTCCGATCGCTATGATGAATGGCGGCAGACCCAGACCATTTTCCCCCTGCACACGACTGACGAAACTGCGACGGCCCTCGGTGCCTCCAACTAAACGAATTCCCTTCGACGATTTCACAACATGATGATTCTGATGGCCGGCCTTCCTGGAACCGGCAAAAGCACGCTCGCTCGAGAACTGGCACGCCAAACCCATGGCGCTTTCTTGGGCAAAGATGAGATTCGCGCCGCCCTCTTCTCTGAGAACGATATCGAGTACTCGGTGGCACAGGACGACTTCGTCATGGAGATTATGCTGCAGGCCGCGCGCTTTCTGCTGCGGAACGATCCTGCTCGCCACATTTTCTTGGATGGCCGCACGTTTTCACGGCGCTACCAGATCGAGCGGGTCTTGGAAGTCGCCCGCGATCTCCGCCAGCCTTACAAAATCCTTGAATGCGTCTGTAGTGACGAATCGGCGCGGCGGCGACTGGACGTTGAACCCGACCGTGCCCATCCTGCTCACAACCGGACCTTCGCGCTCTTTCAGGAAGTAAAGAGCCGGTTCGAGCCCATCACGTTTCCGAAGACGACAATCTCCACAGACCAACCGCTCGAGCAGTGCGTGCAAGAGGCAATGGCCGCGCTGTTGTAGGCGCGGCGCCCTTCACAATCTCGCTGCGCGCGCCTTATCGTGTAGAATCCTTCAAACTTACTGGAATCCAAACCATGAAAAAACAAGTCTGTGCCGCAGCATTTTCACTAGCCTTTGTGTTGCCTGCGTTTTCACAAACTATCGTAAGCGCCAAGGCCCGCGAGATCCAAAACTCGGCCATCGTCATCGACACGCACGCCGACACGCCGCAGCGTTTCCTCGACGAAAACTTCGACATCGGATCGACCGACCCCAACGATCACGGGCACATCAGCCTCGACAAGGCAAAGGCAGGAAATCTGGGCGCCGAATTCTTCTCGATATGGGTCGAGCCCGAGAGTAACCAGGGCCACTTCGCCCGCCACACGCTCGATCTGATCGACTCGGTCTATGAACAGGCAGCGCGTCATCCGGACCGCATGGTGATGGCGTTCAGTGTCGCAGATATCGAACGCGCCCATCGCGAGCACAAACTTGCTGCCCTGCTCGGCATCGAAGGCGGCCACTCCATCGAAAACGATATTCACCTGCTGCGCGACTACTACCGCCTCGGCGTGCGCTACATGACGCTGAGCTGGTCGAACACCAATGAATTCGCCGACTCATCCGGCGATATCAACGATCCGAAAGTCGAGCACCACAATGGCCTGACCGATAGCGGCAAGCAGATCGTGACGGAAATGAACCGTTTGGGCATGCTGGTCGACATTTCGCACGTCGCCGACAAAACATTCTGGGATGCAATCGCCGTTAGCAAGGCCCCTGTCATCGCTTCCCATTCATCCGCGCGAGCCCTGACCAGCCACCCGCGCAACATGACTGACGACATGCTGCGCGCGGTCGCCAAGAATGGCGGCGTGGTCCAGGTCAATTTTTACAACGCATTTATCGACGAGAATTACCGGAAGGCCGCCGAGGCGCAGGCCAAAGACCGTGGCGACGCCGAAAAGGCTTATGTCGAAAAACTCAAAGCGGAGGGCAAGACTCCAACCTATCTGGACTCCGACCGCATCGACCGCGAGTGGGCGGCAAAGATTCCTCGGCCGCCGCTCAGTTCGCTGGTTGACCACATCGACCACATCGCCAAAGTCGCCGGCATTGATCACGTCGGCCTGGGCTCCGATTTTGATGGCGTGAGCGGCGCCACTCCCGAAGGGATCGATTCCGCCGCCGATCTCCCGAAGATCACCCAAGCCCTCCTCGATCGCGGCTACAGTGCGAACGATATTCGTAAAGTTCTCGGCGGTAACCTGCTGCGGGTTTTCGCGCAGGCCGAGCGGGTGAGCCATGAGATGCAAGCCAGCTCGCGATAGAATCGCTGGCTAAAATGCTGGAGTGTAAATGCAGGGCTGCGACTGCTTTTGGCGCAGATTTCCCGTACAATCCTTGTCGTACAATTAGGACACAACCTTACTAGAGGAGTCATGATGCGAACCCTGTTCTCTGTGTTTGTTCTGATCGTTGCTGCATGCCTGCTCAGCGTTGCGCAGGCCGCCCCAACCGCTAAACCCGCCGCCGCACCTTCCGGCGAGCCAACCGCCATCATTCACACCACAGCCGGAGACCTTCATTGCTCCCTTTTCAAGAAAGAAGCCCCCATCGGCGTCGAGAACTTTATCGGCCTCGCTGACGGCACAAAGGATTGGACGAGCCCTGTTTCTCATGCCAAGAAACACGGCGTTCCCCTGTACGACGGCACAGTTTTTCACCGGGTCATTCCCGAATTCATGATTCAGGGCGGCGACCCCGCCGGCAATGGAACGGGCGATCCTGGTTATAAATTCAAGAACGAAACTTCGCCAGCACTGCAATTCGACCACGCCGGTCGTCTAGCCTACGCGAATTCCGGACCGGACACCAATGGCTCCCAGTTCTTCATCACCGAAATCGCGCTCACTGGGCAGCAGGGGGACATCCTCAATGGACACTACACGATCTTTGGTCAATGCGACGACGCCTCCGTCGAACTGGTTAAGAAAATTGCCCGCATGAAGCGCGATGCCAACGACTTCCCGGCCAGCCCGGTCAAGATCACGCACATTGAAATCCGCCACACCGGCGCTGGCGTGCCGAAACCATCAGCCGCCAAGTCCGCTTCCGCCAAGGCGCCAGCCAGCGCCAAGAAGACTGCCGAATCGAACTAATACTTGCAGCAATTCGAGGGAGACCTGATGACTCGCACACCCGGTACGCATGCCGTGATTGAAACCAGTGAAGGCACAATCGTTTGCCGCCTGTTTGAGAAAGACGCGCCCAAAACAGTCGCCAACTTTACAGAGCTTGCCGAGGGCAAGCGTGAATGGACGCATCACAAGACCCGCGCCAAGGTCAAAGACCCACTCTATAACGGAACGATCTTTCATCGCGTGATTCCCGACTTCATGATTCAGGGTGGCGATCCGCAAGGTACTGGCATGGGTGGTCCCGGCTATCAGTTCGAAGATGAAACCAAAGGCTCGCCCCACCGTTTCGATAAGGCTGGGAAGCTTGCCATGGCCAATGCCGGGCCAAACACGAATGGTTCGCAGTTCTTTATCACTGTCGGCAACACGGAATGGCTCACCGGCAAGCACACCATTTTCGGCGAAGTCGTGGAAGGCTATGACGTGGTAGAGAAAATCTCCAAAGTGCCGCGCGGCCGCCAGGACCGTCCCAACCAAGAAGTCGTCGTGAAATCGGTCAAAATCGAGCGTTAGATTCCGGCAAGAGACGCGGTTACCGCGTCTCTTTCTTTTTCCGCGATCCCAGCCAAAATCCCTCACATCCCAATGTGACGCCGCTCACTCGACGGGGTGATCGCACCCGTCGAGTTTCCCTCTCTTTTTCCAATATTCTCTATAATCACTGTCAACCCCTAAGTTCTGGAGGAAGTGCTCATGACGCAGTACAACGGAGTTCCCGTCCCATCCAACGGGCAGAAAATCGAATACAGCAATGGCAAGTACAACGTGCCCAATCACCCCATCATTCCATTCATCGAGGGTGATGGAACCGGACGCGACATCTGGAAAGCGTCAGTCCGCGTGTTCGATGCCGCCGTTGAAAAAGCCTATGAAGGCAAGCGTTCGGTCGCGTGGTATGAGGTTTTCGCCGGAGAAAAAGCCAAGGCCAAATTCCAGAACTGGCTGCCCGACGATACCGTCAGCGCCATTCGTGAATTCCGCGTCGCCATCAAAGGACCGCTGACTACCCCGGTTGGCGGCGGCATCCGTTCGCTGAACGTTGCATTGCGTCAGATCCTTGATCTCTACGGGTGCGTGCGTCCCGTGAAGTACTACAAGGGCGTCCCGTCGCCCGTGAAGCATCCGGAGCGCATGAACCTCGTCATCTTTCGCGAAAACACGGAAGACGTCTACGCCGGCATCGAATGGGAACAGGGCACGGCCGATGCCGCCCGCTTGATCGATTTCCTCAATAAAGACATGCTCAAGAATGGCAAGAAGCAGATTCGCCTCGACTCCGGGGTCGGCATCAAGCCGATCTCTGTAACGGGCACGAAGCGCCTGGTGCGCATGGCCATCAAGCACGCTCTCGAATTCAAGCTCAAATCCGTGACGCTCGTTCACAAAGGCAACATCCAGAAATTTACCGAGGGTGCTTTCCGCCAGTGGGGATACGATGTCGCGACCGAAGAATTCCGCAGCCAGGTCGTCACCGAGCGCGAGAGCTGGATCATCGACAACAAAGATAAGAATCCCAATCTGACGGTCGAGCAGAATGCCAACCTGATCGAACCCGGCCTGGAGTTCGCGACCGACGACTTCCGCCAGGCTCTCTACAAAGAAGTCAAGACCTGTATCGATTCCATCTACGCGACGCACGGCAAGGGTGTATGGAAGAAGAAACTCCTCATCAATGACCGCATCGCCGACTCGATCTTCCAGCAGGTTGTGACGCGCGCCGACGAATATACGGTGCTCGCGACGCCAAACCTGAACGGTGACTACATTTCCGATGCCTGCGCTGCGCAGGTCGGCGGACTGGGCATTGCTCCCGGAGCCAATGTCGGCGACGGCTACGCGATCTTTGAAGCCACGCACGGCACGGCTCCCAAGTATGCCGATAAGGATGTCATCAACCCCGGTTCCGTCATTCTGTCCGGAGTCATGATGTTCCGCTTCCTCGGCTGGAATGAAGCCGCCGACATGATCGAGCAGAGCATGGAGCGCACCATCGAGCAGAAGAAAGTCACGTACGATTTCGAGCGCATGCTGGAAGGCGCCACGAAAGTGAAGACCAGCGAATTCGCAACTTGCATAATCGAAAATATGCAGGTTGCCGTAGCTGCTGGCTAACGTTTCGTTTCAAGGCTGACTGCCATATCAGGTTCACGTAGAGACGGAGCTCGCTCCGTCTCTGCCGAGAGAGACGCAGCAAGCTGCGTCTCTACGTCACACCGCAGTTGATAACTATCGAGAAAGGACCCTTCATGCGCAATAAAGTAACGATCGTCGGCTCCGGCAACGTCGGCGCCACAGCCGCTCACTGGATCGCATCGAAAGAATTAGCCGATGTCGTCCTCATCGACATCATCGAAGGCGTTCCGCAAGGCAAAGGCCTCGACCTGCTCGAAGCCATGCCCATCGAAAAACGCGACTCTTACGTCAAAGGCACCAACGATTACGCCGATACCGCCGACTCTGACATTGTGGTCATCACCGCCGGCATCCCCCGCAAGCCCGGCATGAGCCGCGACGACCTGCTCAACACTAACTACAAAATCATGAGCGACGTGGTCGGCAAAGTCGTCAAGTACTCGCCGAATTGCATCCTCATCGTCGTTTCGAATCCTCTGGACGCCATGGCGCAGGCCGCCTTTAAACTCAGCGGTTTCCCGCGCGAGCGCGTCATCGGCATGGCTGGAGTGCTCGATTCCGCTCGCTTCCGCGCCTTTATCGCGGACGAACTCAAAGTCAGCGTCGAAAACGTGAATGCCTTCGTCCTCGGCGGACACGGCGACACGATGGTCCCGCTTCCCCGCTATTCCACCGTCGCGGGCATTCCGATCACCGAACTGATCGCGAAAGACCGCCTCGATGCGCTCGTCCAGCGCACGCGTGACGGCGGCGCCGAGATCGTCAAGTACCTGAAGACGGGCTCAGCGTATTACGCTCCATCCGCTGCGGCCACCGAAATGGTTGAGGCCATTCTTAAAGACAAGAAAAAGATCCTTCCCTGTGCCGCTTATCTCGACGGAGAGTACGGCGTGAAGGGCCTCTACGTCGGCGTTCCGGTCAAACTCGGCTCCAAGGGAATCGAGCAGATCATCGAGATCAAACTCACCGCGGAAGAGAAAGCCGCCCTCGACAAGAGCGCGGCTGCGGTGAAAGAACTGGTCGCGGTAATCAACGTGTAGAACCTTAACTCCGAGGTTGCCCCGCCCTTGTGTCCGCGTTTTTTGCGGACACAGGGTGGGGATTTTGACTTTCTATCCCTATCCCCACCACTCCCATCTGTTCGAGGCAACGGACTTTCTTGATACAGCATCCATCTAGACGGATATAGCCCGTCGCAGAGGATGTTAGAAACAACCGGAATGCGCCTTGGAAATCCGATGGTGAAGTTCAGCGCAGTCATGGCGCTCGCTTGGGCGCCATTTGCAACAGCGCAGACTGCGCCACCTCCCACATCGCCCCCTCCTGCCTTTAGCGCGCGCTCGACCTTGGTTCTTGTTCCAGCCATGGTAAGAACCAAGGCAGGAGAACTTGTCTTCACCCTTGCCGCCAACGATTTCACGCTTACCGATGATGGGGTGCAGCAGAAGGTTACGCTGGAGCAGGACACGGACAGTGAACCCCTAGCTCTGGTCATTGCCATTGAGACGGGCGGCTCGGGCGCTGAACAACTCGACAAATATGGGGCTCTGGCAACGGCACTGGATGCCGTGGTGGGCGATGTCCCGCACAAGGTTGCAGTTGTAGGCTTCGACGGCAGCCCGAGAGTGCTTCAGAATTTCACCTCCGACTTAGATGTGGCGGGAAACGCGATTCACGGGCTCCGCCCTGGGAACCGCGGAGGCGCCATCCTCGATACCCTTGCCTTTTCGGTTAACTTGCTGCGCAAGCAGCCGCCAGAATATCGACGAGCGATTCTGTTGATCAGCGAGACCATCGACCATGGAAGCGTCGTTAAACTGGAGGATGCACTGCGTGCGATCAGCGACACGAACACGGCCATCTTCAGCATGGGCTTCTCCAGTTCCAAGTCAGATGTCGCACGAGAGGCGTCAAAACTCTCCTCCAGTGAGCCCGGACCTCCCGGGGGCTGCATGAGCAAGGACCCTAATGCACCCTCCGGCTCCAGTCGGCTTGCGCAGACCTGGGAGTGCCTTAGCCTGCTTGCGCCGCCTTTGCGGGCCGCTAAGATTGCGGCGATCCTGGGCATGAATGGAGCGCGCCGGAATGTTCCCGAGAGCGTCGCGAAACTTACGGGCGGCGAATACTTTCCATTCAGCAACACTCGTAATCTGGAGAAGAGCTTACTCACAATTTCGAATCACGTACCGAACCGATATGTCCTGAGCTTTCAGCCGCGGTCTCCGCATCCAGGCCTTCACTCGATCGAGTTGCGATTGAAAGATCATCCAAAACTGATCGTGACCGCCAGGCGGAGCTATTGGGCCGATAGTGATACTATGGGCGACGTTGGCAGCACGCCTCACCCTTAGACGCGATGGACTTCGATCAGCTCGAAATTTTCCTGGAAGTAGCTCGCCTGTCCAGTTTCTCGCGGGCGGCGGAAAAGCGTTTTCGGACGCAACCTGCCATCTCGTCGCAAATCCGCGCCCTCGAGGAAGAAGTAGGCGCCCGCCTGCTCGACCGTTCCGGAGGCCGCGTCTCGCTTACCGCGTCCGGCAAATTCTTCTTCAAGTATGCGGAGGAAACCCTCGAGCGGCGCAAAACCATTCTCACGGATATCGCCGAGACCGAGCGCGTGCCGCGCGGCGAGATCGTTGTCGGAGCGAACGAAGGCACCTGCCTCCACATCCTGCCGGAGGTGTTCGCGCAATTTAAGCGCGACTATCCCCACGTTGCCGTGAGCATCAAGCGCTCCGACTACGCGAAGATTCTCGAATCGATCCTCGAAAACGTGGTGGATTTCGGCGTCGTATCGCTGCCTGTGAACGACAACCGGCTCGAAGCGCAGATGATTCACCGCGATCATCTGGTGGCCATCACAGCGCCGCGCCATCCGCTCGCCGCGAAAAAGTCCGTTACCGTCGCCGAGCTGGGAGCTTTTCCGCTGGTCGTGCCGAAGCTCGGGCATACGCGCGATGCGCTCGATGCACTATTCTATGACCATCACGTGAAGCCACATCTGGCGATGGAACTTGACTCCAGCGAACTTCTCAAGCGCTTTGTAGCTGCAGGCGTGGGCGTGGGATTTATTGCGCGCTCCAACATCGAAGAGGACATTCGCGCCAAGGCATTGGTAGCGATCAATCTAGCGGATGTGCAAATCCGTCGCGACCTCGCCCTCGTTTCCCGCAAAGATAAATCGCTGAGCCGCGCTGCCCGGGCGTTCATGGACATTGCTCTCAAGCAGAAGAATTTTGCGACTACTGTCCCGGCCGCAAAGCGATCGAAATGAAGAGAATTACGCTTTTCATCCTGTTTCTCTCGCTGGCCTTCCCGTCTCCCGGCCGAGCCCAGACCCATAGCGGCGGCAAAGCGCCCACTCTGGTCGGCTATAAGCTCACTGCGGTGAAAGCCGCAGGAAGCACGCGCTACACCGACAAGGAAATTGTTGCCGCCAGCGGATTGCAGATCGGCCAAACCGCGGCCGACGCCGATTTCAAGGAAGTCGCGCAGCGCCTGGGCGAATCGGGCATGTTCAAGGATGTGACCTATTCGTTCTCCTATTCGGATATGGGCGTCAAACTCGACCTGCAACTCACCGATGCCGACCAAACTAAGCTTGTCCCGGCCCATTTCGAGAACTTTGTCTGGTTCACCGATGCCGAGTTGCTCAGCAACTTGCAGCGGCGCGTTCCGCTTTTCAAGCAAGTCCTCCCAGTTTCGGGCAGGCTTACTGACCGCGTGAATGAGGCGCTGCAGCAGATCCTCACCGACAACCATCTACCCGGACGCGTCGACTTCACTCGCCAGGGAAGACTCGATGGCGGCGATTTGACCGGAATTGGATACCGGGTCGAGGAAGTCAGCATGAAGATCCGGAACCTGGAGTTTCCAGGAGCATCGCCGGAACAGCTTGCGTTCCTCACGGCCGCAGTCCATAAACTTATCGGTGTCGAGTACTCACGCGGCGCTCTCGCCGCTGTCGCCATGCTTGACCTGATGCCGCTCTACCAGCAGCGGGGGTATCTGAAAGCCGCGTTCGCTTCATCCGACGCCCACGCAGTCAAACAATCGCCCGCGGAAGGCGAGTCGCACGCGGAGGACGAAATCGTGGTGGATGCGAGCCTGCCCGTGACTCCAGGCAAGCAGTACCTGGTTTCCGGAGTGACGTGGAAGGGCAATTCCGCTGTCACTACCGACGAAGCATCCCACCTCTTTCACCTGCCAACAGGCCAACCCGCTGACGCCGTACGCCTTGCTCATGATGAAGAAATCCTGACGACGCTCTATCGCAGCCGCGGCTACATGACAGCGCAGGTCGCACCCGAAATCCAGCTCGACGATGCCAAGAGCACCGTTCACTACGATATGAACGTCACCGAAGGCGATCTCTATAAGATGGGAGAACTCGAGATTTTGGGAGTGGACACTCCCTCGAAAGACCGCCTGCACGAGGCCTGGACCTTGCGCGAGGGGCAGACCTATGACGCCTCCTATACCAGGAAGTTTCTCGACGACGCTCCGCGTCTTCTGCCCAGGGGTCTCCAATACACCTTCAAAATCGACGAAGAGATCGATAGGAAGGGCAAGACGGTAGACGTCACCATCCATTTCAAGGTCCAATAGAAGAAAAGCTCAATCGAAAGCGTTCGATAGAAACGGTGCTCCGAGGGTTGTACAACGGGCGATATGTTGGCATGATGAAGTATCCAGTTTCATTCGAGGAGAAAACACTGCATGAAAGTAAATCGAATTGCGACCGCAGTTGTGGGGATGCAGCTTTTGCTAGGGATGGCGGCGGTTCCGGCACTCGCTGCCGGCAAGAGCCAGACGTTAACCGGAGAAGTCAGCGACGCCATGTGCGGGGCAAAGCATGAGATGGGCGACAAGGCGGCTTGCACACGGGGCTGCATCAAGCACGGATCAAGCTACGCTCTCGTCGTGGGCGACAAGGTTTATACGCTGCAGACTTCCGACCAGGCGTCGCTCGATAAACTCGACAAACTCGCGGGCGCCAAGGCAAAGGTAACGGGTGACGTAGACGGCACGACCGTGACCGTGAAGTCGGTCGCTGCTGGCTCGTAAGAAACATCAGAGCAAACAACGAGAACCAATAGAAATGCCGGCAAGTGCGACGCACTTGCCGGCTTTCGTTTGTCTGAAGTGGTCAACCGCTAGTTCTGGTTCGGGTCCCCGTCCCGGCGCTTGAGCGTAGGCCGGTCATCGTCGCTGCCGTTACCGGAACCGCCCGACTTGTCAGTGTTCGATGTCCTACGCAGAGTGGGCTTGCTCCCCTGCTTGTCATCCAGCACCTTGTGACGGTTCTCGATCATCGCCAGCCGCGACTTCACGTCATCGAACTCCGACGTGGTAACGATGTACTGTGGCTTGGCCGGAAGAATCGTCGCGATCTCCTTTTGCGACGCTGCAATGCGGTCGGGAGTCTGCGGGTGCGAAGCGAACGCCTTAGCGATCGTGCCCGGTTTCTTCTTTTCCTTCGCCTGAATCTTTTCGAAGAAGCTGATGAAAGCCTGCGGATCGTATCCTGTCTTGTACATGTATTGCAGGCCGAGATAATCGGCCTCCGCTTCGAAATTCCGCTGGAACTTCATGAACGTCAGCGGCAATCCCAGACCCGCTGCTTCATAGACCGCATAGCCAATTCCGCCGCCCACGAAGATCAGAGGAATGGTGCCGATCTGCGCAATATTGGCTCGAGTCATCTGCCGCATGCCATGGCGGGCCGCCACGTGCGAAATTTCATGCGCCATTACGCCTGCCAGTTCCGCTTCTTCGTCAGCCGCCAGGATCAAACCTGAGTTGACATAGAAAAATCCACCCGGCAATGCGAACGCGTTCACCTCGTCGGAGTCGATGACCTTGATCGTGAACGGCACCTGCGCGTCCGAGTTGCGCACTAAGTTCTGGCCGATCCGGTTGACGTATTCGGTCACGACCGGGTCCTGGACCATCTTGACGGTGCTGTCGACTTGCATGGCGTACTGCTTGCCCATGCGAATTTCGGTTTCCAGCGAGTACCAGTCGCCGAACCCGCGACCGCCCACTTTGCGGTTGCCGATCGCGTCCACGTCGTCCTTGCCACCGTCGTGCTTGACCTTGCTTTCATCCGGTTCCTGCACCGGAGGCGTTGTCGCTGCCGCAGGCGTGTCGCTCGATTGCGTCGACGACTCGGTCGTATCCGGCGGCGCCGCCGGTGCCGGCGTATCGGTCGGCTGCGTGCCAGCAGACGGATTGGTCGGTGACTGAGCGGAAGTCGACTGCGCTGATGTCTGTTGGTTCGCGGAAGTCTGCGCCGTGGGCGCTGAAGCTGGCGTCTGCGAAGTCTGATCCTTGGTCGCTTGGGTCGCGCTCGGCGTCTGCGAGCTTGAACTCTGGGAGCTTTGATCCTGCGCTACCGCCATTGCTGCAAGGAGCGCAAGTAAGCTTAGGGAAATCAGCGCTTTACGGAAGGACATATCTACACCCCGCGGGAACCCGGTCCGGTTGAAATTCATTATAACTCCGATTGCCAGTCGCAATGGACGGATTTCCCCACCTAGTTGGACGCCTTTCTACCCATTTGAGTTACCCGCCATTTTCGGCGTTTTTCGCCTCCTCTTGATCGTTGAGCTTCCGGCTGCATGGCCGGCTGGCGGATTGTCTCTGTCCAGACGCGGCCGCGGTGTTACTATGGCGCGTTTTGACAAAGCAATTTTTCCGAAGGGGCCAGATCGTCATGTTGAACCGCCGCGGTTTTCTCTCTTCCTCGTTAGCCACGTCGATCGCCGCCAGCACCACGCTGGCATGGCGCGGCAAGCTGTGGGCGCAGTTGGAATCCATGCCTGCTCATTTGCCGGATCGCTCCCTTTACGACTCGAGCGAAGACGCCTACTGGCGCGAACTCCGCAAGCAGTACTTGATTCCCTCCGACGAAGTCTATCTCAACAACGGCACGGTGGGATCCAGCCCCGCGCCCGTCTTACGCGCCGTTTTCGAGGGTTATGAAACTTGCGAAAAGATGAACCAGGCCGATCCCGAGGATTATCCGATCTGGGGATATGCCGCCTGGAACGAGTTCCGTGACCCGCTCGCGGCGTTCGTGGGCTGTAACCGCGATGAGATTGCGTTGGTGCGCAATGCGACGGAAGCGAACAGCTACATCGCGAACGGAATCGACCTCAAGGCCGGCGATGAAGTCCTGATGACCGATCAGGAGCATCCCGGCGGCGAGCATCCCTGGGACCTCCGCGCCAAGCGCTACGGCATCGTCGTGAAGAAGATTGTGCTGCCGAAGCCGCTCCTCAACCCCGACCAGGTGTTGAGCCTCTTCAATTCCTACATCACCGCGCGCACGCGCGTTGTCTTTTTCAGCCACATCACAACCGTCACCGGAGTCGTGCTGCCCGCCAAGCAAATCTGTGCTCTCGCTCGCGGCAAAGGAGTGATCTCAGCCGTCGATGGCGCGCACGTTCCGGGAATGATGCGCCTGAATTTGCATGACCTCGGCTGCGACATGTATTCCTCTAGTCCGCACAAATGGCTGCAGGCTCCCAAAGGTTCCGGTTTTCTTTACGTGCGCGACGAGATGATCGACCGCCTCTGGAACACCATCGCCACCGAAGGCTGGGACGACGTCAAGCTCCGGGCCGAACGTTTTCAGCGCATCGGCAGTTCAAACGTCCCTGCACTCTGGGGATTGCGCGCTTCCGTCCAACTCGCCAACGACATTGGGATGGAGCGCATCGAAAAGCGTCAGCGCGAACTGTGCGATTACATTCTGGCGGCAATGGTCAAGCGCGGCGCCCAGTCCTGGACATCGCCCGACCGTTCCCTGCGCTGCGCAATTGCCACCGTCAACGTTCCCGCTGTTCCTCGCATGGAACTGGAAAACTGGATGTGGAAAGAAAAGAAAATCCGCATCCGCGGCGGCGATCCTAATAAGCTGCGCTTGTCCACGCCCTATTACCTGTCGAAGGCCGACATTGACCGGTTCCTGGACGCGTTCGACGAGTTCAAGAAAAAGAGAGCCTAACAGCGGATGCGCAGGTCTCAATCACAGATCACGGCGCATCGTATGGCTGTCTGCGCGCTCTGCGGGATGCTCGCGCCTGCGTTGATCATTGCCCACGTCGCTGGGAACGCTTTCGCCGGCGAACCTCCGAAGCCTCAGGCCAGCGAGCCTTCTCGTATCCCCAAGCCGCCGGAAACTTTCCCGCTCACGCAATTCTATGACGTTCCCAATCCCTTGCCGGCAGGCAAGCCCGGCGATCTGATCCGTTCGCAACCGTTGACGAATACATGTTGCCGGTCGACGTATCCGCCGTGCGAATTCTCTACCACTCAGTTTCAGCCGCAGGCGAGGATGTCGCCGCCTCCGGTGTTGTGCTCATGCCCTACGGAACTCCACCTCGCGAAGGCTGGCCCGTGATCGCCTGGGCACATCCATTTATTGCCACCTCGCGTCTATGCGCTCCTTCGCTGATGCGCCGGTTGCATGAAGCTCCCGTATTCAGCATGTACATCAATCTGGGCTACGCGGTCGTCGCGACCGATTATGTCGGGTTGGGCACCTCGTTTCGCAATGCCTTCACCGACGGGCAGTCGAACGCCACCGACGTGATTAATTCCGTGATCGCACGCGCAAGGCCGTGCCTCAACTCGGCCCAAAATGGGTGACAATCGGCGAAGCCGACGGCGGAGCGGCCGCCCTCACCGTCGCGGAATTGGAGAGCTCGATGGGCGCTTCCGGCTTTCTAGGTAGCATCGCTATCTCGGGCGACTTGTCGGATTCGATCAAGCGACTCTCCGAGGAAAACTGGAACGACCGATTCGCGTTCTTAGCCTTCGGGATCAAAACGGTATACCCGCCATTCAAACTGGAAGACGTGTTCACCGCCCCCGGTCTTGCAAGGTACCAGTTGGCGAACCAGTCTTGTTCCACTCCCGCTTTGGAGAAACCACCCGCTCTGCGTGAGATGTTGAAACCCAACTGGCAAAGCAATCCGTTGGTCCAAAGATTTCTCGATCGGAATACCCTCGCCCGTAAGCCTGCGCGGGTGCCTCTGCTGATCGTCAATACAGGAGACGCAAAAGGGCCCGACTCAACGGCTCCCCAGGTCGTCGCCCGAATGTGCGGACAAAAAGATCTCGTCGATTTTGAAACCTATCCCGGACAGGACCCCACAAGCCTGATGGGCGTCTCGATTTCGACCCCAGATTTCGTGGATCAAAGCCAGATTCGAAGGCGGCAGCGCCCCGAACACTTGTCATTAACGCCCCATTATCAAATAGTAAACAGTGAGTTTTCTGGATTCCCCTCAGACCTGGCACCCGAGGCCTGCTTCTTATGTCCACCGGAACCAGCGCAGCGCCAGAACAAATGAAATCCCGCCCCAGATCGCGAGCACGAGCAGGCGTCCCGATTGCGAAGCCAGCGGGGCTCCTTCGGTGATGGTGGCTCGCAGCGCATCATTCAGTGCGGTCAGCGGAAGAGCCTTGATAAATGGGTGCGCAATGGCCGGAAATCGCTCGTAAGAGAAGAACACGCCGGAGAAAATCCACATCGGCATCATGACCAGGTTGATCAGGCCAGAGACGCTTTCGATTTTTTGCGCGCGGCAAGCCGTGAGCAAGCCGACTCCGCCGAATGCCACCGCGCCAATCGAACCAAGTACAACGACTGACAGGATCGAGCCTGCAACACGCATGTGAAACACGAGTACCCCAAAGCCGAGAAGCAACCCGACTTCGATCACCATCAGCACAAGCCGGCTGCTGATGAGTGCCAGCAGAAAGTCGGTCCGGCGCATGGGCGTCGCCACGAAGCGCTTGAGCAATTTGCGCTGCCGCATTTCGACCAGCGCAAAGCCAACCCCCCACATGCCAGAGTTCATCAGGTTCATGCCGAGCAGGCCAGGGATGAGGAAATCGATATAACGCGAACCGGGTTCGCTGGAGGCTTGCGTGGATGTGGCGATGACATCTCTTCGCCCCGCAGCAGCCTGAAGCGCGGCATCAACTTCGGCACGAGAAAGAACGCTCTCTGGACGCGCGGGATCGAAATGATAAATGTAACTGCCGTCAGGCTTCGGCTCGATCGCCAAATCGAATTTTCCAAAGTTGAAACCCTTGAGCGCGCCATCGCGGTCGAGAACGCTGGCGCGAATGCTCGAGTGTTGCGGGGAATTCTGTAGCATGGATAGAGTCTTATCGGCGCCCTCGCCCGCGATGACGACCACGGAACTGATATCAGCGGGCTTATTTCGAAACGCAATTCCCAATCCCGCGGCCAGCAGCAATGGAAACACGAACACCCAGAAGACGACTTCCGGCTCGCGCTTGAGTTCCAGTATGCGCGCCCAGAGCAGATGCCGATAGCCGGACCAGCGGCCATTACGGCGCGAAACATTACTCGCAGCAGGCGGAATGTTACCCACTTTGCGAGTGCTCGGCGTTGTAGTTTCAGCAGCCAATTCATTCCTCCCGCAGATGCCGCCCAGTCAGGCGCACAAAAACGTCTTCGAGGCTGGCCTGGCGCGTGCTGAGATGCTCAAGATTGTGCCCTTCGCGGTCGAGTGCGGCGAGCAAGGCAGGAATTGTGAGATGCGGTTCTCGCACGCTGAGACAGATCGTCGCA
>Ga0116121_1000383_pt1 | contig 23057 bp, 19 predicted proteins | sample June2015DPH_13_1_FD_89725 | JGI IMG/M metagenome (GOLD analysis project Ga0116121, IMG submission 89725) | Peatland microbial communities from SPRUCE experiment site at the Marcell Experimental Forest, Minnesota, USA - June2015DPH_13_10 | ecosystem: Environmental > Terrestrial > Soil > Wetlands...
AACCGTTTGAAGCGCGGATTTTCGCTGGCATCCATCATCGGCAGTGAGCCCTGATAGGCATATCCGCTGGTCCCGTTCAGGGTAATGACATCCCCTTCTTTCAGTACGATATCGGTACCGGCAACCATGGCCTGCCGGGTTTTCACATCCACACGCAGGGCGCCTGCCCCCACAATGCAGCATTTGCCCCAGCCGCGGGCAACGAGCGCCGCATGGGAGGTCATACCGCCGCGGGCGGTGAGGATGCCGGAGGCGGCCCTCATCCCTTCAACGTCTTCGGGGTTAGTTTCTTCGCGCAGCAGGATATTTTTCTTACCGGCGCGTGCGGCGGCGACAGCATCTTCCGCGGTGAAGACAATCGCGCCGGAGGCGGCGCCGGGCCCGGCCGGTAGCCCTTTGACGATGAGCTTGGCGGTTTTTTCCGTTTCCGGATCAATAATCGGATGGAGGAGTTCGTCGAGCTGCTTGGGCTCAACCCGCATAATGGCGGTCTTCTCATCAATCAGTTTTTCATCGAGCATATCAATTGCCATATTCAGGGCAGCAGTACCGGTTCTCTTGCCCACGCGGCACTGGAGCATCCAGAGTTTCTTTTCCTGGATGGTGAATTCAATATCCAGCATGTCGTGGTAGTTTTTCTCAAGCGTGGCGCGAATGGCGTCCAGTTCCTTGTAGGTTGACGGCATCAGGGACTGCATACTCTGGAGATGTTTGTTCTGTTCGTTCTTGGTATCGTCGTTGATTGGGCTCGGGGTACGGATACCCGCCACGACGTCCTCACCCTGTGCATTGAGCAACCATTCGCCGTAGAACTTATTATCGCCGGTAGCGGGGTTACGGGTAAAAGCGACACCGGTCGCAGAGGTATCACCCATGTTACCGAAGACCATGGCCTGGACGTTGACGGCTGTGCCCCAATCATCCGGGATTTTTTCAATCCGGCGGTAGGAGATGGCCTTCTTGCCGTTCCAGCTCTTGAAGACGGCAGCGATGCCGCCCCAGAGCTGCGCCATCGGGTCGTCCGGAAAAGGTTTATTGAGGTGTTTTTTAATTAACGCCTTAAATTCCCCGGCGAGCGCTTCCAGGTCAGCGGCGGTCAGGTCGGTATCAGATTTGCAGCCTTTGGAATGCTTGACTTCGTCAAGTTTTTCATCGAGGATTTTGCGGATGCCTTTGCCTAACGCTGGCTCAAGACCTTCCGCTTTCTCCATCACGACGTCGGCATACATCATGATTAAGCGCCGGTAGGAATCCCAGACAAAACGCGGATTTTTAGTTTTGGCAATCATGCCGGGGATGGTGGCGGGGGAAAGTCCGACATTAAGGACGGTATCCATCATTCCGGGCATGGATGAACGGGCGCCGGAACGGCAGGAAACCAGCAGGGGATTAAGGGCATCGCCGTATTTCTTTTCCATGATAGCTTCGATTTTTTTCATTCCGGCGAGAACCTGGTCGGTCAACTCCGCGGGGAGTTTGCAGCCGTTAGCATAATAATCCGTGCAGCACTCGGTGCTGATGGTGAAACCGGCGGGCACCGGAATACCTAACGCGCACATTTCCGCGAGGTTGGCGCCCTTGCCGCCCAACAGATTTTTGTCGCTGGCTTTACCTTCTGCGGTGCCGCCGCCAAAGGTATACACATATTTTTTCATGGTAACTCCTTATCGATAATTAATAGTTGTCTTTGATAATTTCCGGATACTGCGCGATGAAGCGGCGCTGGTGGTTGACAAGGGTTTCTGCGCTACGCCGGGGTTGTCCTGACGGTTTTTTAAGCATCACGGAAAACTGGTATTTTTTAGCTGGTAATCTTGCTCATAAATCGGCTGAATCCGCTATATTGACCGGGGATGTTTTCCCGGCTGTTTCCACTACCGGAACGTCGAAAGGGGAATGGAACGAATAAGTTTAAGCCAACCATTGACTCCTGACTATTTTTTGACACTCTAGAAATTATAACCCCAATTAAAGAAAACCTCAAATATTTAAGGTATTTTTAACAGGATTTTAATATTGAAAAGGCTTAGATGCCACAACTGAAAACTGAAGAAAATGTGCCTGATAACGGTGGGGAGTTAGTAGTTGGAGGCATAAGTTCAGGTGAAAATAATTGGGTAAAAAAGAGCCACATTCCTCTACGTTTATTTTGTCCGGTAATCAGATCCCATCGTTCATTTTGTGTTTAATATATTTGTATTGTAGAAAACTCCCTCATCATAATCTTTTCCCTGTACATTTTGACTGAAGGTTAAAAGTATTTCGCCTGCGGGCTCAAGGAGAAGAGATTTGCTTTCCGTGGAAAGGTTACAGTGGTGCAAACCGCCTCAAGCCTTGTTTAAAAAAAGAGGGCGTGCAGATTCACGCCCTCTTGCTCAAATCAACCGATAATTATTACTGGCCTGCACCATTCAGCGGCGTCATCGTCAGTAATTCTCTGGCGATTTCCGGATACCGGGCGATGAAAAGCAGTTCATCCTTAGTCAGCGGTTTCTGCGCCGCGACATTGGCATATCTTACCAGTTCCAGGACCCTGGCGGCTTCTTCCGCATCGTTGAAAGTAATGGCTTTGTCGTGAGAAATTTTGTTCATGACATGGCTGAAGCCGGAAATGCCGCTGTACTGGCCGGTGATGATTTCACGGCCCGTTTCCACCAGTTCCGGTTCGCCGCGGCCCAGCTCTTCATAGCTGTACAATTCGTAATTCGCCGCATCTTTTAGCACGCCGTCGGCATGAATCCCCGAAGCATGGGCAAAAGCATTGGCGCCGACACCCGGTTGATTGATGGGAATCGGCACGCGGAAAGCATATGAAGCAAATTGGGCGGTCATCCAGGCCCGGGATAAATTGATTTTATGGCCCATGTGGTAATTTTTAGAAAAGTCCTTGGATTTTAAAATGGCCAGCAGGATGGCCACCAGGTCGGCGTTACCGGCCCTTTCGCCGATGCCGTTAACTGTGGTATTGATGTAACAATCCTGCCCGCCGTCAATCGCCCCCTTTGCGCCGGCAATCGAGTTGGCGACCGCCATGCCTAAATCGCCGTGGCAATGCAGCTCGATGGGCATGCAGACCTTTTCGGCCAGGGTTTTGGCGGTTTCATAAATCGTGAAAGGATTATCGTAACCGAGGGTGTCGCAATACCGCAAACGGTCAACGCCGTGTTCTTTAGCGGCCTTGCCGAATTCCACCAGATAATCGATATCGGTGCGGGAAGCGTCTTCGGCATTGACGCTGATGGCCTTGGCGCCGTGGGAAATGGCCGCGTCCACCGCATCCGTCATCATTTTGATGACATCTTTGGGGGTCTTTTTACCCAGGTATTTGCCGTTAATCATCTGGGCCGAAGTGGAGGTGGAAAGCGCGAGATATTCGATTTCGGGTACAAGTTTATAAGTTAGTTCCACATCTTCTTTCATCGCCCGAATCCATCCGGAGAGGCGAATCGGTTTCAAAACGCCCATTTCCGCCAGTTTCAGGTTGGCCCGGATGTAATGGGTTTCATGGTGCGTGGTGGTAAAACCGAACTCGGACTGGAAAATACCGATTTCGTTGAGGTAGATGTTGAGCATCGTTTTTTCCAGCTTGGATAGACCGAGTTTGGCGGTCTGCACCCCGTCCCGATTGGTGACATCCACTAAATAAATTTTACCCATACGCACCTCCGAACGAACCCGAACTTGCCTAATTCAAATAATAACAATCTATTGTTACGGAAATATTACATTCCGTAGAAATAAGAATTATTCAAAGGAAACAGGAGAAACGGTGGTTATCCCCGCTGCAGTTTCCGGATGACCGCATCGGCGACCTGCGACGTGCCGACCGCTTTGCCGGGATTGCCCGGTTTGAAGTCGTAAGTAACATCTTTGCCTTCGGCAATAACGGCGGCGACGGCTTTTTCCACTCTGTCGCCGGCTTCTTTCTCCCCGAGGTGGCGGAGCATCAGCATGCCGGAAAGCATCATCGCCATGGGGTTGACTTTGTTCATCCCGTTGTATTTGGGGGCGCTTCCGTGAGTCGCTTCAAAGAGCGCCAAATCGGAGCTGAGGTTGGCGCCGGGAGCGACGCCTAAGCCGCCCACCAGTCCGGCACAGAGGTCGGAGAGAATATCGCCGTATAGATTTGGCGCGACTAAAACGTCGTATGCCTCCGGTTTCTGCACCAGCTGCATACTCATATTGTCAACGATTCTGTCTTCAAACTCGATATCCGGATAGTCTTTGGCGATTTCACGCGCGCAGGCCAGGAATAAGCCGTCGGAGAATTTCATAATATTGGCTTTATGCACGGCCGTAACTTTTTTACGGTGATACCGGCGGGCATAGTCAAAGGCAAATTTCACGATGCGTTTGCTGCGGAATTCGGAAATCGGTTTGATGCTGATGCCGGAATCCGGCCGGATGGCTCCTTTTTTGGCGTCGGCGATAAATTTAATCAGGTTGGCGGCTTCCGGGGTACCTTTTTCAAATTCGATGCCGGCGTAAAGGTCTTCCAGGTTTTCGCGGACCATAACCAGGTCAATATTTTTATAAAGCGATGGCACGCCGGGATAGGTCTTGCAGGGCCGGAGACAAACGAAAAGCTCCAGTTCTTTGCGTAGGGCGACATTAACGCTGCGGAACCCGGACCCGACCGGAGTGGTCACCGGGCCTTTCAGCGCGACTTTATTTTTTTTCACCGATTCAATGACGTAAGCCGGCAGGGGCGTGCCGTATTTTTCCATGGCATAACTGCCCACTTCACCCATTTCCCAGTTAAATTTGACTCCGGTGGCTTCCAGCACGCGTTTGGTGGCTTCGGTAACTTCCGGTCCGACGCCGTCACCGGGAATGAGTGTCACATTGTAAACCATTGTTTCCCCCCGACTTTATCTTTATATTTTAGACTTTGATATCGCCGTGTTTTTCGATGTAAGGCAACAGTCCGCCTTCATCCAGAATTTTCAGCATTACATCCGGAATTTTACCGAAGGTGAGCACTTTACCGTTAGTCTTATTGCGGATGATACCGGCTTCCAGCTCGATTTCCAGCTCGTCGCCGTTGGCGATATCGTCGGTATTGCAGATCAGAATCGGCAGGCCGAGATTAATCGCGTTGCGGAAAAAGATGCGCGCCACTGATTTAGCCAGAATGGCTTTCACCCCGGCCATTTTAATGACCAACGGGGCATGTTCCCGGCTGGAACCCAGGCCGAAATTGTTGCCGCCGACGATAAAATCGCCCGGTTTTACGCGGGAGGCGAACAGGGGGTCGGCATCTTCCATGACATGCTTGGCCAGCTCCGGCAGGTTGCTACGCAAATAAGCATATTTACCCGGAATAATGTGGTCGGTGGAAATATCGTCGCCGAATTTAAAAGCTTTACCTTTCAGCATCTATAGAAACTCCCTTGGGTCGGTAATTTCACCTCTAATGGCGGTGGCTGCGGCCGTGGCCGGACTGCCCAGATAGATAAACGCTTCCGGGCTGCCCATTCGACCCTTAAAATTACGGTTGGCCGTGGAGAAGCAGCTTTCGCCGTCGCCCAATACGCCCTGATGCAAACCGAGGCATGAACCGCAGCCCGGTGGCAGGACAATGCCTCCGGCTTCGAGAAAGGTCTGGATGTATCCGGCTTCGGTGGCGGCTAAAAGAATATCCCGTGACGCGGGAGAGATAATTAACCTTGTTTTCAGATTACGGTACTGGCCTTTCAAGATTTTCGCGGCAATTTTCAGGTCTTCCAAGCGGCCGTTGGTGCACGTGCCGATGGATACCTGCTGCACTTTGATGCCGGCCACTGCCGAGACCGGGACAACATTGTCTACGGTATGCGGTTTGGCGACCATCGGCTCGAGTTCGCCCAGCTTGATGGTAATGGTCTTTTCGTAAACGGCACCGTCGTCCGGCTGGACGGGCATATAATGGTCGGCCCGGCCCTGTTCGGTAAGGAAACGCCGAGTCACTTCGTCAGCCGGGAAAATCCCGACTTTGGCGCCGGCTTCCACGGCCATATTGGAAACGGTCAGACGCTGCGGCATGCTGATATTGGCCACCCCGGCCCCGCCGAATTCCAGCGCTTTGTAGGTGGCGCCGTCCGCCCCGATTTTCCCGATGAGATACAGAATCAAATCTTTGGCATTGACGCCTTTGGCGAATTTACCTTTTAATTCAATGAAAAAAGTTTCCGGGACACGGAACCAGGTGCGGCCCAGTCCCAGCGCAATGGCGACATCCGAAGAACCCATACCGCAGGCGAAAGCGCCCAGACCGCCGGCCGTCACGGTATGAGAGTCTGTCCCGACAATCAAGTCGCCGGGTTTAGCCAACGATTCGGCGACAATCTGATGGCAGACGCCGTCGCCTACCTCACTGAGCATCGCGCCGGTTTGCGCTGCGAATTCACGCAGCAGGATATGGTCATTGGACATTTCCCGGCTCTGACTGGGTGCGGCATGGTCCAGGAATAAAGCTGCTTTTAGGGTTTCCGCCGGTTTTTTAAATTTGGCGGCGCGGAATTGCCGCACGGTCAACGGCCCGGTGGTGTCCTGCACAAAAGCCAGGTCAACCTGCGCGACGACGATATCGCCGGCGCTCACATCACTGCCGGATTTGGCACTCAGTATTAATTCAGAAATTGTTTTACCCACAGTTAAGCCGCTCCATAAGTTAAACTTAGCTAATCAGGTAGTCCCGATAAAATAATTTGAAACCGCATCAAAAGAACGTATAGTTTCATTTTATCTGTAAATCAGGTAATAAAACAAGTGGCGGAAGGTAAATACGAAATCCTTATATCAGAATGCTGAAGTAATGTATTTCCTGGCGACAAGGATTCTTAGGTAAAGATTGAGGAAGATAAATTCCTTTGTATAATTTTTCCCGAAATCTTCTGGATTGTCGGGTCAAGCCCGACAATGACAATAAAAAGAAAACAGTTTCAAGCAAAGCTTGAAACTGTTTTCACCGGTTTGTCATTCCCGCGCAGGCGGGAATCCATAAAAATCATTTCAAAAGCCTATTTTCGGACAGCCTCAGAGTTTTCCATAAAACTGATTACCCCAACAGTGTTGACTCTTATCCGACTCTTAATGCCTGATAGCTAAGCAAAAACAAAATCCCCTCCTTCCTGAATCAGAAGGAGGGGATTTAAAAGCTGTTGGTTGTGAACCGATGCTATAACCGCTCTTTGACCAGGGTGTCCACGACGGACGGGTCGGCCAGGGTGCTGGTATCGCCCAGGTTCCCGACGTCGCCGGCGGAAATCTTGGTGAGGATGCGGCGCATAATTTTGCCGCTTCTGGTCTTGGGTAAACCGTCGGCGAACTGGATTTTATCCGGGGAAGCCAGCGGGCCAATCTGTTTGCGTACCCAGGCGACCAGTTCTTTCTTGAGCTCTTCGGTCTTCGGCACGCCGGATTTTAATGTCACAAAGGCATAAATGCCTTCGCCTTTGATGGGGTGCGGCATACCGACAACCGCGGCTTCGGCCACGCTGGGGTGGGCCACGAAAGCGCTTTCCACTTCCGCCGTGCCGATACGGTGGCCGGAAACCTTGATGACATCGTCAATACGGCCCATCAGCCAATAATAGCCGTCCTCGTCTTTTCTGGCGCCGTCGCCGGTGGTGTAGACGCCCGGGAAACGGGCGAAATAAGTACTCTTGAATCTGGCGGGGTCGCCGTAAACACTGCGCATTAAGCCCGGCCAGGGTTTCCTGATGACCAGGTAGCCGCCCTCATTGATATCACAAGGGCTGCCGTCTTCGCGGATGATGGCCGGGTCAATACCGAAGAAAGGCATGGTGGCGGAGCCGGGTTTGATGGGAGTAGCGCCGGGCAGCGGGGTCAGCATGAAGCCGCCTGTTTCCGTCTGCCAGTAGGTATCGATAATGGGGCATTTGCCTTTGCCGATGACGTTGTAATACCACATCCAGGCTTCGGGATTGATGGGTTCGCCGACGGTGGCCAGGATGCGCAAACTGCTTAAATCGTGTTTATTCGGCCAGGCATCGCCGTCTTTCATTAACGAACGCAGTGCGGTAGGGGCGGTGTAGAAAATGCTGACCTTATATTTTTCGATTAATTCCCAGAACCGGTCCGGATTGGGATAGGTAGGAACGCCCTCAAACAACACCATCGTCGCGCCGTTGGCCAGGGTGCCGTAGCAGTTGTAGCTGTGACCGGTAATCCACCCGATATCGGCGGTACAGAAATAGGTGTCTTCGTCCTTGTAATCCATAACATATTTGAAAGTCAACGCGGTGTAAAGCAGGTAACCGGCCTGTGTGTGGAGCACACCCTTCGGTTTGCCGGTGCTGCCGCTGGTGTAAAGGATGAATAAGGGGTCTTCCGCGTCGCATTCTTCCGGCTTGCAATACCGGGGCAGGTCGGGATCTTTCATCAGGTCCTCGTACCACACGTCACGCCCGGCTTCCATTTTGATGGGAATACCGGCGCGTTTGACGACCACGACTTTTTTGATGGAAGGACATGATTTCAGCGCTTCGTCCGCGTTGTCTTTGCTGTTAATCGTCTTGCCGCTGCGGTAGTAACCATCGCTGCAAACCAGCACCGTAGACGCGCAGTCGTTCATGCGGTCCCGCAGGGCATCGCCGCTGAACGCACCGAAGACGACACTGTGAACGGCCCCGATCCGGGCGCAGGCCAGCATCGCAATCGGCAACTCGACAATCATCGGCAGGTAAATGGAGACGCGGTCACCTTTTTTCACGCCCAGTTTTTTGAGCACATTAGCGAATTTGTTGACTTCATAATACAGCTGCTGGTAGGTTAAGGTCCGGACATCACCGATATCGCCTTCCCAGATAAAGGCGGCTTTATTCTTGCGCGGGCCCGTGAGGTGACGGTCAACGCAGTTGTAGGAGACGTTAATCTTACCGCCGACGAACCATTCGTGTTTGGCGTCGGAGAAATCCTGCACCAGCACTTTATCCCACTTTTTAAACCAGTCGAGTTGTTCCGCCATTTCTCCCCAGAAGCCTTCGGGGTCATCAATGGATTTCTGATACATTTTGTGGTACTGGGCCATGCTTTTAATATAGGCCTGTTGGCTCAGTTCTTTGGAGGGTTTGAAAACTCTTTTTTCTTCCATCATGGAGGTAATGTGTTTTTCGACATTTTCAGCCATATTACTCCGATACACTCCTTAACTTATTACACGGTAGTTCCTCTGCCTGATTTCACGTTTATCAAACATGAAAACCGTCAGAAACAGCAGCCCGTATCTAAACTGCCATAATTCTACATCTGTGAATATATGGAGTCAATTGCAAAAAATACCAATAAAATAGGTATTAATGCGTACAGGAATTTTCAGCGGCAAGAGGAGGCGGGAGACGTGGGATTTATTGGTTAGTGAAAATGATGTGGTGCAGCCAGGCGTCAGAAGTCTCAGGGAAATCGGTACGGAACTGGGCGCCGCGGCTCTCTTCCCGGATGAGGGCGGCTTCCGCCATCAGGTTGCCGGTCAGAATCATATTGCTCAGTTCGTAGGATACCCTTTCGGTCAGCGGCAGGCCCCGCTGCCAGGCGGCAAGGGTGGTGGCGGCGGCCGTCAGGCCTTCTTTGTTGCGGATGATACCGACCTTATCCCACATCATATTTTTCAGGTTGGAGACACTGATATCCGGCATCTTTTTCCTGGATTTTCGTGCCGGTAAAACGTGATATTCGTCAGCGGTAATTTTCTTTTCGGCGGCCATGGGAGTACGGCCGGCTTTTGTTTTTTCCATGATGCGCTTGCTGAAGACCAACACTTCCAGCATCGAGTTTGAAGCGAGCCGGTTGGCGCCGTGTACGCCGGTGCAGGCGGTCTCCCCGGCGGCAAAAAGGCCGGGAATGTTGGTTTCGCCCCAGGTATTGACCTTGACCCCGCCCATAAAATAGTGAGCGGCCGGGGCCACCGGCACCATTTCTTTGGTGATATCCAGTCCATAATCCAGGCAGAACTGGTAGATGTTCGGGAAACGGGTGGTTACCAGGTTATGGGGCAGATGGGTAACATCAATAAAAACGTTATCCGCACCGGTCTTAGCCATTTCATAAACGATGCTGCGGGCAACGACATCCCGCGAGGCGAGTTCTTTTTCAGGCGTATAGTCGGGCATAAAGCGGTAACCGTGGATGTTGCGCAGGATGCCGCCTTCGCCGCGGACCGCTTCCGATATTAGAAAGGTCGGCACGCCGGACAAACGCAGCGCCGTGGGATGGAACTGGAAGAACTCCATATCGGTGACTTCCGCGCCGGCTTTGTAGGCCAGGGCCAAACCGTCACCCGTCGCAATTTCCGAATTGGTGTTGAATTTATAAAGCTGGCCGGCCCCGCCGGTGGCCAGAATCAGCCATTTACATTCAAATTCTTCGAAAGCCCCGGTGCGGCAGTTCATGGCCTTGACGCCCTTGACTTTGCCTTTTTCCAACAGGATTTCTGTCGCCAGGTAGCTTTCTAAAACCCTGATTTTTGACGCACGAACCCGTTTGCTGAGGGTAACTTCGATGTGTTCGCCGGTGGCGTCGCCGCCGGCATGGAGAATGCGGGGGACGCTATGCGCCGCTTCCATCGTCAGCGCGATTTTCCCCTCCAGCGTATCGAAGGGGACGCCGAATCTGACCAAATCGGCAATCCTGTCCGGCGCTTCGGTGGCCAGAATCCGGACGGCTTCTTCATCGCTCAGTCCTTTACCGGCAGCCAGTGTGTCTTTAATATGTAATTCGGCAGAATCATTGAGGCCGATAGGCGCCGCAATGCCGCCCTGGGCATGCCGGGTATTGCATTCCTCGATACCGCTTTTAGTGAGAATAAGAACACTGCCTTGCTCTTTGGCCAGCAAGGCAGTGTAAAGTCCTGCAATACCACTGCCTACCAATATGTAGTCATAATAACTCACCCTGGTAAATCTCCTCGCCGGATAGGCTCATGGTTTCAATGTATTATTTTGGGTTAACTGTGCGCCGCGGGTTCTTCCGGCTGTTTGCCGACAACCGCCCATTTCGCCACTCTCATGGTGGAACCGGCGTCAGTCTTAATCAGGAAACTGTCTTCATAAACAGTATCGATTGTGCCGTAGATGCCGGCGTTGGTGATGATTTTTTCGCCTTTCTGGAGTGCCTGCAACATTTTCATGGTTTCCTGCTGTTTCTTGCGCTGGGGACGGATGGTGAAGAAATACATGAACCCGAAGATTACCACGATGAAAATCAGCAGATAGACGAAACTCAGAGTGCTGGATGAGCTGCTGGTGGTGGTAGTGGTTCCGCTGCTGGTGGCGCAGCTGCTGAGCGATACCGTTAATGCCAGTAACGCCAGAATAATACCTACACCTAGAATTTTTGACTTACGCAAATTATGTCTCCTTATTTAATTCTCAATTGTACCCTGAAGCGACCAGGGACTGGTACTGTCTATCTTTAAGTTTACCAGTTTTCCCGTGTAATTTACATTATCGTTAAAAAAGACAAGCTTGTCCGTGCCTGTGCGGCCGAACCATTTGCCTTTCTGTTTCCCTTCCACCAGAATTTCAACGATTTTTCCCTTGAGGTTGGAGTTGATTTCAGTCAGGATTTTTTCCTGCAGGGTTTCCAGCGTTTTCAACCGTCTTTTTTTCTCATCTTCCGCGACATCGTCGGGCATTTCACGGGCGGCGATGGTACCGGGGCGGGGCGAATAAGCAGCCAGGTGAACGGTATCGAACCGTAGTTCGGTCAACAAATCAACCGTTTGCTGAAATTGCGCTTCCGTTTCCGTGGGGAAACCGACAATGATATCGCTGACCAGTCCCACATCCGGGATTTTATCACGGATGTCACTAACCAGTTTTTTATAATCTTCGATGGTGTATCCGCGGCGCATGGCCTTTAATATTTCGTTGCTGCCGGCCTGGGCGGGCAAGGTAATATTTTTACAGACTTTATCCAGCCGGGCGACCGTTTCAATCAAGCGGCGGCTCATATCTTTGGGGTGATTGGTCAGGAAACGGATGCGGCAAAGGCCGTCGATGCCGTTCAATTCGGTAAGCAGGTCGGCGAGGTCCGGCTTTTCCGGTAAATCATGGCCGTAAGAATCGACGTTCTGTCCTAAAAGAGTGACTTCTTTCGTACCGCGGCGCGCCAGTTCTGTGACTTCACAGACAATTTCGGATAAGGGGCGGCTTTTTTCCCGGCCGCGGCGGTAGGGCACCACGCAATAAGCGCAGAAATTATTACACCCCTGAATAATCGGCACGTAGGCGGCGGGAGGTGGTTTTTGGGGTAAAGCCTGCGACCATTTTTCCCGGTCCACCCATGGCGGGCATTCGCCGGCTTTAAAAAAGTAATCCACATAAGGAAAATTGGCTTTGAGCCTGTCAACATTTGAGTCGACCCAGCAGCCGGTTACGGCGATGATTATCTCCGGGCGGGCTTTTTTCAGCGGTTTGAAGTTCTGGAGTTTGTGCACCGCGCGGTCTTCGGCGTTCTGGCGGACGACGCATGTATTCACTACGATTATATCCGCCTGCTTTACATCGGCGGCAAGCTGATAACCGGTTTCTGCAAACAAACTGGCCAGCCGTTCCGATTCTGCTTTGTTCATCTGGCAACCGATAGTCCAGAGATAATAATTAGGCAATGATTAACTCCAATATTTTAGTGATTGAAAAAAGCTGCAGGACTACCGTTATTTTAGCAGGTTCGGCAATTGAAGAGGAATGACGGTGGCGGAATTTAGCCCAAAGCTTGCTTCAGTTCATTTCTGATCCGCTCAAGTAATTCCGGGGAGGTAATGAAAGTATGATCGGTTTTATAGTTGTGTCCCCAAAGTTTATCCTCAAAAGCGGTACCGCGAAAAATCCGCGGAGACTGATACCGGGGAATAAAATGACAATGCAGGTGGCGTACACCGTTCCCCAGGAAAGCGTAATTGAACCAATCCGCCTGAAAAGACCTTTTTGTTGCCTGGTACAGGTCTTTTAAGATTATAATTAATTCCTGTTGCTCTGCTGGCACAACATCCGTCAGGTCAAGGGCGTTTGCTCTTTTACACCAGATAACGCAGCGTCCCAGATAGCCCTGGTTTTCATGAATGTAGACTGACCAGTAGATGTAATCTTTGACCAGATTCCCGGAAAACTTATCTTCCATCTTTTGGCATGCCTGCGCAGAATCAGAATGGGGAAGGGCGGTTGTTTTAATAGGGATAAGAGGATGGTTTTTTATTTGTTTGAGAAATTTGCTCGACTATTGATTATTGAATCTTGAGCCTTTGCGATTAGATGGCGGAGGGACCGGGATTTGAACCCGGGACCCCACTTTCGTAGGGCAACCGCTTAGCAGGCGGCCGCACTAGACCACTATGCGATCCCTCCATAGCCACAAGTAATTATTGTAACACTTTTGTTGACCAAGATTCTATTATTGCCCCGCAAAATTTGTAAAGAACTCAGTCCATTAACGGCAGGATATCGTCAAACGCGGCAGCCCGGCGGTATTTTTTATTTAGCTTCGTATTACCTGAGGGTGAGAATAGCACCGAATCGATGCCCAGTGCCGTAGCCGCAACGATGTTTAGTGGATTATCGTCTACAAATAACAACTGCCTGGCCGGTACGCCCGACCGTTCGAGCAGCAAACGGAAAATCATCGGGTCTGGTTTGCGCAGGCCGACATCGCCGCTGATGATAAATCCCCTGAAGTATTTTTCCAACCCGAATCTGGTTCTTAATTTCTGCGACCATTCCGCCAAATCATTCGATAAACACCAGATTTCGACCCCGCGGGACTTGGCCTTTTTCAGAAAATCCGGCAGGCCAGGAGTCAGTTCAAACCTTTGCAGGTATTCATCTTCCAGCTTCGGGTCAATTCCCACCGCTTGCCACAAATCGCGGGCAGATATTTTTCCGCAGCTCGCCTGAATATAATATTTCTCCACAGTGGCATAATCGCCGGCACCGTGCTTAGCGGTGATGAAAGGGCACAGCAAATTATGGACATCGTCCCCAACCGGATAAATTACGCCCATGGCATCAAGTACTAATGTTTTCATCCTGTTCAACCCATCAACCGCGATTACGTCATTTTACATTATTTCAGCTGTAGAACGAAATACCTATGCTTTTCAGACTAAAGGTTGGTTGTCTGGCTTCTGATTCTATGTTATCATTGCACATATGGAAATAAACATCCAAATCGGAAAAGAATATAAAAACGAGATTAAAACCGCCTGGCTGAAAAATATCATCCGGCTGGTTCAAAAAGCGGAAAATGTCAGTGCGAAATCCGAAATGGGGCTGGTGATCACCGGGGACGAGGAAATCCACAAACTGAATTTGAAATATCTGGATGAAGACCGTCCGACCGACGTCCTGTCTTTCCCGATGAACGAACAATTGGCGACCGCGCCGGCCTTTGTGAAAGTCCCGGATGGTAAACTGCATCTCGGTGATATTGTCATTTCTTACCCGCAGGCGATAAAACAGGCGGATGAACACCGCCATCCGGTAAAACGTGAGGTTGAAATCCTGCTGATTCACGGTATCCTGCATTTATTGGGTTACGACCACGACGTCCCCAGACGGAAATCGGTGATGCGTAACCGTGAAACGGCGATTCTGAAAATGATTGAGGAACAGGGCTTGTGAAAATTCTGGGAATTGCCGGCAGTCCGCGTCGTGACGGGAACACCGACCTGCTGCTGGCCGAGCTGCTGAAGGGCGCCGCCGGGAAAGGGGCTGAAGTAAACACGATTTACCTGAACCGGCTCAAATATATTCCCTGCCAGCATTGCGATGCCTGCCTCAAAGAAGGAAAATGCCGGTATCAGGACGATATGCAGCAGGTTTACGCGGAGCTGGAAAAAGCCGATGTGGTGGTGCTGGCTTCGCCGGTGCAATTTTCCGGGCCGCCGGCGGCCGTGAAGGCGATGATTGACCGCTGCCAGTGCCTCTGGGCGCGAAAATATGTGCTGAAAACCGCGCCTTTAAGCCGGGAAAAGAAGCGGAAAGGCTTTTTAATTTCCGTCGGCGGGACGGGGATGAAAAACATGTTCGAACCGACGCTGGAAATCGTCAAAACCTGGTTCCACGTATTGGAAATTGAATATGCCGGCGACCTGCTTTTATCAAAAATAGATGAAAAAGGCGCCGTTCTTAAACAGCCGGAAGCGATGCAGAAAGCATTTGAAGCCGGACAAAAACTGGCGGAAGGATGACATCATGAGTAATGAACCACCAAAACAAAATACTCCCCCCGAGGTCGAAAATATACTCTCCGACCTGGTCAGAATCCAATCGGTCAATCCGCCCGGCGGGGAAATCGGCGTGGCGCAATACCTGAAAAGGCTGTTTGACAACTTCGATATCCCGAACGAAATAATTGAACCGGAGACGGGCCGGGCAAGTTTCATCGCCAACCTGGGAGAAGGCGAGAGAAAACTGCTTTACCTGTCCCATGCTGACGTTGTGCCGTCTTCCGACGGTTGGGATTTCCCGCCGTTTTCCGGAGAAATCAAAAACGGATTTGTCTACGGCCGAGGCGCTATTGATTGCAAAGGACTAGTCGCAATTGAAGCCAGTGCGGTCATCCAACTGGCACAAACCGCGCAGCTGAACGGGAAATTAATCTTCGCCGCCACCGCCGATGAAGAAGTCGGAGGCGCGATGGGCGCGGGCATCCTTTCGGCCAAATATCCTGAAAAAATCATGGCAGATTTTGCGATTAACGAAGGCGATGAGCCTCTGGTGGTCAAGGGGCGGACCTATCATTGTTTATCCATCGGAGAAAAAGGCCCCGCCTGGATGAAACTGACCGCCAGGGGTGTCAGTTCCCACGGCTCGGTGCCGATGCTGGAACACAATGCGGTGGTGAAAATGGCCCGTGTAATTAACGGGTTAGCCAGGTACCGGCCGCATACGGTGCTGACCGAGGAAACGCAGCGGTTGTTGCAAACGATTGCCAGGCTTGACGGGATTAATGATGTCATCACCGAAGACAACGTGGACGAAGTGCTCGAAAAGTTCAGCGATAAAGCCATTTTGCCTTATCTTTCCGCTATCACCAGAATGACAATTTCTCCCGACGTAATCCAGGGCGGGGTGAAAACTAATATCGTGCCGGACAGCTGCGAAGCACAGGTGGACATCCGGATTCTACCCGGGCAAAGCTGGGAATACGTGATTAACGAACTGAAAGAAATCCTTGGTGATGTTAAGGTCGAACAGGTTCAGTATCACATGCCGTCATTCTCCAGTGCCGATTGCAAATATTACGGGTTGGTGGAAGAGACGCTGAAAGAGTTTGTCGGCGACGCGCCGATTTTACAGACGATTTGCACCGGCGCGACCGATTCCCGGTACCTGCGGGAAATGGGTATCCCCAGTTACGGCATCAGCGCGATGACGCTCAACGTGGACAAGGCATTAAGCGATTCGGTGCACGGCAAAAACGAAAAAATTGATATTGCCAGCCTCCACCTGAAAACGGACTTTCTTGTCAAACTGGCGAAAAAATATCTGAGCGATTGATAAAGACACACGGATTTCGTTGCAAATAAGCCGGAAATAAAAAGAGGGAGTGCTTCTGCACTCCCTCTTTTTTTATACTTTTAACACCCTGACCATGTTGGTGCTGCCGGGAATCCCCAGCGGCAGACCGGCCGTGACGACGATGACATCGTCGGTTTTAGCTAAACCGGCCTCCACGGTCACCGCGCGGGCGACCCCTTCCCATTCTTCCAGACTATTGGGGGAAGCTTTGACCAGCGGATAGGTGCCCCAGACTAGGTTTAGCCGCCGCATCGTAATTTCAGACAAAGTTACGGCCAGAATCGGTTGGGCGGGACGGTGTTTGGCCACCCGTAAAGCCGTCGTGCCGCCGGCAGTCAAAGCGACAATTGCTTTAGCATTAATCTGGCAGGCAATATCGCAGGCAGCCCGGGCAGCAGCATCATCTACCTGGCTTAAAAAGTCAGCACGCGGTTCGTTATAAACATTATCGTGCGGCAGGACGGTTTCTGCCTCGAGGATGATTTTCACCATCATTTTGATTGCTTCCAGCGGGTATTGCCCGACTGATGTTTCTTCGGAGAGCATCACCGCATCCGTGCCGTCAAGGACCGCGTTGGCCACGTCGGTGGCTTCCGCCCGCGTGGGTGTGGGGGATTTCACCATTGATTCCAGCATTTCGGTGGCGGTGATGACCGGTTTGCCTCGGTGGTTGGCTTCATGGATAATTTTCTTCTGCGCCAGCGGCACTTTCTCAATATTAATCTGTAAGCCCAGGTCGCCTCGGGCTACCATGACGCCGTCGCTGATGGCAATAATGGAATCGCTGACAGCGAGCGCCTCGCCTTTTTCTATTTTTGTGATGATGGGAATGTTGATTTTCATGGCTTTGGCCAGCGCCTGAACTTCTGCCACCTGTTCCGTCGAAGTAATGAATGAAAGCGCGATATAATCCAACTGATTATCCTGCGCAAATTGCAGATGGTCGCCGAAAACAGTTTTAGTATCGCCGGTGCGGCGTTTGCGTCCCGGGCAGTCCAGCAGGACGGCGGTAGGGAGACCTATTTTCCTGGCGGCGGCGCGAACCATGGCGACCGTGTTGCGGTGTTCTTCCAAAGTGCCGTAGGAAAGGTTCAAGCGGGCAACATCCATACCGGCGGAGATCATTTTCTCGATTATTTCGGGGGTGTCACTGGCAGGCCCTAAGGTGCAAACTATTTTTACGTGTCTTGTTAATCTATCAGTATTCATAATTACAAAGTATAGCATACTGAATACCCTCCCGGCAGTGTGTTATTCAGATAATTTTATCGTCAGCACATTTCAATGGCAGCAGGCGAATGCCGGCGATGACTGCAAGCTGTAATAAAAATAATGGCGGCCGCCCCTTTTGTAAAAGATGTATAATACTAACCAATGGAATTAAAGCATATCGTGAATACCCCCGTTACGGAAACTCTGGCGCGCCGGCGCGTGAGCGATTTCTTCACTCGTAACGGTTACAAACAGCAGCCCGATTCTGCCGACGGCAAGCTCCATTTCCAACGTGGTTCGATGTGGGGCACGCTGACCAGCTTCGACCCGAAACGGTGGGCATGTATTTTGAACCTTAGTATTAAACAGGAAGCTGCTTCATTTTCGATAAACATCGCAGCCGAAATCAGCACCGACCCCACGGAAAAACGGTTCGGAGCAGAGTTATTAACTGCTGAATTCGATCTGCTGGAAGCAGCGGTGACCGGAAATGAAATTTCTACTTTTGATGCCGGCGACCTGAAAAAAAGAGTCAATCACCATGTTGCCCATTATGTGGCATTATGTGCAGCGATAATGATTTCATTATTTATCGGCGGGATTGCCGGCATTTTCGCGGCGATAAACCTGAACATTGCGATTGTGGGCTCTGCGGCAATAGGCGCCGGTTTTCTGATTGTTGCGGCAGCGCTTTTCTGGCTGATTCTGCGTAGACAAAAGGCCCCACGCTCTGACGGACACTAAAACATTTAGCAGCCGTCAGTTGCAAGTTGGCAGTTCCGAGTTGGTAAATTTGAACATCTGCGCCGTTAGAGCCTTACTATCTGTTTCTTCGTCCAAAATTTTCATACTTCATTAATGGTGTATTCATTTTGGGGTGTTATACTGAGAATAAATAAGGTAGAAGGGGAAAAGTACCCTGCACCTGTTGATTTGAGGAGGAGGTGAAGTGAAATGTCAAAAAAATTAAAGATCGTTATCGCGTTAGCGGTGGGAATAGTGATATTGTCGTTGGGTAGCGGGGCGATTGTGATGGCTTCGACCGGCACGACAACCACGACTACCGTAACAACAACCACGGCACAGTGTAACGGGACCGTTGGCAACGGATTATATTCCGCGGTGGCAACAACACTCGGCGTGACCGAACAACAGGTGGCGGATGCTTTTCAGCAAGCCGCAGTTCAGGCACAACAGCAGAGTATCACTACCGCACTGGCGCAGGCCGTAGCCAACGGGACAATTTCGGCGGCAGAATCTACCGCCATTCAGGCATGGCTAGCCGCGAAACCGACCTCGCCAACCCAGGACAATATGAAAGCATGGGAAGCAGCTAAGCCGCAATTAAGTAATCCTGATGCATGGAAAACAATTTTAGGATTTCCAGGCAAAGGCATGGGTCCGGGCACCGATAACACCGCTTTGCTGACACAGGTCGCGAATCTGCTCAGTGCTGCGACGGGAAAAACAATAACCGAGTCACAGATTCAGGCCGCCCTGACAGCGGCTCAAACTAGTAAGAGCCAAACATGGCAGAACCGGCAGCCGCCGACCACCAAAACACCTGGTAACGGCCCCGGTTTTCCCGGCAAGCGATTCGGCGGAATAATGCACGGCTGGGGCAATCGTGGCGGGTCTCCGCAAACCGCTCCAACCACTACAACTACGGCACCAATGGTTTATTAAGAAACAACCAGACTCAACCACAAAATAAAAGAAGCGGCTCTGACCAGGCCGCTTCTTTTATTTTACCCGCTATGGTTTCCACGCAATTTTGAAATAACCCGCAGATTAACGATGTACAATGTATTTATATTTTTTTGCCGTTACCTGAATTCCAGAATCAGTCCACATCAATCATGACGCTAGAGGCCTTGACCACGGCATAGGCCGTTTTGCCGAACGCCAGACCCAGGTTATCGGCTGATTCTTTAGTAATAATCGGCACTATTTGAGCCCCGCCTGGCAATTCTAAAATAACTTCAGTATTACGCCCCGGGCTTAATCTGAATGACTTTTCCTTTCCATATATTACGCGCGCTTAATCTCATCACCGCACTCCCTTATTTCTGTCGCTCAATACTACCATGCCGGATTATCAAATAAAGTCAAGCCGCAGCAGTTGTTTTGTCAACCCTGTATCCCGACGAAACATAACTGTAATACAGAATTAACTAGGCCGTAATGAGTTGATAACCTGTACGAAACATCTGCTCACTAAACTAAAAATATAGGTTAATACACAGTCAGCCAATACCGGTCCGGTTGGAGCTGTGAGAAGGAGGAGAAAATGGAAGTAAAAGAAACAACCGTGAAAACAACCGGGGCGCAGTCGACCACTCAGATTAAAAGAACACTGAATCTGACATCCCTGACCGTCAACGCCATGGCACTGATTGCTCCGGGGGCTTTTCTCTGGACTACTTTTCAGATGCAAGCGGCCCAGGTAAATGGCGCTGTTTCGACCGCCGGTGAGATGTGGACGGGCCTGGTGGCCGCACTGGTGCTGGCTTTTCTGACGGCTATCTCTTATGCCGAACTCTCGGACATTTATCCTAAAGCCGGCAGCGGTTCTTCATATTATTTCGCCGAGGCCGCGCTGCTGGAGAAAGAGAAGTCATCACACCGGCAGTATTCGCGCATCGCTAAATTCGGCATCGGCTGGATTTCCCATTTATATTACTGGATATACCCGGGCATCATGGTCGCCTTTTCAGCTACTTTGATTGTCTATATCTTCGGTTTGTTCGGCGTTAAGCTGAACGTTCCGGAGGAAATACTGGCCGCCGTCATTTTCGCCATCATTAACGGGTACATCGCATTCCGCGGCGTCACCGGTTCCACCATTACTTCCGTCGCCATCAACGCAATCCAGTTAGTTTCATTAATGTTATTCTCGATACTGGCAATTGTTTACCGGGTGGCCCATCCGGGGCTGGCCTACGCCGCCACGGTGCCTTCGATTCTGCTGCCCCACAGTTTTACCAACGTGATATTCCAATCAACGATTGCCATCTTGCTGCTGGTCGGCTTCGAATCGGTAACCGCCTTTGGTTCCGAAGCCATCAATCCGAAAAAAGATATCCGCAAAGCGATATTGCTTTCGCTGATAATCCAGGGCATATTCGCTTACCTTTTCGAATATTTTGCCGCCAACTACTTTGTCAGCAGCCAACTGACTGCGACCACCGCCGGCGGCGCCACTGTCACCGGGTATGCCGCGGCCGGCGCTTCCGGCGCCCCCATCGGCGACATGATACGGCTGATCGGCGACAAAATGCTCGGCGGAACAGGTCTTGCCCTGGTGCTGGTAATGGCTTTCACGGTAGTCTTAGCACTAATCGGCACCACCCTGGCCTGTTTGAACACCGGCGTGCGCATCACCTACGCCATGAGTAAAGATAAAGAGCTGCCTTCGATATTCGGATTGCTGCACGGGCGTTTCGCAACGCCGCAATGGGGCATCTGGATTCTGGTAGCGGTTTCAGCGGCCTTCGGGGCCTACGGGGTACTGAATGTGGATAACCTGACACAGATTACCCTGGCTTCCAACACCGGCACCTTCCTGGTTTACGGCATCACCAACCTCATTTGTCTGGTGGCGTTCTGGAGCCGGCCGGGGGCCAATTTATTCAAACACAAAGTAATTCCGGCGCTGGGTTTCCTGGCCAACCTGATGATGCTGGTGGGTATTGTCACGCTGAGCTTCAAAGCCGGCGGTAATACATCAAGGGATACAATCCTGGCGCTGGGGATGGTGCTGGTATGGATGGCTGTCGGTATCGTCTGGTTCGTAATGAACACCCGCAAGCAGGGCCATGAAATCCTGGTGAAGAAACCGCAGTTGACCGAAGAAGAATTAAATAATCCCGATTAATCACTGGAAAAGGATTAAATGAGCGCTACCGCAGAAAGAATTCCTTTACTGATACCCCCGACCGGTACTGAAAACCCGGTCGGGGATGCCGTTTTGTGCCGGGCGATGACCCACCGGGGACTGGTCCGGCTGCATAATGAAGATGCTTTTTGTGTTGAAACAAAAGCAGATTATCATCTATTTGCCATCGCCGACGGACTGGGAGGGCACCGCGGCGGGAGCATCGCCAGCGAAATGGCAATCGATACGATTAAAAACGAATTTGAGAAATGGAACGGGAAAGGGAAAGAACGGTTTGTCGTCAAGGCGATTAATGCTGCGAACATGGAAGTATTCAATACGTCGCAATCGCATCCGGAGCTGTTTAACATGCAAACCACCGCGACAGCCGTCGTCCTGGAAAGCGATTCACTGGCAATCGCCCATGTAGGAGACTGCCGTCTTTACCGGGTGCGGAACGGACGGGCAGCGGTATTGACCAAAGACCATTCGCAGGCGGCGGAACTGCTCAGAATGCACCTGATTTCAGAGAAGGACGCGCCACAACATCCCGGGAGGCATCAATTAACCCGGTCGGTAGGTTCTTCGCCTTTTTTGCGTGTCGACCTGGTAAAAGAGAAAACCAGTCATGGCGATTCTTATGTGCTCGCCAGCGACGGACTGTGGTCGGAACTCGACCCGCTGGATATCAGGGATGCCTTGCTGGACGACAACATTGAAAAATCGCTGGAGCAAATGGTAGCGATGGTGTTGAAAGCCGGCGCCCCGGATAACCTGACCGCCATTATTTTCCGCGTCAGTTAAACGAGTCAGGTACATCTGCTTTTTAAATAAGAGCGGATACATGGTATTATGATTGATATAGTGATATTCATATAAAAAACTAGAGGAAAGAAACGTCCGGAAGACGGCGTTAAGATTTTATCAAAAAAAGAATAACAACATTTCAGGATACCAGTACAATAAATGACAGACGACCCGATAAACGATAAAGACCACGGCTTTGCCGAGCAGGATTTTCCGGAACCGCCTTCAGAAAAAGATGATGACAGGATACAATATAATCATTTTTTCCACGGGACATCAGAACATCTGGTAGCTACGCCGGAAGCCAGCGCCGGGCAAAACGGAGTTCAGCGCGGACTGCAGCGATTAAAGGCGGCATTCATCGGTACCCCCATCTTTTCCAAAGATGAGGTCCACGAACGCCTGACCAAAGTTAAAGCGCTGGCTGTTTTTGGTTCGGACGCAATCTCGTCCTGCGCCTACGCCACCGAGGCTTCGCTGGTAGTGTTAATGGTGGCCGGGAACGGGGCGCTGCACATTTCTCTTTATACGGCGCTGGCCGTTGCACTACTGCTTTCGATGGTGGCTTTTTCCTACCGCCAGACGGTGTATGCCTACCCCCACGGCGGCGGGTCTTACAATGTGAGCCGCCAGAACCTGGG
>Ga0116121_1000395_pt1 | contig 22680 bp, 15 predicted proteins | sample June2015DPH_13_1_FD_89725 | JGI IMG/M metagenome (GOLD analysis project Ga0116121, IMG submission 89725) | Peatland microbial communities from SPRUCE experiment site at the Marcell Experimental Forest, Minnesota, USA - June2015DPH_13_10 | ecosystem: Environmental > Terrestrial > Soil > Wetlands...
GATCTCATCGGTTGTGTTTGCGCTTGCGCACGGCCCGACACAGGGTTTCCTGTGGCCCAAGCTCCTTTTCTACTTTTTTGTAGGTGTCGCGTTCGGTGCAACAGCTTACCTCACCAATTCGACCCTACCAGCCATCCCGGTTCACGTTGTGGGGCTCCTGACATTCTTCACTTTAGTCTGGCCGCATGATGCCGCGCGACGGCTGGTTTGGGATAGTGGAACTGATAGCTGGTTTTGGATGCACATAGCGCAAGCGATCCTATTTACGGTGCTGGCAGTTTGGGCTTTTCAGCGACTGATGGAGGTGAACGCTCAACGATGGGAAGGAGCGGGCCAGCGCCGCGCGGTCGAGTGACGGACAAGCGGGAAGTAATCCCAAAGTAAGGTTGGCCGATCTCGTTCGGCGTCGGCGTCGATCAATTACTGCGGGACATGTTTCAGGTATTCGATCGCAACTTCTAGCACTTCATCTTTTCCGGCGCGGATTCCTAAGAGTGTCGGACGCACTTCAACAGTCGGCTGGAGGCCTAAGCGTTGCAGTTGCCGGCCGTCGGCATGCCAAACTCCTTGACCGCTGAACCGCACGTAGATCCCTCCGGGTACCGATAGATTCGTCACGTCACCATTCGCACCTTGTGTCGGCTTCCAATGAATTTCGTGCCGTTGGCCGCTTCGAGAAATAAGCCGATGTGCTCGGCCTGACTAATGGTGCGCTCATCTACCAGCATCACCGTCTTGCCGTGATAGCGCGACTTGTTGGTATGCGGCAGCCGCTGCAGGAATGTGCCCACGTCTTGAGAACTCGAGATCTCGCCGTTGGGTAAGTCCGGCGACATGGGATCGCGGCGCTTGAACATTGCCGCTACTACATCCGTTTTGTCGATCAAGCGTGGAGCAATCTGCCAAGCCGTTCCCTGCGGGTAACCACGGTCATCGAAGATGATGGCGGGACAGTCCTTGAACTTCTTAAACATCTCGTCAATCTGCGATGCGGGTAGGCGATCGAGGTCGGCATAGCCGATGTTACCCGGCAGCACCCGCAAGATTTCTCCGGTTCGGTCACCCTGGGACTTGGGCATGTATTCGGCCTTGCGTGCTACTTTGACTTCCCGCACTTGGTTATGGAGGTCGCGGACTGTAAGCGTTGCCGTGGAATCCTTGGGACCCCGCACGAGGCTTCTTTCCGTGGCATAGAACATCCCCGACTGGGGCGTGGAGTGTGCCGTGTACTTCAGTCTCTCTGCGATGAGAGAGCTGGCGTCTTTGCCGTCTACTTTTAAAGTAAAGGACTTTGTCGCCGAGTATGGCCAGGTGATCGTCGACGAGTGCCACCATATCTCTGCGTTCACTTTCGAGCAAGTTATGAAGCAGGTGAAGGCCAAATACATCGTTGGTCTCACTGCGACGCCTACGCGAAAAGACGGTCACCACCCGATTATCTACATGCAGTGCGGCCCGGCTCGGTTCAGCATGAGCCCCCGCACGATGACAGAGACAAGCCCGTTCGAACATAAGGTGATTCCTCGCTATACCGAGTTTCGGACAAGACCCGAACTTACTGACGTCACGATTCAAGATATCTATGCCGCGCTTGTCGATGACGTGGCACGCAACGAGATGATCACCGCGGACCTCATACGAGCCGTCGAGACCGGCCGTTCTCCTCTTCTCTTGACCGGCCGAACCGAGCACCTCCAGTACTTCGCGGCAAATCTAGAAAGTGCTGTCAAGCACGTCTTTGTTCTAAAGGGTGGTATGGGGAAGAAACAGCGGCGCACCACCGCCGAAGCTCTCGCATGCGTGGCGGAGGGCGAACCGCGCGTAATTCTTGCGACCGGCAGTTACATCGGCGAGGGCTTTGACGATGCGCGTCTGGACACGCTATTCCTCGCGATGCCCATCTCGTGGAAGGGAACGCTCCAACAATACGTGGGGGCGACTGCACCGTCTTCATGACAACAAGCGGGTTGTGCAGGTTTACGATTACGTAGACGACCTGGTTCCGATGTTAGCAAGAATGTACGAGCGCCGGCTGAAGGGCTACAGCACAATTGAATACACGATCGACCGCGAGGATCCTACCCTCAAAGACCTATCCGAACGGAGTGCAGGCGCTTAGCGACACAAAAGCCTTGGAAATTGTTGACCACATGTTTGGCCTGTTCGTGAGTCATTCGCTCCCAAATCGCATTCCATTCGCTTTGATGGGACGCAGACCTGTACTCCGATTTTGGCGTTCAGAGAATTTCGGGAGATTTATGCTCTGGTAAACCGGAAGGAAGTTTCTCTCGTACAGGTCGTCGCTTGAATGTCATCGGAAAGCCCGCCAATTGCGCGGAAAGCGACGTTTTGCTAGTTACTTCTCTGATAATAACGACTTGATGGCGGAGAGGGGGGATTCGAACCCCCGATAAAGTCCTCAACCCTCCAGGTCTCACCTAGTCACGAATGGTTTGAGCGGCCTGATCAACCGGATCGCATCAAAATCTGGTGATTTCGAGCGGGTGACGAGAAATCCCAGCTAAGTTCGCATAGTCATGCGCTTACATGAAAATGGACGGGCAGTTGGGCAGGACTCTCAAAACTCAGGTCAGTTGCCGGCGCGAGTGCTTCATCGGGATGAAGACGCCCATTCGATATGGGCAATTCCAATCTCCCGGCAACAGGGCAGTACGAACCCAGCAGCTGAGGAATACCGGGGCGACACGATCACGCCGAAAATCTCGCCGGCCGTCGCCGAAAGATTCCCAAACGGGATGCCGGTGCTTGGTCTCGCCTCTAGGGTCAATAAGCGCCTGGTAACAACGCTAGGCCCTTGCTAACAGGCGAACAGACGGCGCAAACTTACGCAATTGGCTGATAACAACAGCTACAAATTCCTGCTGAGCGGGCGAATCCGAAGTTGGTGCTTTACAGCAACCCGGCATACTCAGCTTTGGCTTGCTTCAGGATGGGGATGTCGGCGTCGGCGTCTTTCCACAAGCTGAAAAACTCCTGATACGCGGCACTTGCCTTCCGAGTATCGCCTTGCAGGGCATAAGCGCGGGCAAGGCCCAATCGCGCCAAGGCTCCGAGGGGATAGTTCCCGACCGCGCCCCGATGATCGATGTATTTCTGGAACTCGGCGGCAGCTTCAGCGCCCTGATGCATCGCCAGAAATGCCTGCCCGCGAACATAAACCGGGAAGAGCGGAAATTTAAGGTCACCACCGCCCAGTTCATAGCGCGACGCTACCTGGAGATACTCCACAGCTTTGGCCGGATTATTTTGGTCTAGTTGAATCGCCGCCCGGATTGTCGGCACCCAGTACATGTTGACGATTTTGTCCAGCGGGTAGCGCTTGGCCAGTTCGGCGGCGATGGTTTCGGCGCGCCCAGTGTCTCCAGCTAGAGCTAGCGCTAACGCAGCGTGAAGATGCACACCAGGCCACCCTCTTGATAAGGCCAAGGCTGCATAGACGTCACGCTGCGCCTGCTGGGGGTAACCAAGCTCGACTTCCTGCAAGGCGCCCTCGACCTCTAATTCAGCGGGCCACACGCCTGCGTCCTCCTTGTTGCCAACTTCGGCTTCCACCGCCCGACGGGTGAACTCCCGCGCCTTACGGAGGCGGCCATGGTATGCCTCCGTGTCCGACTGCAGAGACAGATAGTCGCCATCGTCGCTCGGCATCCGGGCCGCCTGTTTCTCCATACCGGCGGAATCACCGTTGAGAAAGGACAACAGATACTGGTCCGCGACTTGGAAATATGTATCCGAGTGGCGAGCTTGCAGGGCCGCCTGCGCGTCTTCGAAGCGATTCATCGCCAAGGCTGCGGGCGCTAAAACTTCATAGTTGAGATCAGCGCCCGGTTCCAGCCGTACCGCTTCTCTCGCCTCCAGTAGAGATTTTTCGTATCGCCCAAGAAATCTGTAGCGCAAGGCTAACATGTAGGCAGGCCTCGCTTCTCGGGGATACAGCTGCCGCCACTGTTCCAGAACCGCAACAGCCTTATCCTCTTCACCCGTCGCAATCATGTAGTAGCGCGAGTCGATGTAAAGCCTCTCTCTCTCGCTCACCCGGTCGCGCAGCTCGAAAGCCTTCTTACAGTTCTCGGCCGCGGGTTCGTCCATGCCGATGTCGTTATAAGCCGTCCCGAGGTGCGCATATGCCATGGCGAAATTGGGATCGAGTTCGATCGCACGCTTGTAAAACGGAATCGCCGCCTCGTCGCCCCTGTCTACCCAGGCCTTCACGCCCGCGCTGTAGGCTTGTAGCGCGGCCAGCGACGGAGTGCTCGCCTGCTCCACAGGTGTGTCGTACTTTTTGATCGAACCTAGAGACTCTCCCAGCTTGCCGCGCAGGCCGGAAGCCGCCTCGTCTAGGGACGGGAGTATCTTTTCCTTGCTCTCCGCGCGCGCCTGTTCGGATGCGAGCGAGTCACCGGTGGCACAATTCGTTACTCTGAGCACGACAACGTACTCGCTCCCGAGGTTGGCAATCGACCCTTGTAGCAGAGCATTGCCGCTCACTCGCTGGCAAAGTTCGCGCGCCATCTCACCCGTAAGCCGCTGACCGGGGTTTCGGCTCATTAGTTTGAGCGCCTCGCTGATCTTTTGATCGGGAACGACGTTCAGATACGGCGACTGATCCAAGTCAACCTTCAGCGCTTCCCTAAGCGTGTCGTCCAAAGCAGGGTCGCCGGTCCGGTTGTCCAAGTCGGCGACAACAATGGTGTCCGTTTCCGCGAGCTTCGGTGCCCGAAGGGATCGCCAGTACCATATGCCGCCGAGGATGGCGACCGACACCACCAACGTTGCGGCTATGCCCGCGAGCATTCTCGCGAACCGACTGCCGAAAACTATTGAACTCTCTCGTTTGTCTTCTTGCGTGATGACACTTGTCCGGATCGTGCGTTGCTGGAAAACAATCCCGCCGGAGGAATTGCTGGCTTCGGCGGTCCCCCCGGGGACAACACTTAGACTTTCCGGCGCTGTTACTTTCACCGGCGAAATAAATTGGTACCCCCGCCCCGGCAGGGTGACTATGTAGTTGTTGTCCCCGGGCTTCTCGGTGAGAGCCCGACGCAGCACATAGATGCTTTGCACTAAGCTGCTCTCATCCACAAAGGCGTCTGGCCAGACATTTTTAAGCAGTTCGTCACGGCTTAGAACCCTTCCTGGGTTCTGCACCAAGTACAACAACACATCAAAAGCCCGGCGGTTGAGCGTTACAACCTCGTCTTCCCGGCGTAGAGTGCGTGCCAAGGCATCGACCTGAAACCCCTCGCCAAATTGAAATATCCCCTCTGTTTTCATTGATTTATTGACATTTTATAACTTGTTAGAACTTGTTAGAAGGTGTTACTGGCATTTTTTTTAGGTCCGCCGCATATTCGCGCTCGTGAACAGCGAGGCTGCATGGCACCGACTGTACCAATGGTTAAGCGGACGAGCAAGCGTCTTGTCTTTCACCCGGTCCACTCCGGCGGCCGCTCAGAAGTCCGAGCACTCGGTGCGAACCGAAGTAAGGATCCAGCGGGAGAGTACGACCTTGTTGTTCGGTGGAGTAGTGACGGGTGTCGACATTTGCCCGCTCTGCGGACAGAAGTTAGCCCCGGCGCAGGAGGGGCAAGTGGCACCGCGTCGAGGGTCTGGACGGAGCGCTGTTGGTTTGCCTGGCGTCGCTGCTGAAGTCGATGCGAAGTGGGGATCAAGAAGTGGGGAAGATTCAAATTTCAAATAACTCATTAAAGGAGGAACTATGAAAAAGGTGCGAGAAGCTAATATGAAATTTCGAACGTGGATGTCGACCACTCTAATGTGCTTGTGCGCCACGCTGCTGGCGCTAACCATTCCACTGTCTGCACAGGATAATCCAGGTCACCCTCATCACAAGTACAAACTGATGCAGGTAGGGACATTCGGTGGTCCTGACAGCGACGGCGTTGTGGGCCCCGCCTTCAGTTACTTGAACAATTTCAACGGCCAGGGAGCCACCGTAGGCGAAGCAGCAACGAATACGGCCGATCCCTTCGCCCCCAACTGCTGGTACGACTGCTTCGTCGCTCACGCATTCAAGTTTGAGAACGGCACCACGACCGATTTGGGGGCGCTTCCCGGCACCAACAGCAGCGCCTCTTTCGGGATCAATAACAACGGGCTCGTCGTTGGAGCGTCGGAGAATGGCTTGATCGACCCATCGACCGGTTACCCGGAATATCACGCCGTGGCTTGGAGAAATGGGGTGCTGAGCGATCTCGGAACGCTGGGCGGAACTGTTAGCCAGGCCTTTGCGGTTAATGATCAGGGCCAGGTGGTCGGCGTGGCCGCCAATGCCATCCCAGACCAATATGCGTACGGTCTAGGCCCCTGCACCACTTGGTTTTGTACCGGGACCAGCGTCACGACTCAACAGCGTGCGTTTGCGTTGTATGGCGGCGAGTTGCACGACTTGGGGACGCTGGGCAGCGGTAACGATGCAGCCGCTTACTTTGTGAATGCGGGCGGACAAGTAGCGGGCATTTCTTATACGAATGCCACTCCGAATTCGACCACAGGACTTCCCACGCAAGATCCGTTCTTTTGGAGCCGCAGCACAGGAATGGTGGATGTGGGCAGCTTGGGCGGCACTTGGGGTATCACATATGGGTTCAACCAGCGGGGTCAGGTGACGGGGCAATCGAATTTGGCTGGAGATCAAATCTACCACCCCTTCTTGTGGGACCGCGGAGTCCTTACTGACCTGGGTACCCTTGGGGGAGATTCGGCTTACGCGAACTGGCTCAACGATGCCGGTGATGTGGTCGGAGCCTCCGACCTCGCCGGCAACCAGGTGGGGCATGGTTTTCTCTGGCACAAGGGCGTGATGAGCGATCTTGGGACTCTGCCTGGCTTCGAGGATTCCTTTGCGCTTGCTATCAATGCTGGCGGGGAGATCGTGGGAGCATCTTGCGGTTCCGCTGAATGTAATGGGCCTCAGAGCGCATTCCTATGGGAGAATGGCGGTCCCATGGTGGACTTGAACACGCTGGTACCGCCTTCAAGCCTGCATTTAAGGCTCGCGTACGCCATTGCTGACAGCGGGGAGATTCTCGCATATGCCACGCTGCCCAACGGCGACGTTCGGGTCGCGGTGCTAGCCCCGGACGGCGACTGCGATAACGATTGCGCAGAGAGAGTCGCTGCGAGCGAGAGCGGCCCGGCAACCCAGGCCGGTCAAGCTACGAGGGTGACGGTCAGCAACGCGCCAATATCAGGCAAAGGCGCTACAGGACGGCGGCCAAGTCTGTTTGGACCGCGCCCGGCTAGCGCCGCCACAGCCCGCCGTAACGTCGAATTAGTTCAGTAGCGTAACCCATCTCCGTGTGCGGGGCGGATCGCCACCTATGGCTGCGCCCCGGCTTCTTCCGCTCAGCCCGCAGCACCGTGGGCGATTCGGCTTAATTACAGAACCACGCAACGGCTCAACTTCCGGAAACTTGTACTCAACTGGCGAAACATCGCCATCACCGGCACATTTTCGCAGGCAAAACAAACGTCTTGCCTTTTAATATGAGCTTCTCTCAATATTCGATCAGAGTTGGTTATTGGGCGCCGTGGGCACGCAACCGCTTGGACTCGTTCGTTGAAACCCTTGACCCACAAGTACGGTTCCTACGAGAGTATTGAGACTGTCGCGCATCAGGTTGCCCCAAACGCTTGTCAAGCATGCACTTCCTCTGACGTTTACCCCCATATCGCAAGTAATCCGGCCAGCGCCCGTTTGGGATTGTGAGTGCTATGGCCTGATAACGCCAACTAACCTCTCGCAGCAGCGTCAAACCTCTTACCGTCAATCAATTAGGCCGTAATCCGACTTCCGGGTCGCCCATCATCAGCTCCCAATCCGAGTCTGACGCGCACACGTCACGCGTCCGCACCGGCACCCGGCACCCCCAGTGATAAGATTCCCACCATTCACGTCCTCACGTCCGGAGGAGAGTCAAATGAAACTTAGGCAGGTATTCCTGGGTGCGTTCGCCGCGACCGCCGTTTGGCTCGCAGCTGGTTCCACAGTTTGGTCGCAGTCTGCGGAACCCCCGGTTCCTTCTGCTGCTCCGTCCGCTCCGCCAATGGCTCCCGTCAGAGCCGTCACCGACGACTATCACGGGACCAAGGTCGTGGATCCCTATCGCTACATGGAGGACCTAAAAGACCCGGAGGTGCAAGCCTGGTTCAAGGGTCAGAACGACTACACCCGAGCAGTGCTGGCGAGCCTCCCTGGCCGCGCGCAGCTTCTCCTGCGCATTCGCGAACTCGATCAGTCCGTCCCGCTGATCGGAGCACGGCAACTGCCGGGTGATCGTTACCTCATTTGGAAGCAACTCCCCACCGAGGACGTTTTCAAGCTGTACCTGCGCAGCGGTCTGAACGGACAGGACCGGCTGCTAATCGATCCTGAAAAGATTACCCTCACCGCGGCGAACCAGAGCAAGGGGAAAAACGAGTTCCTCAGCCCTCTTACAGCAGTCGCGCTATCCGATGACGGCCGGTATCTGGTGGCGGGCATCGTTCCGGGCGGCTCTGAGACCAATGCCGAACTGCACGTGATCGAAACGGCCTCGGGTCTTGAGACCGGGGATGTGCTTTCTCGCGGTGTTGGTCCGGAAGCCTGGAAGCCTTACTGGCTGCCCGATAATCGGAGCTTCGTGTACGGACGCATGCAGACCTTGCCGCCCGGGGCGCCTGCAGCGGAGGCGCGGCAAAAGTTCCGCTCGTATCTGCACGTCCTCGGAACAGATCCCGAGAAAGATCCGCCGGTGTTCGGGTTCGGCGTGGTCCCATCGATTGACGTTGACCCAAGCCTGATCGCCTCGGTTACGACGCAGCCGGGTTCGCGCTATGCCCTCGGTGTTCTCAATGGGAGCGTCACACCCAACAGCGCGTATTACATCGCACCGGTGGACTCGATCGGCAAACCGAATCCGACGTGGCGCAAGGTCGCGGATTTTGCCGATGGTGTGACAGATATCGCGATTCACGGCGACGACCTCTACCTGCTGACCTACAAAGATGCTCCACGCTATAAAATCGTGCGCATCAATGCCCGCAAGCCCGATCTCGCTTCCGCGGAGATTGTCGTTCTGCCTGGCGAAGCGGTAATTGCCGGCATGAGTCCTGCTCAGGACGCGCTGTACGTGCGGCTGGCGGACGGAGGAGTAAGCCGCCTGCTGCGAGTCCCCTACGGTCCTGCTCCACACGCGGAGCGCGTTGCCCTCCCGTTCGATGGCACCGTCGAGGCAAGGGCCGATCCTCGCGTGCCGGGCACCCTGCTTTACATGACCTCATGGACCAAGGCGTTCAAGATTTATGCGTACGATCCCAAAACGAAGGCGGTGACCGACACCAGACTCCAACCGGCAGGTCCGTACGACGATCCCGTCAATGTCGAGTCGGTGGAGGTCAAAGTCCCCAGCTACGATGGCACGCTCGTACCCCTGTCCATCACGTATCAGAAGGGCATGAAGCTGGACGGTTCGAACCCCACGTTCCTCACAGGCTACGGCGCTTTCGGCCATTCGGAGGATCCGAATTTCGATCCGACGAACCTTGCGTGGTACGAAAAGGCCGGAGTCATAGCGGTTTGCCATGTTCGCGGTGGCGGAGAGTACGGCGAGGAGTGGCACTTGGCGGGAAAGGGGCAGACCAAGCCGAACACTTGGCGCGATTTCATCGCCTGCGGCCAGTATCTGATCGACCACAAGTACACCTCCCCGGCGAGGCTCGCCGGCGAAGGCGCGAGCGGCGGTGGCATTCTGATTGGCCGCGCCATCACCGAGCGGCCTGACCTCTTCGGCGCCGCTATCATCGACGTAGGTTTGGAAGACGCACTGCGTGCGGAAACCACTGCCAACGGCGAGACCTGCATCCCTGAATTCGGCAGTACGAAGACGGCGGAAGGCTTTGCGGCGTTATATGAGATGAGCGCATTCCACCATGTAAAAGACGGCACGCCGTATCCCGCGGTGCTGCTCACGACCGGCATCAACGATCCGCGCGTTGCCCCGTGGATGCTGGCCAAGATGACGGCGCGCTTGCAGGCGGCGACTTCTAGCGGCAGACCGGTGCTGCTGAGGGTTGATTACGGCGGCGGTCACGGCGGCGGTAGCGGCGAACAGGAATTTCAGGAAGGTCTGGCAGACGCGTGGAGCTTTCTGCTGTGGCAGTTCGGCGTGCCCGAGTTTCAGCCGAAACAAAAGTAGGGTCGCTTCGACGGTTACGGCACGGGATGGCCAAGACGACACCCCTGCCGGTGGGGGTTCTGGCTCTGTGACGGCTCTCGCCCAAAAGTTCGGATATAAGGACCTCAACTGGTTCTATCGTCAGTGGGTCCTCGAAGCTTATCTGCCTTCCTACCACCTGAGCTGTGAACTCAAAGATCAGCCCGACGGCAGCGTAATGCTGGAAGGCACGCTGGCTCAGGAAGGAACCCCCGACAGCGAGCAATGGTTTATGCCGCTGCCGTTGTGGGTGACGTTAGCGAAAGGACAGAAAGCGGTCGTTACTATCGCCGTGCAGGGGAAGGAATCGCCAGTGCGAGTCAAGCTGCCCAGCCGGCCACAAAACGTGGAGCTTGATCCGCAGTTGTGGGTGTTGTCCGAGAAGACCTCAGTCAGCGCAAAGCACTGGCGCGAGTTTTGCCAATAGTCGGCCAACTGGGAAGTTATCGTGAAGTGCTAATGGCGCACTCTAGGTAATGATAAATCCCCATAACGCAAGTTACGACGCGAGCGCGCCTCAAAAACTCATGTTTGTGGGCGGACGAGTTCTTCGTCGCCCGCTTCCGCGATGTCAAGCACTTGCGGCAATAGTTTCCGCGGGGTGATTGGGCAGCCGTAAAATGCTCGCTTAACAGCGTCCTGGTTGCATTGACCAGAGCCCGCGGGCAGACTCGGCGTTGAATTGATTCCTGTCGCACCGTCTCCGAGCCTGGCCGCGGGCCGGATCGAGTCAAAGGGCAAGCTTCCAGTTTGTCCGTCGGGAGGAATCCGCCCCCTGCGGGTTCTCACAGGGTGTAGCTATTCCTCCGCTCATGCGAAAGAGGTTTACTGATCTGGCAAACTTCCCACAACCAGACTTCTGGCCCGCGTCGACAGGAGTCCGTTCTGGCCTATACATTCAGAGTCGTCGAATTAGTCTTAATTCACGAGCAGCCGATTTTGCGCCAAGTGAGAAATGTACACGCGATAATTTCCGGATTCCCGACCATCCGCAAAGAGCCTCGCTTTCAACTCCCCGGAGCCGTGAGGTCGATGAGCCAAACGTCCAACACACCGACTGCTGCATCGGGTGAGCACTGATCGCAGTCAGCGCACCTGTGCTGCCTCAGCCAGATTAGTGACGCTGCCGGCTGCCTTTTGGCACACTGCCTGCACCATACCGCGAAAAATCAAGATGTGAATGGGATAAAGGACCCACCAATACAGTTCTCCTAGCAACCCGCGCGGCTCAAACCAGGCGGAACAGCGAACCAGCGTCCGGCCGCTGGGCTGAGGAGAAAGCAAGAACTCCAACCATGCACGACCCGGCAGTTTCATTTCCGCCCGCAGTAGCAGACGACGCCCTGCCTCCAGATCCTGCACGTACCAAAAGTCGACGTGATCTTTCTCGTTCAGAGGTGCACGGCTAAGGCTCGGCTTCATTCCAACTCCACCTAGGCAGCGGTCCAGCCAACCACGGAGCCGCCACAAGCGGTTCGCGTACAAATATCCGTTCCGGCCTCCGAGGCTTGTGATGACGGAAAACACGGCGTTCGGGGACGCATCAGCCACCGCTTGTCTGACGTCGCAAAGAATTCCTTCCCGCCGGATGAAGACATGTGCTCGCTGTAAAGCAATGGTCTCGCTCAGCGAATCGTCCGGGAGCGCCCTGCTCATCGTTTTCTCGACTGCCGCTGCATAACTCATGGGATGTATCGTTGGGAACAACTCAGCGGCGCGGGTGCTTTTACAGACCACCTCGGTGCGCAGTCCCTCGATCAATGGGCGGGTAATCGAGGTTGGGAGCGGGGTCACCAAACGCAACCAGTAGCTCGACAGTCGTGGCGTCAGGACGGGCACGCGAAGCAGCCAGCGTCGGAGCCCTCGTGTCTGGGCGTAGGTCAGCATCATGCTGCGGTAGGTTTCAACCGTTGCCCCGCCGATTTCGATCACTTGGTCCGCTGACTCTGACGACTGAAGCGCCGCCAGCAGATAGTCGAGGACGTCATCGATGGCGATGGGCTGGGTCCGCGTAATTACCCAGCGCGGGCAGATCATGATTGGCAGCCGCTCGGTCAAGTATCGAATCAACTCGAACGAGACGCTGCCATTGCCCACGATAATGCCCGCGCGAAACTCGGTAACCGGCGGTCCAAAGTTTCGTAGAGCTTCTCCGGTTTCATGGCGGCTCTTCAAGTGCTGGGAAATTTCTGACGTTTCGGATGCGAGCCCGCCAAGATAGATGATCCGGCTCACTCCTGCTTGCCGCGCAGCGAGAGCAAAACTGCGCGCAGCATTCAGGTCACGCCGCTGGAAATCTCCGCCGGAAGCGGACATTGAATGAATCAAGTAGTAGGCAACATCGATTCCTCGCATCGCCGCGGTCAGGCTCTCCGGTTGCAGCGCATCGGCAACAACCAGGCGAGAATTCTCCGCCACCTGCCGCGGCACGCGCGCCGCGTCCCGCACCATGCACGCGACCTCGTGCCCCGAAGCCACCAGTCGCGGGACCAGCCTGCTGCCCACATATCCCGTCGCGCCGCTGACCAGAATCTTCATGCCCTGCCTGACTTCCTTATGCGGATGCTCACTAGTGCCACGGGGAGAACCTGAGCTGTTCTCCCCGTTCTTATAGTCTGGTTCTAACGGCGAGCCGCTACCGGCTCGTGTGCCCAGCGATGCTGAATGGCCTTGAAAGAGACGGCCTGGTACAGCGCCGACAAGCCTACCAGAGCGTACACGACGGAACTAAGCAGCGAAGTTTCGCCGAATCTCATTCCGAAAATCGTGGCCACTAGGTCGAAGTGCGCAACCCCCACCAGACCCCAGTTCAGTCCGCCAACCACCAGAAGCACTGCCGCGATCACATCTAGACTTTTCAGTTTCATCATTTCCTCCATCAACTAGTCTTTAGGTAGAAGCACGGTGTCGATCACGTGGATGACGCCGTTAGTAGCGAACACGTCGGCCTTGATGACCTTGGCGTTGTTTACCATCACTGTGCCGTCAGTTAAGGTGATTTTCACGTCCTGGCCCTCCAGGGTTTTTGCCGACGACATCTTCGTCACCTGCGCCGCGGTCACGTCGCCCGCCACCACGTGGTAGAGCAGGATCGCCTTCAGCTTCTCCTTGTTCTCGGGCTTCAGCAGCGACTCCACCGTCCCCGCCGGCAGTTTGCTGAAGGCTTCATCCGTGGGCGCGAACACCGTAAACGGCCCCTTGGTTTTCAGGGTTTCAGCCAGTCCGGCAGCTTGTAGCGCCGTGGCCAATGTGTTGAAAGTGCCCGCGGCGACCGCGGTGTCGACGATGTCCGTTTTTGCTGAACCGGCCACCGCCGGTACTGCGCTTACCAGGACACCGAGGATCAATGCAAAACTCGCTGAGTTCATTTGTCTCTCCTTGGGTCGAATCGTCTGGGTTTTCCAGTTGCGTTTTGTTTCCTGCTGTATTAACTATAGAGAACAATTATTATCGCAACACGAAAAGCAATCCGTTTCAGTAAGTCATGTGAGCGCCAGTTAAAACGCGAGGCTTGTTTGTAGCGGGGAGAAAACAGGAGAAACTAGTGGTAAACAAAACCATTGTCGAAGGGCTTCGGCCCTATGCTCTGGGCGAAAAGCTGCGTGCCTTAAGGCTACGCAAGAGCATGGGTCTGGTGGAATTGGGCAAGCACACCGCTCTTTCGGCGGCGATGCTCTCCAAGCTGGAACGGGGCAAGCTGTTTCCCACGCTGCCCACGCTGCTCCGGATCGCCATGGTGTTCGGCGTTGGGCTGGAGTATTTCTTCACCGACGAGCGCAAGCGTCATGTGGTAGCGATTGCGCGCAAGAAGGAGCGTTTGCGCTTTCCCGACAATCCGGGCGGAGGGAGCATTGCCTACAACTTCGAAAGCCTGGACTTCAAAGCTACCGAACGCAAGCTGAATGCTTTCTATGCCGAGTTCCAACCCTCATCCCCGGACAAGACGCGGCCTCACCAGCATCCCGGAGTGGAGCTACTCTACTTGATCTCCGGCAAGTTGGAACTCACGGTTGGCTCCGAGCTGTACACCCTGGACGCAGAGGACGCGGTGTACTTTGATTCCGGAGTGCGTCACAGCTACCGCCGAGCCGGCAAAGGTCCGTGCTCCGGCGTCATCGTTACTGCGTGAAAAAGGTAGATGCTACCAGCGCCCTTGGATCTGATTGTGGGCGGATGATCGGCAAACCGAAGGTTCAAGTCAGTTGGCAAGAACAGGGCATAGCGTGAATTGGCTGTTTGTCGTCGAGAACAGAAGACCCCCGGAAACCCAACCAATGATTGTGGATTCGTGGCTTGGTACCAGTTAGCCAGAAAACCGGCTTCGGGGACATGTGCCGTAGCCGGAACTCACCAGTAACCTGATGGACCACAACAAGACTTCGGGCTCGTGATCACTGGTCAGTGATCTCGGCGCCGATCCACAACGTGTCGACCATCGGCAATCTTGCCTCCCCCTTTTTCACCGATTGCGACTTTCGGGCAAGACGCGCATCTGCTCGTAGAGTACTTGCGTTGGAAAGCATGAAATAGCTTGCGCCCGCCGGCCGGCCCCCTTACCCGAGCCGAGAATCATTATCATGAAAAGCAGGCCAGCACACGAGGCTCCGGAACTGTAGCATCCTGTTACTGAACCCGTCATGAGAATGAGCCCCCTCATTACTGCTAGCCAGCTTGCGCTGGACTCGATCCGCGCCCATAAGCTGCGCAGTTTCCTGACATTGCTTGGCATTATCGTCGGCGTGGCCAGCGTGATCCTTGTCGGCGCTGCCATTGACGGGCTGGGGGCGTATTCCATCAGCATCACCGAGCGCACCTTCGGCTCCGAGAGCTACCTGGTGGCTCAGATCGCGGCGGTTGGCCGGCTCACCTCGCGGCAACTGGCGGAGAAGCAGCGGCGCAACAAGCGCATCCGTCCTGACGACGTGGCCTACCTGCGCGAAGCCACCGGCGACCGCATCATCTACAGCCCCTATCAACAGCGCGTCGAAGACATAAAGGGAGGCAGTGACGTCTACGAAGCCGGCAACTTGATTGGAGCCTCGTATACGCTGCCGGAAATTCGCGATGTGCCGGTGGCCGATGGCCGCTTCTTCAGCAGCACCGAGGAGCAGAGGCGCGCCAACGTGGCGGTCATTGGCGAGGACATTCGCGCCAAGCTGTTTCCCAATGTGGCGCCGCTGGGCAAGTCCATTCGCATTGGCGGGGAAGAGTTCACGGTCATCGGCGTGCTTGAGCAGCAAGGCTCATCCTTTGGACGCACGCTCGATAACCCGGTGTACATTCCCGCCACCGTTTACGCCAAGATTTACGGCAGCCAGAACGGATCGGCCGTGTTTGGCAAGCCCCGGCCCGGCAGCGGACTGACCATGAATGAGGCGCTCGACATCACGCGGACCGCTCTGCGCAGCCGCTTCAAGACCGAACCCGGCAAAGACGACAACTTCGACACGCTCACGCCCGATTCGGTGCGCTCGTTCATCGACCAGGTGTTGGGTGCGATCTCGGCGGTAGTGGTCCCGGTCACCAGCATTTCCCTGCTGGTGGGCGGCATCGTCATCATGAATATCATGCTGGTGAGCGTCACCGAGCGCACGCGCGAGATTGGCATTCGCAAAAGCGTCGGCGCGCGTAGCAGCGAGATCCTGCTTCAGTTCCTCGCCGAGTCGGTGATCCTCTCTCTCGCCGGCGGTCTGATGGGTATCGCGCTGGGTGCGATACTCGCGCTGGGCATCGGCAAAGGTTTTGGACTCACGCTGACCGTCACGCCGACCTACATCATTCTGTCGGTATTTATCTCCACCGCGGTGGGCGTGGCGTCGGGACTGTATCCCGCGCGCAGAGCGGCCAAAATGGATCCCATTACTGCACTGAGGGCCGAGTCATGAGGCGCATCAGCATTCGCGAAACACTTTCGCTGGCACTCAGTTCGGTCTGGGGACATCGCTTTCGTTCGGGCCTGACCATTCTCGGTATCGTGATCGGCATCACGACCGTGGTGACTGTCGCAGCGCTGCTCACCGGATTGCGCAAGAGCATCGTCGAGTTTTTCGAGGAGTTCGGGCCGAACAGCATCTTCGTGGCGCGCGTAAGCGGCGACCCCAGCGGGGCGGGCGCTGCCCCCAAGGAGTTGAAGCGGCGGCCACTGAGCCCCGACGACGCGGACTACCTGAAGGCGGTAGTGCGCACCATCGATGACGTGGGCATCTCGCTCTACTACCTGCCGCCGCCAGGCAGCTTCCTGACGGCAAAGATTGGAAGCTTCGAGACGGAGAACATCTCCATCGCTGGCGAGTCGGCCAACCTTCCGGAAATTGCGCCGCGCGAGCTGCGCGCCGGCCGCTACTTCACGGCGCAGGAGGACAAGCGTGCCGGCAAGGTGGCGCTCATCGGTTCCAACCTGGCGGAGGCACTGTTCCCGAACGGCCACGGCATCGGACAGACCGTGCTAGTGGACGGCGCGCCCTACGTCATTGTGGGCGTGTTCGCGCCCGCCAAGGGCGGCTTCTTCGGCGAGAACGGACTCGACCGGCAGGTGCTCATCCCGCTGCAGACGGCGCGCCTGCGCTATCCGCAATCGACGAACTTTTTCTTAACCGCTAAGTCGAAGCCCGGCCAGCGCGAAGACGCAGTCGAGGAAATCCGGAATGCCATGCGCAAGCTGCGCAAGGTCCCGCAGGGCGCCGACGACGACTTCTCGCTCTCCACCGCCGACTCCATCATCAAGAGCTTCGACCAGGTGACGGACATGATCATCGCCATCTCGGTCGCGATCTCCAGCGTCGGCCTACTGGTGGGCGGTATCGGGGTGATGAACATCATGCTGGTGAGCGTGACCGAGCGCACCCGCGAAATCGGCGTGCGCAAGGCCGTGGGCGCGCGAAGATTCGACGTGATTCTGCAGTTTCTGGTGGAAGCGATCACCCTTACGGGCCTCGGCGGCATCATTGGCATCGTGTTGTCGGTGCTGATCACCTTCCTGCTGAGCCTGGCGTTGCCGGCGCTTCGTCCCGAGGTGCCGATGTGGGCGGTGACGACAGGCGTTGTTGCGTCCGTGGCGATTGGCGTGTTCTTCGGCGTGTGGCCTGCGGTGCAGGCCTCTCGGCTCGATCCCGTGACCGCGCTGCGCTACGAATAAAACAACCGCTGCTTTCTAGTGGCCGCCCCAGATCAGAAGTCCGGCCGGCAGCCGCTGATGCGGAGCGATCTGGCGGTTCTGTTAAACGACCCGAACTGAGGTGAAACAATGAAATGGATGGCTCTGGGATTGATCGTAGCGTCCTTACACCCGTGGGCCGCCACACCTGTCACCGAAATAGCTGTTGGAGACCAGCTACCGTCGCTTCGGGGCGAATTCCTGACGGGACGAACTGCGGTCCTTCCCCAGGCCGCCTCCAGCCGCGTAGCGTTGCTGATGCTTGGCTTCACCTATGATTCCCGGTTCTCGGTAGAAGCTTGGGCCAAGAAGTTTCGTCAGGACTTCGGAGCCGAACCGAGGGTGACGTTTTTCGAGATCCCCATGATCGGAGGAGTCGCCACACTGGGAAAATGGTTCATCGACGGCGGCATGCGCCGGGGCACCCCCAAGTCGGACCAGGAAAATGTGATGACCGTCTATGGTGGCACAGATCCCTGGAAGCAGCGTGTGGGGTTCCAGGATCCTAAGGCCGCCTATCTGATATTGATTGACCAGAACGGTAAAGTTGTTTGGCGCTATGCGGGAAGTCTGGACGAGAAGCCGTATCAAACACTCTCATCACAGGTGGTGAGACTTCTCGCCGGGAAATGAACATAAACGGCGAGAGTTGCCCAAGAACACGCTGGCCGCGCCCAATCCCGAATAAAGCCCGCTGGTGATCTCGGCCTCGTCCGACAAGACGCTAAAGGTATGGAAACTGGCTAGTTAATCAGGATTTATCAATACCCTATGCAACAGCCACTGTCAGAATTAGCGGGCACGTCCAGCTTCTACTCTGTCTTGGAGATCAATTTGCGCAAGACAACCTGGTCCGGGTTGAGCAACTCAGCGATTCGGCCTGCGTCAACGCTGGCTACAATGATGAGTCCGGCCTCGTTATTGACGTTGCCGAAGATCCGTAGTCTCTGCATCTTTAAGGCCTGGTGCTGGTTGTCCTCGGTCGGACTCAAATAGTGGACTAATCCTGCCTTGTAGCGGTGGAGCAGGAAGAGGTGGGCCAGAGTCATCAGTCGTTTCTTTCGCAGGGAAGGATCGAAGGTGTTCATATCACGGACCGAAAGGAGCTTATGACCATGTCGATCGTGAACGTCAGCGAAGATGATGTTGCCCACCCGTTCCTTCCCATCGTTCCACAAGCTGAGTTCCAGGAAGTCCGAACCTGCGGCGACGGGACGCAACTGCACCCGGAACACCGGCGCTAAACCGTTATGCTCCGCCCAAATTTGCAGCCAATCCTCGAGGACCTTGGGAGGAAATTCGGTCTGCACCAGATGCTGGTGCTGGGTCGATCCCTTGCCCATGGCCTTGGTGGTGGCAGTGCGCCCGGAGGAGGCCATCAGCGCGGCATCCAAACGCGGCCCGCCGACCAGGGTCTGCGGGGTCCGGTAGGGCGATTCGAGCAGCCTGAATTTCCTCTGCAAACGGGCCAGCGACAACATCCCATCCTGCCGCAACGCGGTAGCGAAATCCTCGGCGGCGAGGCCATCGATCTGGTGGCCGCCATACGTAACGAAGTTGAATACGAAGCCCAGCTTGCCAAGTTCTTCGGGGAAGTGCTTCATCTGCGCATCAGTCATGCCGGTGGTGTCCCAACTGAACGAAGGTGACAAGTTATAGGCCAGCATCTTGTCGGGAAATTCAGCGTGAATGGCGTCGGCGAACGCTTTGGCTTCCGCAAGATCCGCGGTGGCGGTTTCCATCCACAAAATGTCCGCGAACGGGGCGACGGCGAGCGACTTGGCGACGGCGTAATCCAAACCTCCCTGGACCTGGTAGTAACCCTCGGGCGTTTTGGCGAGCTCGCAGTCCCAGGGTTCGTCGATCGACATCGATCTCGCTTTTTCTCGGGCGGCATACCACGATGATCGCTTGGAGAAAGCAAGCCACTCGTCAACGCTCAATTCAAACGACTCACCTTCGCCGACACGGAACTCCATCACATCAGCAACCATCTGCCGGTAGGTCATAAGCACTGCCGCTTCCTGCCATGCATCCAGGAAAAGCGGGATGACCTTGTCGAGTATGGTATCCACCAGCCCATCGGGGCTCTTCTTGTGCGCTTGGGCGTTCTCCTCAATCAGCGGTAGCAGTCCGGTGGTGTCGAGCCATGCAGAGGCGTCGGCGTATTCGGCGTCCGACATGGCAAACATCATGTGGCCCTTTACCTCATCGACTCCGGCCTCATAGAACTTTCTCTGGAGAGCGAGGAATACGGCTTTGTAACTCGGCACCTCCAGGTTGGTGACGCCGAGGATGAACGGCTGGTCACGCTCGTCCGCACATCCTTCCAGCAGGTTCGCCGCTTCGGCGTCGGTGCGCGCCACGATGATTCCCGGCACATTCATCACGTCCAGTTGAAAACGCGCGGCATTGAGGCGCTGGATCTGGTCGTTTTCCGACACCAGCACCTTGCCACCCTGGTGGCCGCACTTCTTAACGCCTGGCTTCTGGTCCTCGATGTGGTAACCCGGTACGCCGACCTCCACGAATCGGCGGATCAAGTTTCTGACGTGAGCGTCTCCTCCGTGGCCGGTGTCGGCATCCGCAATAATGAACGGTCGATAATCGATCTCGGGCGTGGCCGCCCGCTGTTCCGGCTTCATGCGGGAACGAAAAAAGAGCTGGTTCTTGTCGGCGGTGAGCAAGGCGCGCACGATCGACGCAGCCTCGTCTGGCACCTGACTGAGCGGGTAGCTGGCGAGGTCAGCCCCAGGGTCTTCGGTGATGCTTCCCTTGGCGGAAGTCGCCCAACCGCCCAGGTAGATGCCTTCGATTCCAAATCGTTTGATGGTCACGGCCTGTCCGGGTGAGTAGGGGCCGAAGGTCGTGATCGACTCGCCGGCCTGAAACAGCTCTCTGAGCCGAGCATAAAAGCCCTCGGCGGCGGCGCGCGCCACCGGGTAGTCGGTCGCGATGGTGCCTCTCTGTTCGACCACTTGCCGGGGTGAGTACAGACGAATAATTCCCGCGAACCTCGGGCTCGCAAACCACTCACTTACCTCTCGTACTTTTTCTTCGAAGGAATTCATACTTGGCTCCCAACTTCCCAATCAGCTAAAGTCTAGTCCTGTCGGGATCGACGACGAGAGTGCTGACCGCTAGAAGAAAGAGCAGCAAAGATCGCGTCGATCTGAATTCGATCCTGCTCCTCTGCAATGCAACTCAATATGAACTGAAAGCAGGTGAGCGACGTCACTAGAGGGCTGACTGCACCCCTCCGCCTTCCAATCAGAACGCAGTTTTCGACGGAGTGCAACTGCGACTTGCCCTTCTGTCCTTCTTAACCTTCATGCGAGCCCCGCTCAGGCCAGTCCGTAACCGGCAAGGAATTTTCAACTGGGCTATCGCCCAAAGTCATAGTCTAGACGCTGGTGAAGATACTTCCGCTCGCACCCGACGGAAGAGGAGGGTATCGCCAAGATTGACCACCTCATCCCCGATAATTTCCGGCTCATGGTCGGCAGCTCGGCCCGAAACCGGCATGTTTGAGATCACTCCCGACAAATGGGCTATTGTTTCCGAAATGTGTCCACTCCCAGGGCGAGCGGGCGCTCTAACGGCCTGCCCAATTACCGTCGTGATTATGCCCCGCTAAGTGCCTGATATTGGGAGCCGATAAATTGCGCGTTTTACTTGCCCACCAACACTTCTTTTTGGAACATATCGGATTAGCCAGAGAGCTAGGCTGTGTCTCCAACAACTCGGCGCCGTGTCGGCAAGGAGGGCCTCGAAACTGGCACCCAGTCCCCTCATCAGACCGCTGCTTATCGAGCAAGGCGATTCGACGCGAATGGTGTGTCAGGGATATCCGCTTGAGGGTCTGGAGTTGGAGAAAGTTATGGGCCCACAATACACAAACCTTCCCGTCCGATACACCCTAAAAGGACCAAGCCGAATTCCCATCATCAATGGCCCAGAAGCATCCGGCTAACCGCCGACCAGGCACAGCCCTGGTTCCCTGGCCTGGCCGACGAATTCTTGACCACACTCAATCACGGTCCGGTATCGGTTCAAAGCACGATGATGTTAAGCCAATTTGCAGAGGGGAAGTACCTTCCTTATGTCGAGGAGCACCTGCGGCCTTCGACATATTACGGCTACCGCAACCTCTGGCGGCGTTATTTCCAGCCGTACGGCAGCATCCCCTTGCGGGATTTTCGGACCCTCGAGGGCGAGGAGATGCTTACCGCTATCGTGAACGAGCATGATCTCTGTCGCACGACGGCAGCTCACATCAAGTCGTTTCTATCCGGCTTATTTCGATATGCCAAACGCCTGGGTGTGCTGAACTCGGAATATCCTATGCGAGACGTGGTTCTTCCAAAAGCGAGGCGGGGGAAACAGACCCATGCTTATTCAGTGGAGGAAGGATTACGGATGCTGGAAGTATTGCCGGAGCCGGCGGCCACCGCTGTGGCTACGGCGCTCTTCAGCGGTCTCCGGGAAGGCGAGATCCGGGGACTCGGATGGGAGAACTATGACGGAGAGCAGATTTGCGTCACGCGGTCGATTTGGCATGGGGAAGTGGATGATCCGAAGACTCCGGCAAGCTTGGCGCCCGTGCCGGTGATTCCCAAGTTAGCGGAGCGGCTCAATCTGCTGCGGCAGCTACAAGGCTGTCCCCAACAGGGACCGGTCTTTCCTAACAGCGTGGGCAAACCGATGTGCCTGGACAAGCTGGTGCGGGATGTAATCCGTCCGACGCTGGAGAAGGCGGGAATCAAGTGGTGCGGTTGGCATGCGTGCCGACGTGGCCTGGCGACGAATCTTCATCGCTTGGGTGTGTCGGACAAAAACATTCAAGCCATCTTGCGCCACTCGAATGTAGCCGTGACGCAGAATTGTTACATAAAAACCGTCACATCGGATGCGCGTGAGGCAATGGCTTTACTTGAGTGTGCAACCAGCGTGCAACCAGCTACGATTGCGCCGCCGAGTGTACATTGAGTCTCTATTACAAGCAGGGTTGTAAATCAATGAATAACGGAGACTTAGTATATCTGGCGGAGAGGGGGGGATTCGAACCCCCGATACAGCTTTTGACCGTATAACGGTTTAGCAAACCGCCGCCTTCAGCCACTCGGCCACAGCTCCGCTGGCGGCAAGGCTTATGCTTTCGGGATTTCGCCGTCAAACCCGACCTTGCAATATAATCACGAAAACTGCACTTAAGGCTGCAATTTGGATACCGGAACCTGAACCGGCGCCAAACCGGGTCAGCCTTTGGATCGCAGCGGATGAATCGAA
>Ga0116121_1000397_pt1 | contig 22569 bp, 18 predicted proteins | sample June2015DPH_13_1_FD_89725 | JGI IMG/M metagenome (GOLD analysis project Ga0116121, IMG submission 89725) | Peatland microbial communities from SPRUCE experiment site at the Marcell Experimental Forest, Minnesota, USA - June2015DPH_13_10 | ecosystem: Environmental > Terrestrial > Soil > Wetlands...
CCTGAATCGCAAGGGAAGCTCGTCTCTGCGCGTCCACACATGGGAGATGACTAAGGAAATAGATGACAAGGGGTACTACGTGCTGGCGAAGCACATCGTGGTCGAGTTTCTCTTTGAAGCTGTGTGTGGGTTGAGCCTGAATGGTTTCAACCAGCAGAATGTAATCTTCGGGCTCGCTGTCGACAAAACTGATTCGGGTTTCCGGGTAATGCTTGATGATTGTTACGGCTTGGCTGGAAGCATCGAGGCCGAGAAGATGTGCATCCGTCTCACGCCCGGTAAGCCTGCGTAGCGGTGGCGTGCTTCTGTACCCCCGCCCGGCACGGCTGTGTTACAGTTTTCCTCCACATGGCGACACGCCCTCAGAATCCCTCTCAGCCTGAACCCGGCCCTGTGTCCCTCTATTGCCCGAAATGCGCCAAGGAAGTGAACGATCCCCTGACCTGCGGCGATTGTTCCGCCGTGATCTGCCGCCGCTGTGGCACGCCGCTCGAATCTCCCGACGAACTGGGAATCGGATAATGGACCCAATATCCGTCACCACCACCACCGCAGCTGCCGCCGGAAGCCGGACGCCGGAAGCCGCTTCTCCCACTCTGGTTCGCGGGCTCAGCTTGCTCGATTCCGTGCTGCTGCTGGTCAGCGGCATCATCGGCTCTTCAATCTTTCTTACCGCGAAAGACATCGCCGGCCCGCTGCCGCAGCCTATGTTGTTCCTGCTTGTATGGGTGATCGGCGGCGTGATTTCGCTTTTCGGCTGCGTCGCCTTCGCCGAACTGGGATCGATGTTTCCAGAGTCCGGCGGTCAGTACGTTTATCTGCGCGAGGCTTATGGAGACCTCGTCGCCTTTCTCTACGGCTGGATGCTGTTCGCAGTTGCCAATGGCGGCAGCATTGCTGCGCTCGCCGTCGCAGCGGCCGTCTATACGGGGCAAGTCTTCCCTGTCGTTTCACAAGAGCACGTGGTTCTCTCGGTAGCCGGCATCGCCATCACCCGCGCGCACCTGTTCGGCCTGTTACTCATCGCCATCCTCACCTATGTCAACGTCGTGGGCTTGCGCTGGGGCACGCTGCTGCAGAATGTTTCCACCTGGACCAAGTTCATCGCCATGGCGTCCTTCGTGGTTCTAGGATTCGCTATCGGAAAAGGCGACTGGTCGCACTTCCGCGGGCACGGCGTCGGCCTCACGATGGGATTGCACCCCACGCAACTGATCTCCGCCATGGGCATCGCGCTGATCGCTGTCTTCTGGGCCTATGACGGATGGGTTTACATCACGTGGGTCGCGGGCGAGGTGAAAGAACCGCGCCGCAACGTTCCGCTGGCCATGGTTCTAGGCGTAATCGTGGTCGGCGCCATCTACATGGCCATGAACATGACCTACCTCTACGCTCTCCCGCTTACCGAAATCGCCAAGCACGAGACCATCGCCCATGCGGCCGCGGCCGCGTTGTTTTCTCCTCATGCTGCGGTGTGGCTCTCGCTCATGATCGCCGTCTCATGCTTCAGTGCTGCGGCCACCTGTACGCTCTCGGGTGCGCGCGTCTATCTCGCCATGGCGCAGGACGGAGTCTTCTTCAAGCGCATGGCGGTCATCCATCCCAAGTGGCGCACACCGGCCTTCAGCCTCATCGGACAAGGCATCTGGGCTGCGCTGCTCACCGTCAGCGGCCGCTACGATCAGCTCTACACCTATGTGATTTACGGCATGGTGCTCTCCTACACGCTGACCGTGATCGGGATGTTTCTGCTGCGCTGGAAGCGTCCTGAGATTCCTCGTCCCTACCGCTGCACCGGATATCCCTGGCTCCCTGCCATCTATGTGCTGGTCGGCGCCGCCTGGACGCTGAACACCATCCTCACGCGCCCCACCGAGGCCTTCTGGGGCACCGCCATCGTGCTCGTCGGCGTGCCGGGATATCTGTATTGGAAGCGCACCGGCCGGAAGGCAGCAGCAGTGGAGTAGCAGCCCGCCAGCACTGCACAGATCCTCCCAATAGTTCATTCAGAAATGTCTGAACCGTGGAGCCGGAGAGTCGCATCCAGACCGCGCTCTTTCTCTCACGGTGTAACAGCAGTAACTTTATCTTGCACCCCGGTTTGCAGTACCTTGGTGTAGTCGCTACAGGTGCGTAATCGTCCGCGCCTTTGCGCTTGCATTGGAGAAGACATGAGCCGCTCCGCTGTTGTCCGCCTGTTTCTCATCGGGTTCCTCATCCCTGTCCTGTTTACCGCTTGTTCGCGCGATCCCAATGTACGCAAACAAAAATATCTGGAGAGCGGTGACCGTTATTTCGAGAAAGGCAAGTACGCCGAGGCAGCTATCCAGTATTCCAACGCGATCCAGGTGGATGCCCGTTTCGCCCAGGCTCATTACCAGCTAGGCGAGACTTATCTCAAGCAGGGCGATGCCTCTCGCGCTTTTCAAGAGCTCTCGCGCACCGTCGACCTGTCTCCTGACAACTATCACGCCCACATCGATCTCGCCAATCTCTTAGTCGCAGTGCGCAATCCGGATGGGTCTCCGAATGACGACTACCTGAAGCAGGCGCGGGTTCACCTCGACCTTCTCCGCGAAAAGCAGCCTCAGAATCCCGAGGTCTTCCAGGCCTGGGCCGACTATTATGCCGCTCAGAACAACCTGGGATCGGCTATGCAGGAGATGCAGAAAGGAATTGCGGCCGACCCCAGCCGCTCAGAATCGTATCTGGATATGGCGCTCCTGCAACTGCGCTCAAACTTGCCCGAACAAGCCGAGGTCAATTTCAAGAAAGCCGCCGAGCTCGGTCCGAAAGCCATGAATGCCCAGATGGCACTGGCAGGCTTCTACCAGTCACGCAACCGCATGCCCGAAGCCGAACAGCAGTTCAAGCACGCCATCAGCGTCGATGCCAAGGATCCCGCCCCGCGCCAAGCGCTGGTACGGCTCTACATGGTGGAAGGCAAGAAGGCGGAAATCGAAGGCTTTCTGAAGCAAACCAAGAACGACCTGCCGGATAATTCCGATGGCTACCGCATGCTGGGCGATTTCTATTTTGCCTCGGGCGACATCGACAAGGCCACAACCGAGTATGCGTCGCTGTATAGCGCGCACCCCAGGGATGCTCAGGTCAAGAAAAACTTCGTCCAGCTTCTGATCCTGAAGAACCGTTTGGAAGAAGCCACCAAGCTGAACAACGAGATTCTGAAATCAAACCCGCGGGAAGCGGACGCGTTGGTCTATCGCGGCCAGATACAGATCCGCCAGAATGACGCCAGCGGCGCCGTGGATTCCTTGCAGCAGGCGATCAAGAACGACCCCGGCAACGCGGTCGCTCACTATCAGCTCGGCATCGCTTTTGACATGCAACACAACGACGCGCGCGCGGAATCGGAATGGCGCGAGTCCGTGCGTCTGCGTCCCGATCTCACGGACGCCCAACGCGCGCTGGCCGCCCTGGCAGTGCGCCACGGCGATCTCGATGCGCTCACCCAAACCGCCCAGCAGATCATTGCCAACGCGCCTTATGCTCCCGACGGCTACCTGATGCGAGCGCTGGCGGAGATGAATCGGCAAAAGTATTCCGATGCCGAGCAGGATTTGCACAAAGCGATGGAGATTGTTCCGGGCAGCCCGGCGCCCTACGTGCAAATGGGCAACCTTCACCAGGTGCAGAAGCAATACGCGGAGGGGATTAAGTTTTATCAGCAGGCGCTCGATAAGGATCCGTCGTCCACCGATGCGCTGCAGGGAATCATGAATACCTACCTGGCGCAGAAGCAGCCCGACCAGGCGATCGCCGCCGCCCGGGCTCAGGTGGCCAAGTCGCCCAACACTAGCGGATTCTATGACCTGTTGGGCACAGCGCTTTATCAGAAAAAAGATTTCGGCGGCGCCCATACGGCCTTTCAAAAGGCAATCGAGCTCGACAAGAATAATTCCGATGCGCTCCTGAAGCTGGGTGAGGTGCAGGCGGCGGAAGGTTCGGTGAGCCAGGCGCTGGTCACATATCAGCAGTCCATCAAGGATCACCCCCATGAGATCGCGTTTTACATTCTGGCGGGCGAGATGTACGAATCGCAAAGCAATTGGGATCAGGCTAAGGGGATGTACCAGAAGGCGCTGGAGATTCAACCCGACAATCCGCTGGCCTCGAACAATCTTGCCTATGTGATGCTAGAGCAGGGCGGCAACGTAGACGTGGCACTGGAAATGGCGCAGACAGCGCGCCGAGGTATGCCCGACTCGTCGAATGCCGCCGACACTTTGGGCTGGGCCTATTTTCAAAAGGGTGTGTACCGGTCAGCAATCGACATGTTCCAGGAATCGCTGCGGCTCAGCGAGAAGCGAGGCGCGGCCGACGACCCGACGGTGCACTATCATCTGGGGCTCGCTTACCAGAAAGCGAACCAGCCAGCGCAGGCGCGCCAGCAACTGGAGCGCGCGTTGAAGATCAATCCCAATAACAGCGAGGCACGCAAGGCGCTGGCGGAGCTGCGGGGGTAGTGGAGCTCGGCTGAACTTTTCCGGCAGTCGCGGTTGATTAGAAATTCCTTCGCAGAAACTCCCGCAGGCGCTCGAGGCGGAAAGCGGCATCGCCGATTTCGATCTGGAGCAGCAATTGGGCTGTGGTTAGCTGATTGCGGAAGTCGAGCGCGGCGGTGGTTTCGGCGCTGGACACAAGTTGAAGGTTGCTTTCGATTTGCTTCTGCTCTTCCTGGAGAGCTCTGAGGCGGCCGTCCTGGACAGACATGCCGCTTACGACCTGCTGCCTGAGGATTTCGGCGTTGCGGATGACATCGCCTTCCTGAACCTTCTTCCAATCGTCATAGGCGTCGGCGGCCTGATCCAGATGTCTGTTGACGGCGCGGCTGGCGAGATTGTAGCTAATCGAGACCTCGCCGTAAGCGCCTTCGGTGCCCACCCACGGACTGATCTGCTGGTGTGCGCCGACGGAGAGCGCGACGTCCCAGTCATTCTGGCGATTCAGTTTGTCGAGGGCCTTCTGCTGGTTCACTTCTCTGGATTGTTTCTCAGCGACCAGTTCCTTCAGCGGCCGATCACTCAACGGCGGCGTATAGAGGGAGACAATCTTCGTCTGTGTATCGGCGCGATCGGCGTCCAGCTTGATCTTCGAGGTTTGCAGGGCGAAGGCCATAGGCCGGGTCATGTTCTCAGCACTCACCATCTTTGCGGTGGTGGCGAGCAGCGCGTCCAGGTTGTCGGTGGCGTGTTGGATGAGTTCCAACCGGTGTTGCAGCGCCTGCTTCTCGAGCCTGGGCAGGGCATATTGAATGTCCTGCTGGGTGGAAGTGGTCGCGGTGTAGAGGTCGCAGTTCTTGCGCGCTGTGTCCATTGTAAGTACGCCTTTCCTTACACTCGAAAGGCTGCCGGAAACTCCCCACACCGCTTGCATGGGCAAGCCGGTATTGGGTTGGGTGACGCCGGCGATCGCGCTGGGCGTCATCAGAAGATCCCGTTGCGCCGCGGCCTGTTCGGTTACGTATTTGCAAAAGGCCTGTTGATCTTTGCCTTTGTCTTTATCTTCATTGTTCGCGCCGGCCGCAAAGGCGGCGGGGATCAGCAGCAGCGCAACAGCAAAGCCCGCGGTGAATCTTCCTGGGAACGACTTGGACTTTGCTTCAGGCTTCACTCCGGGCTCTACTTTGGTCGGGGGCATTGAGTGTCTCCTTACTGGGCCTGCTCAGAAGAAAAGCGGTTTGCGGTTCAGGAATACAGTTTTCGATTTCGCCGATTCGGAGTGGTCGAGCTGCATCTGGATCAAGAAGCCGCGTATGTCCGTCCTGAAGATGGGATGGATGGCGTGTTCTTCGCCGGCAAAAATCTGCTTCACCGTGCCCACCTTCCGGCATAAAATCATGTTCAAGTAACAGTCGTAAACGGCAGAGCCGATGGCAGCGCTGCTCTGGTTGTCATAGGGCACGAATGCGAAATACACGGCGTTGTTTCCAGAGACGCTGAGGTAATAGGGCGTCTGCTTGGCCGTGGCGAGCGCCTGTTTCAGACGGTCGATCTGTTTCGTCTCTTCATAAATCTGTTTCTGCGCGACGCTCATGGCAATGTCAAGCTGTGCAATTTCCGAGATCAGTTCGGCCTGCTTGTCGAGGACGTCGAGAGTCTTGGTGTCGGTGGTGGTTTTTTCCAGAATGTTATCGGTAAGCAGGACCGCGCCGATCTGGCTGTCGGTATATGCACTCTGAACCTGGTTCAGCGCGGCGCGCTGGGTAGCGGCGTCGCCCTTGGTGATGAGGCCGGCAGCGAGATCTTTGTCGATGGCGGCTTCCACTTCTTTTACTTGCGCCATGACCGCTTGCGTTTTCAGATTGTCCGCCTGCTTCTGCTTATCGAGATCGAGGAGCTGCGGGCCGGTGGCTCGGTTGTGCTGTTGTTCGCGGGCGATCGCGGTCCGAAGTTCGGGTTCGAGCGCCTCCAGCGCAGCCCGGTGTTTTTTCATTTCATCGACGCCATCTGAGAGGCGCTTCTTGTCTACGTTCAGATCCTCCAAAGTCTGGCGGCTGGTCACGAGTTTCTCGGTGAAATCGAGACTCTTGTCGTCGGCGGGAGAAAGAATCACAGGTCCGGCCCACGATGTGTTCAAGGCGTAGAAGCCCATGACAAATCCGTATGCCAGCACTCCGATGAGGACGACGTAGAGTGTCAGGATGGCGAAGATGCGGTATACCGTGACCACCGATTTGTAGATCATGGGCTGGATCACGGACGGTTTTGCCTCAGGCACTTTCTTGACGACTTGCGTCGCCATCGGGAGCCTCCTTTTCCTTGATACGCGTACCCCAATCTCTCGAGTCGAGGGTGCACAACGCTAGTGTCGTAAGAAACAAACTGCTGACGACCGTCCAGGCTAGATAAGCGCCGAACGCGAGCGGGTTGTTGACGGCTTCGCGGGCGCTGTATTTTCTGATGACCCATCCGAGAATTGCGGCAATCGCGAGGTAGCCAATTAGCGGCCCAGGGCCAGCTAACTCCATGGGATTGCCGGAGAGCATGGTGAGGACCACCAGCAAGCCAAGCAGCGCCCCGAGCGGCGTGAGCACCAGCGTGAGTACGGTGTTGGGGTGCAGCGTCCAGACGTGCTTGGGCAGCGTTCGCAAGGTGTAGAAAAGATCGCGGACGATGCTGCGCTTCCAGCGCAGCTGCTGCTTGAACAAGTCCGGCAAGGTGGAAGGCACGGTGGTCCAGCACAGGGCGTCATTGTTAATGTAGGTTCCGTAGCCACGCAGAAGCGTCTGATGGGTAAGAAAGCGGTCTTCGCCCTGGTTGACCGGAATGCCGAACCAGTGGCGGCTGCGGATTTTGGGCTCGATCTCGAGCAGGAGCTCGCGGCGGATGGCGAACAGGCATCCGCTGATGCAGCCGACGCTGCGGGTCCAATTTTCGGGGACTTTGTAGAGCTGGAACGCGGCGTAGTAAATAAATGTCTGGATCGCGGTGATAGCGTTCTCGTTGGGATTTCTTACTCCGACTCGACCGCCGACGGAGCCGATTTTCGGCTCCGAGAAGCAAGCAGCGAGCTCGCGGATCGCGTCGGGATGAAAGATGCAATCGGAGTCGATGGAGATCATCAGCTCCGCCGTGGAGTGCTGCAGAGCGTTACAAACGGTGCGGGCCTTCCCGCTGTTAACGGTATTGCGTCCCACTCTTACTCGTATGTTCGAGAAGTCGCGCTGTGCCTTGAGCATCCAATCGTAGCTATCGTCAACCGAGCAGTCGTCTTGCGCGATTACTTCAAACCGGTCGTTAGGATAATTGCTGTTACTAATGCTCTCGATGGTCTCGTAGACCGTCTTGCCCTCGTTGAAACAGGGCATGAGAACACTCACCGTAGGCTGGTAGGTGTAGTCCTTCGTAACCGTGGCCGCCGGAACGGACCATTTCAGGATAAGCGCGAGAGTGTACTTGAAGACAGAGATCAGAAGGCAAAGAAACAGTATGAGCCAGACTAGAACCGGAGCCATGTGGGCCTCGGTCGCAAGGGATCAAAAGCGTCGCCACAGATTCGCTCCGGTGCCGCAACCGCAGCCGGGCCGATAAGAAAGAGGACGATGCGGCCTGGCTTGGGTGCGAACATAGATCTGCGATCCCGCTGACGGACCTGACTTCTCTTGCCCGATGCGAACTGGTCTGAATAGGTAAACCACGAAACGCGGCAGAAGTTTCGGTCCCACCGTCGATCACAGCTAACGGAGCCGCCCACGCAGATCATGAAAACAATGAAATCCTTCCGGCAACCCGCGAGAATAACACAGTTCTTTTTGCAGGCGCGCTCGACGCTCCTGCGTTTCTGAAAAAGTGGAGCGGCGTGGCCGTCAGAAGCTTCTGAGGTCTCATTCCTGCCGCCCTCTGCGGATACTGACCGGTCGTCAGGTCCATATTTATTTCATAGACTGTGCAAATGTGAACAGTCTCCCGATGCGGCACGTTCTAGATTACTTCTACAAATCGGATGTGAAGGGACCGCGGCCCTCGGTCGTGGTTTCTCTGATGGCGCAGCGGCCCCCCTGCTGCGCCATATCTTCCCACTGGATGGTTAGATATGAATAACAGCGAGCCCTCGACTCCTCCCGCACCTGACCTAAACAAGGTACCGCAACCTCCAGAGGCCGGCGAACCACCCGCAAAGAAACCCGGCAAGCCGTTCCTGGTCCCTCCCAGGCCGAAAGCTACGTTCCTGTGGCCGCCTGAGAGTATGTGTGGCCACCTCGAAGATGAATTCGACAGCTAGGCCTACATCATTTTATTTGAGCTACGCTGTGTCCCGATAAAGACGGATGGATGAAACGCGCCAGACGGAAACAAAAAACCCGCCGCGGGCACGGCGGGGTTCAGGTTGGAAGTTGCTTAGCCGAGTTTGATCTTGCGGCGGATCACGCCCGCCAGACCAATCAGACTGGTCCCGAGTAAGCTCAGAGTGCCGGGCTCGGGAACCAGGACGGAAGTGTCCCCACTGGAAATGGTGGTGCTGCCGTTGAAGAAGCCTTTGCCCGTATTGATGGTCAGCTGCACCGTCACGCCATTCGTGGAGTAGCCGCCCAACGAACCCGTGACCACACCGGTCAAGGTGTAGTTGTGGGTGCCGTTGGCCAGGGTTACCAGAGTCCAGGTGACATTGGTGAAGGAGCCGGAGAAGATGGTGCCGTTGGGCAAGCCATCGGTGCCATTGCCGGTGATGGTGAAAGTGCCTCCGGGGCCGAATGTGCCGCCCGTTTGCAGCGACCCGCTGGTCAGGGCGCCGGTGGTGAAGCTAAGGCTGCCGAGGTTCGAGCCCGTAATGAGCCCGCCCCCGCCAAAGCCATTGACAAACACGAGAGTCGAGCCCGTCAGCGAAAGACCGCTGCTGGTTCCCGACAGAGTACCGCCGCTGTTCGTGAAATCTACGCTGTTGCTGGCAAAGGCCATGAACGGCAAGGCCAGTGCCAGGGCAAAGAGTAAAAGGACTCTCTTCATGAAATACCTCCGCGAACGCCTGGGGGTCCTTTGGGGGGAAAGACGCGAGAGGTGGCACTCGTTGGAACTCAGATGCGCGTCCTAGGAAGCGCAGAGCGAGTACGAAGTCACAATAATCCTGACCGATCCTGTACGTCAACCACTTAAATTAACTAGCCGCTCCAAGGAGGAGGTTCCTGGTAAAAACGTGCCTGGCGGGGGAGAATCGTATGTGCTGAATTCGGGGACCGGACGGCACTCTACCGAAGCTCCGACGACAGCGGGTGGCAGGAGAATGAATGTGAGGTAAGGAGCGGATTGAGGTCAGTCGGCGGCGAGGCTGTGCTTGGCCGCGTCGTTGGCGGGATCGTCGGGCTGGGAGCGGCGAGCAGCGCGGTTGGAAGGCAGCCCGGCGTCGCGGATCTTGTAAAGCAGCGCGCGGTAGCTGATGTTCAGAGCGCGGGCAGCCTGCTTGCGGTTCCAGTGATGATGCTGCAGAACTTTCAGGATGATCTTGCGTTCCAGCTCGTGTACCGCCTGGCGGGTGATCTTTTTCAAAGAGATCGGTCCGTCGACGGAAATGTCGGCGCTGAAATAATCCGGTTCGTGAGGCCGCAGATCACCGGAGATGGATTCTTCGGTACCGAGGATGACGTAACGCTTCATCAGATTTTCCAGCTCGCGGACGTTCCCAGGCCAGCGGTATTTCCTCAAGGCACTCATCAAGTCGGCAGAGAGAGGCTTGGCGCGGGAGTTGAATTTCCGGTTGTAGTAGTCGAGGAAGTAGGCGACCAGATCCGGGATATCGGAGGCGCGCTCCCGCAACGACGGCATGCGAAGATTCACCACGTTGATGCGGTAGAACAGATCGGCGCGGAAGGTGCCGTTGGCGATTTCCTCTTCCAGTTTTCGATTGGTGGCACACACCACGCGGACTTCCACTTTCTTGTCTTCCTGCGCGCCGATGCGGCAAAACTGGCCGTCCTGCAGGAGCTGCAACAGCTTGGATTGCAAACTCATGTCGAGTTCAGAGATTTCATCGAGAAACAAAGTGCCGCGATGCGCCATCTCCACGCGCCCGGGCTTCATGCCAAAGGCCCCGGTGAAGGCTCCCTTTTCGTAGCCGAAGAGTTCGCTTTCGAGCAGCGTGCCAGGAATCGCAGGACAATTCACCTTCACCCACGGACCGGTTTTCCACGGCGAAGCGGTGTGGATCATGCGAGCGATGATGTCCTTGCCGGTGCCGCTCTCCCCTTGAATGAGCACGGGGACATTCGCGCCCGCAATCTTGGCCAGTCGCTCGCGAAGAGCCTGCATAACATCGGTGCCCCCAAACACAATCGCCTCAGGAGGCATCTCTCCAAGAGGCTGGATCAGGGAACTGACTGGGTTTGAGGTGCTCATAAGGTCTGGCCGGCTCAGCGGCCCAGGCTACCGTTAGGTAGTGCATGCGCAGAGCCAAACGCAGGGGAACGTACAAATACTTCTTGAGGCTAGCCTATCTGATTGAAGAAAAGCAACTTACTAAAGATCGACCGAGAGCACAGCTGGTAATCATCAGGATACGAAGACAGAGGAGACGTGGGGTCGCGGGAGGGAAAATATTTTCACACCGGAGAAGTGAGTTTCCGTCGTGGCGATTTGACCCGGCGATGGGAGTTGGGGAGCGGCCGGGAAAACTTCAGGGCTACCAGGTTGTACCCCTGGGCGTGCTCCAGACGCAGCACCTTGGCACGCAGGCTGCGTGCGACCTTTGACAGGGCAGCCAAAGCGGCCAACGGAGCACTCGGGATCTCCAGCAGAACCTGCGCTGAGGACGGCAGAGAGCGGCGAACGGCCACGAGCATACCGCCGGCGGAGACGTTCAGAGCGGTGGCGAACTCCAGAAAGTCCTTCTCCCGCTCCACCTGACCTCGCACGAAGACGGGAATCGCCAAAGGCAAGCGGGGCCATCTCCGACGCTCCGCGGCTGGACTACCTGAGCTCACGCACACCCCTTCCTTCGCCGTTAACGGGGCAATTTAAGCATCTTAGGGGCCAAATCGAGAGTTAGGGGTAGCATCCCCTAAGGGACAGGTATCAAAGCCGAAGAGAGACGGTTGTGCCGGGTTGAATTGAAGGCAAAGAGACGCCAAAGCGCTGGCTTTTCATGATCTTGGGTGCAAGTACTCTTGGTCTCCCGTGCGGAGTAGGATAGGGGTTTCAGCCAGCCCGGAGTGCAAGGTTTTGCTACACTTGGGTAATCGGCGTGCATTTTTCGTTGACAACGAAAAGTGCCATGGCATACGATTTTAGTACAGCATTCCTCTTTAGCCAGTCGAGTGCATCCCCCCTTCTGTGTTAGATCACCCTTATGGCCAGTGTGCAAAAGAATATATGTGTTTCCGGGCCTGCCGAAGGAAAAAAGACGAGCGCGCCTGCGGCTCCGGTTACTGAGGGGGCAGAGCCCAGCCCTGCCGATGTGCTGCGGGCGTATTCCGAGTTGCAGGAGCGCTTTCAGCGCACGACGAACGCGCTGGGCTCGGCGGCTCACGATCTGAAGACGCCGCTGGCGATTCTGAATGGCTACGTGGAATTGCTACAGAGCGAGAAGCTGGGACCGTTGAATGTGCGCCAGCGGGAAGTGCTGGGCGATATGCAGTCAAGCGGCAAGCGGCTGCAGCAGTTCATTCAGGATTTCCTCACCTACAGCGCTCTGGAAACCGGCGGCCTGAAAATGCAGTTCGCGGCCGGCAACATCAACGAGTGCCTGTCGGAGGTCTGTCGGCTGTGGTCGACCCGCTTTCAGGAAAAAGGATTGGCGCTTTACTTCCTGGCGAATGACAAGCTGCCCGTGTTTCCTTTCGATTCTCCGAAGCTGGAGCGCGTGATCTCCAACCTGCTGGAGAACTCGTTTAAGTTTATTCCGCAAGGCGGGACGGTTTGGTTGCACGCGGAACCCTACATGTGGGAACGGCGCGCCACGGCTCAGCCGGCAGCGACGGGAGAGAGACGCCGGCAGGATACGTCGCAGCCGAATTCGGTAAAGGTCAGCGTTTCCGACACCGGTCCGGGAATCCCGGCGGAGTTTCATCAGGAAGTGTTCGATGATTTCTTCCGTCTGCCGGGCAACGAGAATCAGGAAGGTATGGGGCTTGGTCTCGCGATTGTGCGCCGCATGGTGCAGGGAATGGGTGGAAAAATCTGGGTGGAGAGTGATGCCGGGGCGGGATGCAAATTCTCATTTCTGATTCCCTTCAAACCTTCCGCGAGTCCAACGGGCAAAGGAAGGAATCGATGAGCGAAACCGCGAAGATTCTGCTAGTGGATGACGAACCGGCCATGCTGCGCTACATCCGTACCCTGCTCGAGGTTGACGACTACCGGGTGGAAACCGCGTCGACCGGCGAAGACGCTCTGAAGCTCATAGAAAAAGGGCTGGAGCCGGACCTGGTTCTGCTGGACGTGCTGATGCCCGGAATCGATGGACTGGAGACTCTGGAACAACTCCGGCAGAAGCGTCCCGGAGTGAAGGTCGTGATGCTTTCCTGCGTCAACGACACGAAGAAGGTAGTGCAGGCCATGCGCCTGGGAGCACAAGACTACCTGACCAAGCCCTTTCAGAAAGCGGAGCTGGATGCGGTGATCGACCAGTGCCTGGGCCAGGGCAAAGGGCCAGTCGGAGGAGAAGTCGAGGAAGTCGCCGACGATCTCTTCTTCATTGCGGCGAGCCCGGCCATGCGGAAGATCCGGTCGCAGGCGGCGCTGGTCGCGAATGTGGATATTCCAGTGCTGCTGCTGGGCGAAAGCGGAACCGGCAAGGAAGTGCTGGCACGGCTGATTCACAAGCTGTCGCCGCGCGCGCACCGCACATTCCTGAAAGTGAACTGCGCGGCTGTCCCCGCGGACTTGCTGGAGAGTGAATTATTCGGCTACGAGCCGGGCGCGTTTACCGGCGCCACGCACGCCAAGCCGGGCAAGTTCGAACTGTGCAACAAGGGTACGATCCTGCTCGACGAAATCGGCGAGATGCCTCCAGCCCTGCAGGCCAAGCTGCTGCACGTGCTACAGGACCAGCAATTCTCGCGGCTGGGCAGCCGCAGTGTCATCAAGGTGGACGTCCGGATCCTGGCTGCGACCAACATTGACATTCCCCAGGCGCTGGCGACCAAGCGGCTGCGCGAAGACCTGTATTACCGCCTCAACGCGTTCACCCTGCAACTGCCGCCGCTGCGCGAGCGCAAAGAGGAAATCCCCATTCTGCTGAAGCATTTCATGACGCGCATGGCCGAACAATATGCGCGGCCGCAGCTTCCACTTTCGCCCCACCTGCTCGAGGCCTGCCACGCGCATTCGTGGCCGGGCAATTTGCGGGAGCTGAATAACTTCTTGAAGCGCTACTTGATCCTCGGTGATGAGAATCTGGCGGCGGCCGAACTGCAGCCGCGGCTCGACGGCAACGGCGGCGGCAGCGCGCGCCTCGATTCCGGAGCGAGGACCGGAGAAGCCGGCGGTGGATTGAAATCCCTGGCCCGCACCGCCAAGGATGAAGCCGAAGGCGAAGCCATCCGGCAAGCCCTAGAACAGACGAACTGGAACCGCAAGCAAGCGGCCGGGCTTCTGCAGATCAGCTACAAAGCCCTGCTCTACAAGATTCGGCAATACGGAATCGCCGAAGCCAAGAGCCACCACAAGCTTTCCGCCGGAGCCTAGAGGCGACCAATTCGGCCTTGCCGGAATTACTCTTTCCCGGCTAACCAAGAAAGCCTCTCGCCGCCTCCTGCACCGTCTCTACTGTACCGTCAGGCTGAACCCAAGACTCTGGGTGCTCGAGCCCGAAGTTGCCGTTACCGTGAGCGGATAGGTACCGGCCGGGGTTCCGGCCACAACCGGCTGCTGCTTCTGGCTGCTGCAAGCCGGCAGCAGGAGGACGAGCGCAAAGAGGGTCGAAAGCGCGAGGAAGCCCAGCATGCGATTCCGCCTGCGTTTGCTGCCCCCGAGCCCCAGTAAAGCCATTCCCGGAGCCATCAACCACAGGGCATAAACCGGGCCCCGCCATTTTCTGGAAGTGATGGTGGTAGGGGGACGCGCGGTCGTGGTCACGCTGAGCGCGCTCGACTGATTTCCGCTGCCATTGAAAATCAGGGTAGACGGGCTAAAGCCGCAACTAGCCCCCACGGGAAGAGAACTGCAATTGAGGGAGACGTTGGATCCAAACCCTGGGCTCGCATTCACCGACACAGAGTAGTGCGCCGTGTTGCCGGCTGCCACGGTGGCGGCGGCGGGGGCGATGCTCGCCGAAAAAGTGGTCGCCGTGAACGAAACTGTGGCTTGGTTCTGGGCGTTGGTATCGTTGCTGTTGCCGACCGTGGCTGTCAACGAACCACTGCCTATCCCATTCGGCGTCACCGAAAAGATAACCGACGCTGTGGAGCCGGATTGAAGCGTGGGGATGGTGCAAGTCACAATGCCGCCGGTGGGCGCGCTGCAAGTGCCCGACCCCGCCGTAGCGGGATTAAAGGTGGCGGACGAGTTATCAGAGGAACTGAAGAAAAGGTTGCCGGTGACGGTGATGTCGGTGGCCAGGTCCGGTCCCTGGTTGAGTACGGTAAAGGTCATAGTGACCGCCGTGCCGGCGCCCACCACTCCTCCGGGCGGGGAAACCACCGGTGGGGGACAGGTCGCAATGCACAAACTGCTCGTGGTTCGCAGCTTCACCGCAAATGCGTCAGGGGGGCCGTTGGGAAGTCCGTTGCCGTTAATCAGCGCTTGCAGCGGGTTGTCCGTCTCCAGGTTGGACGAGGTGGTATCACCGGCAAAATAGGTGTTGAGGCTGGGATCGAGCGTAATGCTGGTGCCGCGATCCGTGCCGTTCCCACCAAAATAAGTGACGTAGGAACCAACCGTGTTCGAGCCTGAAGTTGTTGCGGTAAAGATGTGGGCAAAGAAGGCATTCTGCGCGCCCTTGAGGTTACTCTGAATTGGTCCAATCGTGGCGCTGACCGGGAAGTCTATGGAGCTGGTTGCGCCGGTGATCAGTGCGCCCTCTGCCGGATCCACGGCGATTGCCAGACCGCTGTCGTTTCCGGTTCCACCCAGATAGGAAAAATACTCAAGGCCTACAATCGTTGTACTTCCGGTAGTCACGGTGGGATTGGTCAGCCGCGCCACATAGGCGTCGGTGGGCACCGTCGTCCCCCCGGTCACGGCACAGGTTGCCGGTGGGATCGGGTTGACCGGAGTATCCAGGCACAGCTGGAATGGCGCGATCGAAATAGGAAGTACGAAGTCGCTCGAATTCGTCGATCCGGTGAGATAGATGTTGGCAGCTCCGTTGTCAATCGTAATGGCCGGTCCGGTATCGTTGCTGGTCCCTCCAAGATAGGTAGAGAAAAGCAACTGAGCGCTGCCCGTCTGAGCGGCGGCGGGATTCAGCTTGGCCACGAAGGCATCGGTCGGGAACGGGCTGATGGTCGGTTGCGTGCAATTCACGGGATAGGTGATGGTGGTCGGCGGAGGCGTATCGAGGCACGGCTGGTAGGCGTTCAGGATGGGGAAATCTGTAACCTGGCCGCCGCCGCCACTGAGACTTTCCTGACTGTTATAGAAATTAGTAGTGCCGCTGAAGTAAATGTTCCCGGTTGTGTCTACCGCGATGCCGCCGCCGATGGCAATCGCAGGGCTGGGACTGCCTCCGCCGAAATAGGTCGAATAGGGAACACTGGCGGCACTGATGTTGTTGGTATTAACCTCGGTCACAAAGAACTGGATGGCAGAACCGGACGCCGGGGTCCGCTGATAAGGCACCGGCAGGGCAGTCGAGGGAAAACCGGTGGCTACGTCGGTGGAAGTCGTGGTACCGGTGACAAAGACGTCGCCATTGTTATCGACAGTCATGCCGCTCGCGACATCGGTGCCATTGCCGGAAAGGTAAGTTGAGTACTTCAACTGGGGGACGGCACCCTGCAGGTTGTCCAGTCCGCTCAGAGCGCTCACGAAAACGTGCGAGGTGCCCGTGCTACCGGCCTGCGGCACGGTTTGGAATGCGCCGCTGGTAAAGGGAAAATTCGGCGAGGTCGTAGTGCCAGCGACGTAGGCTGTGCCCGAGCCGTCTACCGCGAGCCCAACGTTGGTATCGATCCCGCTGCCACCGAGGTAAGTGAGGTAGAGAATGCCGGAGAGGCCGGCGTTCGGATTCAGTTCCAAAATGAAGATATTCTGAGCGCCCGCAGTCGCGTTCAGATTGGGCTGGTACGGGGTCGCAGTCGATGATCCGGTAGGGAGATTCGTTGACGTCGTAGATCCCGCAAGATAAATGTTCCCGTCGCCGTTGACCGCGATGGAAGGCGACGTCTCCGAGCCGCTGCCGCCGAAGTAGGTCGAATAGTTGAGAATGGGATCGATCACCAATTCCCTGGCGCGGTCATAGGCGCCAATCTCGAAACCCACGCGGTTGGCGGCGCGGAGGACGAAGCGTCCTTCAACCGGCTGCTGGCGGTCTCCGATACGCTGGTAAACCCGCGGAGCTTGCAGGCGCACGCTGTTGTCATTGCCGGTGAGAATCAGATCGCCAGCCTGTAGTTCCAGCCTGCTTGCGCCATCGAACTGCAGCTCGGCCAGCGACGGGTCGGCGCCGGGAGCGACCTTGAAGTCGTATTCCAAATGGCCCTGATGTCCATAGAAAACCAGATCGATTCCGGGATAAACACTCTGATATCGAACTCCGGCAAACTGCGGAATGCCGGTATGCCACTTCTGTGGGTCATTGCCGATGAAATAGTTGCTCTTGCCGGAAAGCGGGTCGCTGCCGGCAACCGATGCCGCCGGGTTCGCGCCGACCAGCGACATGCGGAGCGATTCCACGCTTCGACTGGGACCACTTTGACCGGCTAAGGCCGGATGCGCAGTCTGCATGGCAAGCACCGCGCCGGTGGTATCGAGCAGAAGGCTGTATCCTGCGCCGTGCGCCAGGAATTTCACCGTGGAATCCGTCTGGCCCTGGTTCGGCTCGAAGATCATCGGCAGCTGGCCGAGAAGCGCGCGCGCGTCCGGCTTGGATTTCGTGGAAGCGCTATCGGACGACGCTTTGCCGAAAGCCGACAGAATCGGGGAAACGGGCGCCTGAGCCAGCGACTTCTGGGCGTTCCGCAGGGAACTCAATCCCAGCAGGCCACACCCCGCTAATAGCAGCACAAACGCAGCTCCCAAGCCACGCACCCAAACCAAGCTGCCTCTCGAGCTTTGCGAGCTTCTTGCCGACGACGCACGGCCATTTCCCATCACGCTTTTCCTCCGCTGCAACTGATCATTTTGGAGAGAGTAGAAACGACGCACGAGTTCTCGCTCGGCGCCGGCGAAACCGCCCGCTGCTGACATGTCACTTAGGAACTTAGCGGAAACAAACAACTACTTAAACATCTGGCGGATAGCCAAGTCAAGCGTGGCTCCGCTTCTCCGCACGCTCCAAGTGCTGTGAGATGCGTTTGGGGACGTGGAAAGATGCCGGACCATGGCACGAAAGTGGAATGAAGCGGATTGCAGATCACCGCGGCAGGGCCGATCCCCGCAAAGCATTGCATGCCGGAGGGCGAGCGCGTCCGCCGGTAGGCAAGCAACGCTTGATTCTCTTCGCAGATACAACGGTGCTGACCAAGTTGGATGGCAGCGGGATTGCTAAGTCCTATGGGGAGTCTAAGCGGTTATCGGTTCGCGCGAGGCTGCCCCGCAACCACTCGAATGGGTTACAGAATGAGTTCCATGAGTCTTTTTGCTCTTGCAAACCGCTGGCAATTCGATAGAGTTGGGTTCTATCAGGGCCTGCCCCCAGGCGAGGGCGGGAAGGTTGCCTCCCAGCCGGGCTGTTGATTCCGTTCTGCATTTGACGTTGTTTTTTCTTGGGGAAGAATGCCTTCGGAAAATACTCAACCGGATGAACGGCGGATGATGCGGCGCTTCGATATGCGCTTGCCGGCACTGGTCCGTCTGGATCGAACGAACCTGGGTGGAACGAACGCCGATCAAGAGAACGAATTCCAAACTGAAACCCAGAATGTGAGCGCGCGCGGCGTTTTCTTTTACCTTGACCGGTCCGTGCCCACGGGAACCCGCTGCGAAGTCACGCTCACGTTTCCACCGCACATCACGCTCACCGACGCGGTCCGCGTACGTTTCACGGCGCGCGTGATCCGCGTGGATTCTCCACTGCCTTCATTGCGCATCGGAACCGCCGCCATGATCGAAGACTACGAATTCCTGCGTTCCAGCGGCAGCACAGATTTCCTCAGCGCACTACAGCGGGGCATGACGAACTGAAGGCCGGCTTCCGGCTCCGGGCTTCCGCCTTGGACAAACCAGTTGAGCGCGCCGGAAGCCAAGAGCCGGAATGCCGGATGCCGCTTTTACTTCGGCAGATCCTTCATCCGCTGCCGCAGACGGCCGTAGCGCCGCACCAGGCTACCTAGATAAAGCCCTTGGATCACCCAGGTGGCGATATAGGCCGCGTAAAGAAATTTGATGGAGTTCATTGCGACGCTCCGCTTAGCGATTCCAGGCTTTCCGCTTCTTCGACTTCCCGCTGCAACAGCTCCAAGCGGTAGCGCGACCAGCACACCAGGAAGGCGAAACAGGAAAACGCCAGCCAGTTGATGAGAAGCACATGCAACATCCGAGGATCGATCGATCCGCCGCCGCCAATCACCGGCTGCGGATGCTGAGTACGGAAAAACCAGATCGAGAAATATACCAGCGGCACGTCAAGCGCGCCAAAGATTGCAAGCACCGCCGCGAGCTTCGGAGTCTGCGAGCTGTCGGAAAATCGCCGCAAGACCAGATAGCTCACATAAATCAGCCACAAAACCAGAGTTGTAGTAAGGCGAATGTCCCAGGTCCACCAGATGCCCCACACCGGCCGCGCCCAGATCGGCCCCGTCACCAGCACAACCGTACAGAACACCACTCCCACTTCAGCCGACACCAGCGCCACCGCGTCCGCCTTGGCATTTCCCCGGACCAGGTAGATGACCGAAGCCACCAGGTTCACCGAGAAGAGCAGGAATGCCGTCCAGGCCGAAGGCACGTGGTAGTAGAAAATGCGCTGCACGTCGCCCATCGTCCGCTCCATGGGAGCGACCCAGATCGCTTCATAGAAGGCGTAAGCCAGCAGCAACGCCGTAAGCACCGCGAGGATGGGGAAAGCCCTTTTCATTCCGCTTGCAGGATGGTTTCAAACAACGCCAGACAAGCTGTAGTAAACACCACATCGTAGGTGAGAAGCAATACGATCCAGAAACGCGCCGAACCGTCACCCGCCAGTAGGATGCGCGTCGCTTCCACCATCGATTGCACCGCCGGAATCGAGATGGGAAACAGCAGCAGCGGCAACATGATTTCGCGGCTGCGCGTGCGCAGCGACATCGCCGCAAAAAACGTTCCATTCACCACCAGCGCCCACGTTCCCAGCAAAGCCACCGGAATCAACTGCCATGCCGGACCAAGTGCACGCAGGTTGTAGAAGATCACGAACAGCGGCGCCATCACCGCTTCCAGCACACTCACCAGAAGGAAGTTGCCCAGCGCCTTGGCCAGGAACAACGCATTCGCCGGAGCCGGAGACACGCGGTAAGCATCGAGCACCTGATTGCGCAGTTCGCGCGCCCACGTCTGATTCAGCGCAACCACTGCGGCGAACAGGAAGGCGACCCAGATCAGCCCGCCCGCAATTTCCCGCGACTCCTCCGCGTTCGGATCGAAAGAAAAGCTGAAGATCACCACCACCAGCAGCGAAAAGAACAGCATGGAGTTAATCGCATCCCGCGAACGCCACTCCAGCCGGATATCTTTCGTCAACGTCGCCAGGGTAATGGACCGCAGCGAACTCATTGTGCCCCCGCTCCGGGAGTGCGCTGGGTAAGAGCGTCCGGCGTAAGATGACTCGTCCGCTCGACGATCTGCCCGCCCTGCATCCAGACAAATTCGTCGGCCACGCCTTCCAGGAGCGCAGCCTGATGCGTCACTACAAAAATCGTTTTCCCCGCATCGCGCATGCCCTTAAGCAAGCCCACCATCTCCCGCGCCGAGTGCACATCCACGTTCGAGAACGGCTCATCCAGCAACAGAATCTTCGGATCGTGCAAAATCGCCCGCGCCAGCGACATCCGTTGCCGCATCCCTTGCGAATATTTCCCCACCGGCCGCGCCAGCTCCGGATCGAGCCGCACGAGACGAATCACCGCATCGCAGCGCCCATCCCCGGCAATGTCATACAACCGCGCAAAGTAGCGCAGGTTTTCCCGCCCACTCATCTCGTCGTAAAGCATCGACGGATGCGCCATGTAGCCGATCTCACGGCAGGCCTCATGTGGCGTCTTACCCAGGATGGAAATCTCACCGCGTGTGGGATGAGCCAATCCCGCCAGCGCGCGCAACAGCGTCGTCTTCCCTGCCCCGTTATCGCCGAGAATCACGTGGAACTTTCCGGCAGCAAACTCCGCGCTCACTCCCCGCAGCGCCGCAAAGCGCCCAAACTGCTTGACTAAGTTCCTAACCACGATGATGGATGCGGCGACCGAGCTTTGTGGAGCGCTCACAGTCATGGGATCAAGTTGAAAGGTAAAGGTAGAAGATAGCGAAAGCGTGCGGCGAAGTCGAGGATGCCAGGACGAGGACGCCAGACCAGCGTACTGCCAGTTTGCTTGTCATTCCGAACAAGCGTTCTTCGCGCCGTGAGGAATCTCGGTTTAGTGCGTGCGGTGGCGACGCGGGCAGCCCCCGCTCAGCTCTTGGCTGGCTCGGCCTGCATCGAATTCCCCGGCTGCTTGGGCGCATACTTCGAGGCACACTTCGCCTGCAACGCCTTAGCATGAAAAACGCCATCCCGTCCAAAGCTGCCATCGGCCAGCGCCTGCGAGTCGTCTTTGAAAGTATCCGGAGGCGCCTCGGTTCCGGTGTAATCCACCGAGAGCAACTGATCCTGCTCCATCAGCACAAACTGCACGTGCGTCCCGACGCGCTTGATCGATCCCGGCTGCACATTCCCCGCCACCCGCAGCCGCTTGGAGTAAGCCCCGTTCCCCATCTTGTGCAGCTCGCCGATGGTGACGTAGTAGCTCTTGCTGTCCTGCACCCCGGTATAAGCGAGGTAGCCGAGCAGGAAAAAAATAGCGACCGTAGCCGCGCCGAACTTCAGATAAGTCTTGCCTTGACTGGACATAGAAGCTACCCCACAGTTGCCGCGCTCCTAAGACTCTAATCCTCCCCCAGTCCAGAATCAAGATTCCAGAGGTAGATACTCCTTCAATATAAGAAAGCCCTATGCCCTTGAACTCACAGCCCTCTTACCTATGAAAATGTCGGCAGGAAGCTTGAATCGAGCGCTCAATTTCCGTACTTGTTCTAGGGTCAGATTCCGTTGCCCCGATAGGAACATTGAAACCGCGCTCTCCGTGCCAAATTCAGGAATCAGGTCCCGTTGCGTCAGGTTCTGCTGTTCAATGAGAAACCGAACCACCGAAGCCGGATCAGCCGCGGGAATGGAGTAATGCTCCCGCTCATAATGTTCCACCAGCAAGGTTAGGAGTTCGATTGCCTCCACTTCCGAACGGGAAGGGGTTTCCAGCGCCGTCAGTTGGAAGAGAACGTTGGTATAGGCTTCGAGCTCCGCGCCATTGTGGATGACGCGGGGAGCGCCTTTCGCAATCATTTCCGCAGGTCTTGCCAGCCCTGTGCTCATTTTGTTCCAAACCTTCTGTCCCAGTGATTGCGGTTGTCGTATTCCTTGTGCGTCAAGAAAGATCGGATGTAGACGTGCCCTTCGGTCCGCCTTTTATCCGATGTCTTTGCATAGTGTACGACGGTGATTAGCCTGTACCGGTTCTGTCGGATGTTAAAGATCACGTACCCGTCCACAAAATCGGCATCTTTAAACGTGCCGCGCACTTCCGTAAAATTGCGCCACCGGACCGCCTCGACGATTCCCACCCACGCTTTGATTTCGTTCGCCGCATCCGGGTAGCGCTCCATCGCCTCGCTCAGATGCCTCCGCGTAACGATATGCACTCACTTATGATACTTCACGATTTGTGAAGTTGTCAACCCTCGATTTTACCCAGCCCCCTGTCATAATTACCTCGTATGCGCATTCTGCTAA
>Ga0116121_1000398_pt1 | contig 22559 bp, 14 predicted proteins | sample June2015DPH_13_1_FD_89725 | JGI IMG/M metagenome (GOLD analysis project Ga0116121, IMG submission 89725) | Peatland microbial communities from SPRUCE experiment site at the Marcell Experimental Forest, Minnesota, USA - June2015DPH_13_10 | ecosystem: Environmental > Terrestrial > Soil > Wetlands...
CGGATAATATATTGGGTGTCAACTTTTTTTGAATCGTGTTTTGTAATGCACGGTGAATGACCGTCAAATTCTTCGCTGTATCGGGAAAAACGTTCAGAAGGCACGACTTCAGGCCGACTTAACGCAGGAGTGTTTGGCGGAACTGATCGGGGTCCATTGGAAAACCCTCAGCGGCATTGAGCGCGGTCTGTTTCCGTTTGCCGTCACCAGCTTTACCCGCGTTGCCCAACACCTTGGAGTGAGCGCAAACACCTTGTTACAAGGGCTTGAACCACCCGACCAAAAACGTGCCGCCACCATCAGAAAAGCAATGGCGCGTAGGCGCAGACCAAAGCGATCTTGATTTCCTAGTGTCCTAAATTGGATCTTTACAACTGGCTGTCGGCAATATAAGCTAACGGCAAATGAAGGAAAGATATGTCCGCTAAGACGCTAGGAGAATTCATCCGCGCCAAGCGAGATGAAGCTGACCTCTCGCTCCGAGAGCTTGCCCGCGAACTCGACATTACTCCGCCCTTTCTGTCCGACATTGAACTTGGGAAACGATATCCGTCGGAACCGGTGATGGCAAAATTAGCGGATTTTTTTGGCGTGGAGATCGACGAACTTAAACAGTATGACCACCGGGAGTCGCTTTCGGACCTGAAACGTCTCCTTGAACAAAGCAACAATCTCAACCTGGCATTCAGAACAGCCATTGAAGAAGTAAAGGACGGCAAGATTTCGCCCGAACAGTTGGCAGACAGAATCAATCCTAAACCCAAAAAGAAATGAGGGAATATCGGGCCTCAAGCGGACCGTTCGAAAGACGCCTATCGTTTCAGACAGACGAAATAGATGAAATGTGTCTGGAGGCGTTGCAAAAGGGTGGATTCTTGCCGACAAAGCCCGGGCCTATACGCATTGACCGTTTTGTAGAAAAATATTTTCAATGCAATACGGGTTACGAGGACCTGCCCAATGGCGTTATGGGTTACACCCTTTTTGATAAAAGTGGAAAAGCGATCCAAGTCCGCATTGCTGAAAAACTTGAGGACGGGCATCAGGCATCCGACCGCCGGGTCCGTTCAACTTGGGCCCATGAAGGCGGCCATTGTTTACTGCACCCGACACTTTTTATCGAAACGCCCGGACAGCCAATTTTTAGCGAAACCGAGGGTAAGAATAGCAATATTGAGGGACGGAGGATTCTTTGTCGCGAGAACGATATCCGCCCCGCTTCACGACAATACAGTGGGCGCTGGTGGGAATGGCAGGCCAACCGCTGTATCGGCGGCTTTTTGCTTCCGAAAAGCTTGGTAACAAATGCGCTTACAGGACTTCTTGTCGATTCCGTCGTCACCCGAAGCCCAACACTCCCGTTGGCCAGGCGTACGGAGGCCGAAAAACTTCTCTCCTCGACATTCGAGGTCAACCCAATCGTTGCGCGAATACGCCTGGGCGAAATGTTCCCAGATTCCAAGGGGCAAATGGAATTTTAGCGGATTTTTCAAAAAATTCTAAAAAAGTCTTGCGCTGTAGGCGCAAAAAGCTTACGGTGCTGCTGATGTTGGAAAATCCAATCAGTAAAACTCGGCGATTCCAGATTCTCAGCCTGGACGGTGGCGGCCTCAAGGGCCTCTTTCAGGCAAGTTTCCTCGCGGGATGGGAAGAAGCCAAAGGATGCAGCGTGACAAATTATTTCGATCTGATTACTGGAACAAGCACGGGGGGTATTATTGCGCTCGGGTTAGGAATGGGGTTTCCGGCAAAAGAACTCCTGAATTTCTACATAACCGAAGCCCGATCAATATTTCCGCCATCCGTTTTGTCCGGGCTCAAGCACTATTTTTCCGTCAAATACGATGCGAATGGACTTGAAATGGCACTCAAGAAATACTTTCGAAATCGAATGCTCTGGGAGAGCAAGGTGCCACTGGTTATCCCCGCATTTTATCCAAAATTTAATGACGTTTACCTTTTTAAAACTCCTCACCACAAACGCCTTCAAAACGATTATCGGGAGCAGGTGGCCGACGTTGCCAGGGCCACTTCAGCAGCCCCCACATATTTTTCACCGTATGAGGGCGACAACGGCGTCCAATTGGTTGACGGGGGAGTTTGGGCAAACAATCCAGTGATGATAGGTATCGCTGAGGCAATGGGATACTTCGCAATTCCTCAATCGAATGTCGCGGCTTTGCGCATCGGGACAACGACAAATGCCATTTCCCTAAACAAGAATCCTGATTCCGGCGGGTTAATCTCGATGGCCAAAGCAGCTATGGATTTCATGATGCGCGGTCAAGAATTGTCCGCCAGCAACATGGCCATTCATCTTCTCGGGAAAGACCGCTACCATGAGGTAAACATCACGGTTACCCCTGGCGATTTTGCATTGGATCGCCTGACCACCGAACTCGTTGGATTTGGCCACACTTGCTGGAGGACTCATTCGTCTGAACTCGATGACAAGGGGTTTTTTGACCACAAGCCGGAACCATACAAGCCATTTTATAAGACCGAATCAGTAACTCATAATATTCAGCTAAAATAAAGGATCAAATATGACCAATCCCATTCGCAGTCGAATCATCAATGAGGTCGCCGAATCCATTGATATTCCCGAATCCGCATACGAAACTGCGGAACGCCGCTACCACGACATCGGCCAGTGGTTTGGACGCCCAGAATCCCGGTGCGCGGTTTACAGTCCCAACATTTATCCACAAGGTTCGTTCCGTTTAGGCACGGTAATAAAACCGGTCAACGGGGAAGGGGAGTATGATTTGGACATTGGCTGTCGTCTGCGCGATGGTATCACCAAAGCCACCTATACTCAAAAGCAGCTAAAACATTTGGTCGGAGCGGAACTGGAAGCTTACAGAATCGCCCGGCGCGTCGAAGAAAGTTTGGAGGAAAAACATCGGTGTTGGCGCTTGAAATATGCGGATTCCATTCAATTCCATATAGACACTGTGCCATCGATCCCCGAGACTGACGAACAGCGGCAGATAATTCTTAACTCGATGGTTCGGGGTGGAGCTTCCGATGCCCTCTCAAGAGCCGTTACGCAACACACAGGGGCGATTACCGATAACCGGAAGCCAAACTATGACACCATCAGCCCGGATTGGAAGATAAGCAACTCCGAGGGTTACTCTCTGTGGTTTGAATCGCGGATGAAACTGGCAACGCAACTGTTGGAAAATCGCGCAATCCAAGCTCGGGCAGCCAAGGTGGATGACCTTCCTGCCTATCGTTGGAAATCCCCACTACAACGCAGCGTTCAGATTTTGAAACGTCATCGGGATATAATGTACGAGGAGAGTCCCGACAATCATCCTATTTCGATCATTCTTACCACGCTGGCCGGTGAGGCATACCAGGGAGAAGTTGAAATCGCGGACGCGCTAGACCGCATTTTATCAGACATGGGCAACAAAGTGCGCCCCTCCAACCCCAGGGTTCCGAATCCTGTAAATCCAGCCGAGGATTTCGCGGACAAGTGGAGCGACCCACAATGTCGGCACCTCAGATTGGAAGAACATTTTAAGCAATGGCTGACACAGGCCCAATCTGATTTTGCAGCGATCAGCAACGCGCGAAGTGTTGAATCCATTGTAGCATTGGCCAAAGAGAAGTTAGGCGTGACTTTGAACAACGATGGGCTCGAAGAACGGCTCGGTTTTGGAGCATCAGCAATAAGCACAGCGCCCAAACATCACACCATCTCAGGAACCCCGGCCAAGCCTTGGCGGACGACGCTCTAATGCTTTCCGCACCTGGACTCGACCAATTCCTGCGCGATTATCCACTGATGGCCGTGCGCCCACACCAAGGCGCCGGATTATTGATTAAAGGGCGTTTTGCATTTAGCGCCCATTCAAACATTCACGGAACAATCACCGATGCATTCGATTTAAGAATATTAATCTCACAATGCTTTCCGAGACATGTGCCTCAGGTAATTGAGACGGGTGGCAGGATTCCAAAAATTGCCGATTATCACGTCAATCCAGATGGAACGCTTTGCTTAGGATCGCCATTACGCCTTCTCCTGCAATTATCGCGTGATCCGACCTTACCAGGTTTCGCGACCATTTGTCTCGTTCCGTATTTGTATGCAGTGTGCTACAAGTTAAGATTTCATGGCCCTCTACCTTTCGATGAACTCGCTCATGGAATGCAAGGCATCCTCTCTGATTCGATTGAACTTCTTCATCTGCAAACACCAGCACAGGCACGCGCTGCCTTAGAATTGTTGGCTCTTAAAAAAAGACGTGCGAACAAACACCCGTGCCCTTGTGGATGTGGCAAACGCCTCGGAAAATGCACATTCAACTTCAAATTGCATCCGCTACGCAAACTCGCCAGTCGGAGTTGGTTTCGAGCATTATTGCGATATAAATGAAAATTAAAGTATGCGCAAACAACACTTACGCTTAGTGATGAGACCAAGGCCAGTTGCCGAACCGGACGGCCCGTTCACCTGGACTGCACAAGGGGAGGGTAAAGCGCCACATTTTCGTGCCCGACGCGGCCCGCTGCCATCCGGCAAATGGAATCGTCCATAACCCATTTTATGGACGGTAATAATGGAGGTCTAAAAATGGATGATCAAGCGCCTATTCGGCGAAATATCGGGCCATCGGGAGTCGCTTTTTCACTTGCGGGGCAAGCCGCTGAATTGTAATGTGGCGTCAAGCAATGGCTTTTGCAACCGGGTTTGGGTTGTGGAGAATGTGTAATGTCCACTCCAGATGACGCACTAATCAAGTTTAAGACTATCGCCCAGGAATTCGCAGCTTTTTGTTCGAACCATGGGCGGGTGAGCGAGACGGACACGCGGGTCAAATTTATTGACCGAGTCCTGAAGGAGGTTTGTTGTTGGCCGGAGGACATGATGTCAAGGGAGAACCATGTTGACTCTGGGTACACCGATTATTGCCTGACAACACGCGGCAGGGTACAGGTGGTTGTCGAAGCGAAAAGAGAGGGTGATGCTTTTGTTTTTCCGATCCAGCCAGCGCGACGATCCCTAAAACTCAATGGCCCTCTGATGACGGAGACAAATGTCCGTAAGGCCATTGAGCAGGTGCGTGGCTATTGCGACGACAAGGGAGTCAGGTATGCTGTGGCGACGAATGGGTATGCTTGGGTTGTGTTCCGTGCCGTCAGAGACGATATGCCGTGGAGAGAGGGACGTGCAAAGATTTTTCCCTCGACAGACTACATCATAAATCAGTTCACAGAGTTCTGGAATCTTCTCTCATATCAAGCGATATGCGAAGGTTCACTGGATAGCGAGTTTGGTTCGACGATTGCCTCTTCACGACAAATGCACCGAGTTGTCGAACGGCTTTTTAATGCTGACTTACCACTCAGAAGGAATAGGCTTAGCACTCAGTTACAACCCATAGTAAAACACATCTTTGAGGATATCACGGAACAGAATGATCTCGATCTCTTGAAATCCTGTTATGTCCACAGCGATAGTCTCCGGGTTGCTGTCAATGATTTAAATCTCGTTATAACAGATGCGATTCCCCAATTTTTGCAGGAAGATGGCGTAAAAGAGATTATACAAAACGAATCGAATGCAGGAGCATTTGGAGTTGCCTTCCAAGAATCTTTGTCGGAACCACATGGGGAACTGTACCTTTTGCTTGGAGGGATAGGCTCTGGGAAAACGACTTTTCTGAGGCGCTACCAACGCCTGCTTGCCCATCAACTTCTGAGTGAGAAGGCATTCTGGTTTCACATCGAATTCCTTAAGCCACCCGAAGAGGGCGGGTTGGAATCGTTTATTTGGGGCCACATGCTTGATGACACGAGGCTACGATATTCGTCGTTTGGCTTAGAGGACAGAAAGTTTCTCAAAAAGATTTTTAAGGACAAAATAGCTGCCCTTGAGGGCACAGTCCTGAGAGGTGTTCAAAAGCATACAGAAGCTTACGAAGAGAAGCTTTCACCATTTTTAGAGAATTGGCAGAAAGAGCTTCACGATTATGTGCCTAGGCTCCTAAAATTCGCCAGTTATGCCCAACGCAGAAGCATTGTCCTGTTCATCGACAACGTGGACCAACTGGATCCATCGTATCAGGTCAAAATTTTCTTAATGGCCCAGCGCATTACACGCACTGTTGGATCAATGACCGTCGTGGCCCTTCGTGAGGAATCTTACTATGCTGCCAGCATTCAAAAGGCGTTCAGTGCCTACACAAGTCATAAATTCCACATTGCCTCTCCGCGCTTCAGGGCGATGATTGGCAACAGAATAAACTATGCGATTGAACTCCTGCGAAAGGATCCTGGGCAGTTGCAGGTTACTGGGCTTCGTGGACATCACTTCGACCGTGAGGACATTTGTAACTTTTTGAGGATCATCCAGAGTAGCATTTTTGAGTGGAGTAAGCGTATTACCATGTTCATTGAGGCAGTCTGCTTTGGCGACATGCGCACAGCTTTGGAGATGTTTACCACATTTCTGACATCCGGTGCCACCGATGTTGGAAAGATGCTGTTAATCTATCGAAGAGAGAAAAACTATACCGTGGCTTTTCACGAATTTATCCGGTCGATCATGCTGGGCGAACGTCAGTATTATAAGGAGGATCAGAGTCCTATACTCAACATTTACAACTGCACCGGCGAGAGGAACTCTAGCCATTTCACATCTAGCCGGATTTTGGCGGTTTTGCTGGATCGTCGTGGGGAAACGAGTACCGAAGGGCGTGGTTATGTCGAACTGGCACGTCTGATTGGGGCCTTTGGTGACGTGTTTGACAATGAAAAGGATTTAACAACTACGTTGGACCGTCTACTAGCCCGACAACTCGTTGAAGTGAATACGAGATCGACCGAGAGTATCGTCGGTTCTAGCCACGTCCGTATCACATCGGCCGGATGGTATTACGCGAGATTTCTTGTAAAAAGGTTTGCTTACTTAGACTTGATCCTTCAAGATACACCTCTCAACGACGCTGACCTTGCAAGGACTTTCCGCGAATCCGTCTACCAAGTAAACAACCTCGCCGATAAGGATGCAGAGAAAGTGGCGCGTTTGGGCGTCAGGCTGGATAGAGTCGGGCAATTCCTAAGGTACCTCGAACAAGACGAACGGAGCGAGCAAGACCATTTCGGCCTTAGTATGGTTCAGGGGCCGCTGTCGACCGCCTTCATGCCGGAGACACTTGGAGTGTTTAAGAAGGATCGAGAGTACATTGAGAATCGGCTAGCGCAGGGACATCCTGAGGGTGTGACTGAGGAAGCGGAGCTGAGTGAGGAGTATGACCTCAATTTGAATGTCGAAATCACGAAACTTGCTCGCAAGCGACGCGGTTTCCGCTACTGAGAATTTTAGTTGTTATGAGGTTCGCACAAGAAAGATTATGTCTAATTTACAGGACAGCCCACTTGTCACTTTGCATGGAGTCGAGCAAAGACCCCCACTTCCAGTACCCTCGCCTTCCATGCCAGGTATTCTCTCGCGTAAGGGGTTACGCTATACGCCGTGTCGTCTCCTTCTCGTTCGGGATTGTGACGAGGCTCTGCCGTTAGCAGCGCCCTTTCACCGCTGTATGCAATCAAATCTTCGAGAGCCTTGGTCGCTCTGTGCCTGCTCATTCCTGAACCCGAGATCGCCTCGTTGAGCGTCAAAGATTTGCCCTTGTGCGGGAATCTCCTGAGCAAATCCAAAGCATCACCTTCAGGGCCGCCCTCATAAATTGTTAAAGTACTCATACAACTTGGAACCAGACTGCATTTTGGCACCGCCGTCAAGGGCAGATTTTCACTGTTTTTGGGTTTGACCATCGCTTGTGCCTCTTTCCATCCAAATGGTCTTGCCTCCCTTCCAAAATGCTCTTTGAATGATCCTTCAATGGAGGACAAGGGAGGCAGTCTGGAATCAAAACCATTCGCGCACGAGTTTCGCCGTTCCATTCGTGTCCTGGCCCCGAAGGATTATTTCCTCGGTCCCGTTTTTGCCGCCGCACCGCAATCCGGCGCTCGCGAAGTCACCATTCAAGACCGCCGCTATCTCATCGGCGGCTTTCATCCAATGGACCCCGATGTCCACCCCCCGGCGCTCGACGTGCGCCACGCCCGTGCCATATTCTCCCTTTTGAGTTTTCGCGATCCTTATGATGACACGCGGCTCATACGGTTTTCGTTCAATGAATTCTGCCGGTGCTATGCCCGCACGAACGGTGGCCGCTATTCCCGCGCAATCAAAAAAATTGTTCGCAACCTCATGGATTCATATATCCGCGTCACGGACATAAAAACGGGTGTTGCCCATGAATACCGCCTGATTGAGCGCATCGACATTGAAAAGCGACCGATCCGGCGCAAGGATTCCGGCCTCGCGCGCTCTCCGCAACTGGAAATGTGGTTTCACAGTTGCACCCTTTCGCCGGAGTTTTGTGGTTTGCTCTCGCGAATCGCTGAGCTTCAGCACTTGAAGCTCGATGTTTTCAATTCCATCAGGGCTCCTCTGGCGCAGGCCATTTACCTTTATATCCCCAGCCGTGCGCACCATCACACAAAGGACGATCCTTTTGAAATCACGCTGACCAATCTTTTGCAGCAGGTGTCGGCCACGGTCCCAAAATACAAATCGCGCCGGAAGGAACTTTTTACAAAGAACAACAACCCGATCCTTCAACAGCTTGACGGCCTCGAAACCTTGAATGGACGTTTTCGAGTGAAGCTCGCGGAAACAAGCGATGGAGCCGACTGGAAATTGCAGACCTGGATTGAAAAGCAGGCACGGAGGCCGAGGGTGGACGCTGGCGGCAAACTTGCTGCCGCATACTTGAAAAGTGGCCGTCCACGGGAGCTACTTGATCAGGCCCTTTCCAATATCCAATCATTGTCAGACTACGAGACGGATCTATTTACAAAAGCTCAAGTTGAACTTGGCAAAAATCGGCGTTTCTTTGAGATGGCGAAAGCCATTCTCAGGGAGGCTCGTTTTGACACTCTTCTGGGCGAAGCCAAATGCGACGCCGTTGAGGGCAAAGCTGCGATCAAAAATCCGACGGCCAGATTGATTCACCGTATCATGGCGGCAATAGCGACTCCAAAGCCGACCGCCAATCAGGGTTTGGACAACTAGAGAAATAGCGCAAAATTGTTTGGACAACTAGGGAAAACCCTTGTGGATTGTTTGGACAACTAGGGAAAATAAGATATTCAGGATTTACGCAACTATCTGCATATCAATTAGAAGCATATCAACCCACTTCCACTTCCCCTTTAATGGTTCCCATCTAATGATATTCCATTGGGAATGCGATAAACATCGGACCGGACAGAACCAACAAGTCGCATTCGCAACCTCATTCCTGAGTTTTTGGCCTTTCAAAAAGCTGGTTTATTAAATCGGCGCATATACGGACGCTCACAGCACCCGCATGGTGGAGATGCGAATTACCATGTGCGAGCCAATTCCTGAGTTTCGGCATACTGTCAGTTAGTGCCTTACAGTATTCTTGAGCCAACGGAGCCTGTTGGTATTGATATTCGGGAGGAACCCGCTTCAAACCTCCACCACCGCCCCCGGCACAAACTTGGGATCAACTTGATACGGATACCCCCGCTGATTGCTGAAAACTCGTGTCTGCCCAATTTTGTAATCCACGCTGTGATGCGTATGTCCGTGAATCCATAGCGGGACGCGGCTGTTCTCCACGAACCCATCCAAGGGAGAAGCGAAGCCCGCGTTCAAAATGTCGCCCAGAAGGTGCGGCGGGATGGATTTTTCGCTTGGCGCGTGGTGCGTGATGACCACCGTTTTCTCAGGGTTGCACTTCCCAAGTTGATGTTTCAGCCAACCAGCGGAGGCAGTGTGCAGCATCAGGGAATCTTCCGGTTGGAACGTCTCGCTGCCCGTCTTGATGACGTGGAAATCCCGCAAGAATTTCCCCGCCGCCAGCATTGCCGTTTCTGTGTTGTGCCAGAGCTTGAAGTCTGTCCACAGGGTGCAGCCAAGAAAGGTAAAGTCCCCGATTTGGACAGACTGGTTTTCCAGCAGACATATATTCCCACTTTTCGTGGCGGCTCTAAACTCCTTGAACACCCCGGCAATCGAACCTCTGTAGAACTCGTGGTTTCCCATGACATAAATGACGGGCTGGTCCGGGAAGTGTTCTTTCGCCCATTGGATGCCCCCACAGCCCACATTGATGTCACCCGCCAGAATCACCACGTCAGCGTCCGTTTGCTCCGGCGTGTAATCGCCAGCTTCCATATGCAGATCGCTTAAAACTTGCAGACGCATCAATCCTCCTTGCCTCTTTGAACCTAAAATAATCCCACCGGCATAAACGCGCAAGCGCGGGGGACCATGATTTCATGCTCCGGCCAGTCTCACCGGCTGGCGAACGCCGCCACAACCGGACGGTGATCCGAGGCAAGCCTCCAGTCTGGCATCTCCAAAACCCCGCTTTTTTCAGGCAGCCAGCATCCGGCCATTGCCGGACTCATAAACACATAATCAATCCGCTCGTAGCGGCCTTTTTCCTCGTAACAATTTGTCCAGGCGACCGTGCCGGCCTTGTCAACCGGCCGCGTATCAATGAGACGGCCTTTTCCCGGCCCGGCGATTGTCCTGACAACCCCCGAATCTTCCGTGTCGTTAAAATCGCCACAGACCAGAATTCTGGCATCGGGCGTTTCCTTCAACCGCGCTTCAATTTTTCCCCGCAGCAACCGGGCTTCTTCCAAACGCAGGGCGGAGGCGTCGGCTTCCGCGTCCTCATTTTTGGATTTCAAGTGCGCGGCAAACAGCGTGAACGACAACATCGGATTCACTTGGACATCCATTTCGGCAAAACCCCGGCGAACGCGATATTTGCTTCCATTGAGAGCATAACCGTCCTCTGTGTGCAGGAGCCGGGCGGCAAACGGGAATTTGCTCAAAATGGCAATATGAAGGTCCTCATCGGCCCCCGTCAGATATTCCCAATGGGGAAATTCAAGATGCTCGGAGGCCAGGGAAGCACGGAGTTCCTGCAAGATGTCCAGACTGCCGATTTCCTGTAGCGCGATGACATCCGGGTTGATTGCGCCGATGCTCTCGCGGATTTTCGCCTTTGATTCAGTGGATTTGACGCGGCCCTTTCGGGATGTCCCATCGAGGTAATTTTCAAGATTGTAGGTGGCGACGCGAAAGACGCCTTTATCCTCTTTTTGATGCTGACCGAACCCGCTCACACTCCAATATTACACTTTATTGATGGTTCGTTCAACCACAGGCCGCGTCCCATTTCAACCGCTGGCGAACGCCGCCACAACCAGAGACGCAGCATTTCCTGTCAAATGCTCACCCTAAATTGCGATCAAGCATAATTTTCTTGAATTTCACGGTATACATAGGCAGGCTGCCGCCGTTTTCTTTTCTCGAAAAAACTATGAGCATGTCCGAAGGACAACTTACGTCTCGCGGCAGCATCGGTACCATCCATGCGCTCGCAACAGTTTTTGGAGCAATATGCAAACGTTGCCTGGTCAAACAAAGCCATTTTTTGCTGCTATTTCTTGGCGGACTATTGACCGCTAATTCAGTTGCGGGCATCACAACCACAGCGAGTTTTACAACAGATGGGGGATATTCTGGCAATGTTGTTCTGACATCATCTGGAACAAATAATTCCGTCAGTTCTGTAGGCTTTTCTTGGACGAACTTTCCGCCAAACACTGCAAGCTTTTTTTATCTGACTTACGGATTTAGTCCCGACGGCATAAGTCTTCAGCAATGGGGATCAGATCTTTTCAATGAGGAATGGTATTTCGTTTTTAATGAAGGGGGATATTGGGTTTCATTTCCATCAGGCTCGACAACATGGAGCGGTGGAACACTCGGGACTTCCGGTTACTTCTATATACTATTGCAAAATAGCATCAACGGGACGAATTATTACACGTCAACTCCAATGCTAATCCCTGTTTCGCAGCTTGGAGGCAGTTTGAATTTCAATCTTCCGGCCACATGCACGATCAACTTGAACTCCGGGCCAGGCGGTTCAGCTACCGCAAGCCCATCGACGGCATTTTCCGGCTCGACTGTCACATTGACTGCGACGCCAGCGGCAGGTCACGCGTTTTCCGCGTGGGTTTTAAACGATCCCCAAGGAGGGAATTTATCCTCGTTTACTGCCAATCCGGCAACCTTCATTCCGGCAGGAACAAATCCCACTATCACGGCGACCTTTACCACCATCGGTAGTATTACGACGGCCGGGACCGGCTCTTGCACTTACGCCATGGTGACATCGGGGACGAACAACCAACTCAACTACCTGGATTTCACTTGGACGAATTTCCCAGCTACTGGAGGCCCCGATTGGTATCTGAGCTTTGGATACAGTCCAGACGGCACAAGTCTCAATCCAATTGCTTCTGATAATTTTAGTGAGGAGTCGGTGCCGTGGGAGGGAGGTTGGATTAACGAACCTGCCCCGTCAGGTTCCAATTCAATGAGCGGCTTAAACTATTCGCTGGGAACCACGGGTTACTTCTACATGCAGTTGCAAAACATCATCAATGGCACCACCTACTACGCGTCCACCCCCATGTTAATCCCTGTTTCGCAGCTTGGAGGCAGCTTTAATTTCAATCTACCGGCCACATGCGCGATCAATTTGAACTCCGGGCCAGGCGGCTCAGCCACCGCAAGCCCATCAACGGCGTTTTCCGGCTCGACAGTCACATTGACTGCCACGCCAGCCGCAGGCCACACGTTTTCAGCGTGGGTTTTAAATGACCCTCAAGGGGGAAATATATCGTCGTTCACAGCCAATCCGGCGACCTTTATTCCAGCCGGAACAAATCCCACCATCACGGCGACCTTTACCACCACGGGAGCGATCACGACGGCCGGGACCGGCTCTTGCACTTACGCCGTGGTGACTTCGGGGACGAACAACCAACTCAATTATCTGGACTTCACTTGGACCAACTTTCCAACCTCTGGGGTCGCGGATTGGTATCTGAGCTTTGGATACAGCCCGGACGGCGTCACCCTTAATCAATGCGATTCCCAAAACTTCAGTGAAACCGATGTCAGCTACTACGGCTATACTCCGGTGCCATCGGGAACAAACGCCTATTATGAAGGCTGCACACTAGGAACCACGGGCTACTTTTACATGCAGTTGCAAAACATTGTCAAAGGCACCACCTACTATGCGTCCTCTCCAATGTTGATCCCTTTAACCCAGCTCGGGAACTCCTTTAATTTCAACCTTCCAGCCACTTGTTCGATCACGGTTAATCCTGGACAGGGAGGCACTGCATCAGCAACTCCATCGACTGCATTCTCCGGCTCAACGACGACGCTAATTGCAACCCCGTCGTTTGGTTACAGTTTTTCCTCATGGACTTTCAATAATCAAGATGGTGGTTGGTTTTCGTCATCCAGCGCCAATCCTACGACGTTCATATTTGCCGGCACAAACGCTACCGTAACGGCAAACTTCAGCGGTAATTTCACGATCACTGTGTCAGCAGGCGCTGGTGGCTCTGCCAGTGCCAGTCCGACAACCGGAGGCCCGGGTTCCACAACAACCCTCACAGCCTCGCCTTCGTCCGGCTATGCCTTTTCTTCTTGGACGGTTACGAGTGCCGGCGGAGGCTCAATTTCATCCGCCACAGCAAATCCGGCAACATTCACTTTCGGCACAACAAACGCAACTGTTATGGCCACGTTTATTCAGACCTACACCATCTCGGTAAATGCCACCGTGGGTGGTTCAGCGGTTGCCAATCCTACCCTTGGGCCGACTGGTTCGACAACCACGTTGACTGCGTCTCCGTTGTCTGGTTATCGCTTTTACTCGTGGACACTGGCAAGTGGCAGCCCGGGCTTGCTTCCTAACCCGCCAGCCAATCCGACAACCTTTACATTTGGGTCAGGTAATGCTTCCGTTACCGCAAATTTTGCCTTGCTGGACGAAAAGACGGGCGATCTTGGCGAGCCCTTCTTGGGCACGGATGATTGCGATCCGCTTGGCAGTTGCGCCGAGCCAATTGATACAGGCAACGGTTCGCATTATATCAATCTATCGCTGCTAAAGATTCATGGCGCGCAGGATTTGGATTTCGTCATTGATTACAACTCGATTGCTCATTTCAACGATTTGCTGGGTCCCGGCTGGTCGCACAACTTCGAGGCATGGTTGCAACCGCTGACGAACGGCAGTATTCAGGTGAACTGGAATGCCAAAAAGTTCAACGTCTTTTCGCCTACATCCACAAACGCCAACTTGTTCACCTGTCCTGATTTTCCAGTCATCTACGACACGTTGACGCTCAACGCGAATGGAACGTTTTCTTTGCGGGAGCCAAGTCAACGCCATTGTGAATTCGACACACTCGGCCGCTTGCAGCAGGTCGTTAATCCTCATGGACAGGCCATCCAACTCGTTTATCAAACTACCAATTCCTGCCCGACACAAATCGTTGACTCGATTTCGGGCAATTCTCTCACCTTAAATTACAATGCCAGCAACCTGCTCGCCCAAATATCAGATAATTTAGGCAGGACTGTTTCATTCTCTTACGATTCATCCAATCACCTTACTCGGTTTATCAAGGGCCTTGGAACCGTTTTTCAGACCAATAGTTTTACCTACGACTCAATCGGCCATATCCTGACCGAAACGAACGCGGAAGGAATTGGCATCTTCACTGATTCGTATGATGGACTTGGCCGTGTTGTCAAGCAACAGGATTCAAGAGGCGGAATCAGCCAGTTTTCTTACAATGAAAGCGAGACGAATCGCATCATTACCACTGTCATAGACCGCACCGGCGCAACCAACATTTACGTCCACGATCAAAACTACCTGCTTCTCAGTATCACCGACGGACTTGGAAATACAACCAGTTACGGATACGACACCAATGGAAACAAGATCGCCATAACCAACGCCCTCTCGCAGGTTCAGAGCTTTGCTTATGATTCATCGGGAAATGTGATTTCAGCCACCGACGCCGCGAACGAAACCACGACATCAGGATACGACAACCACAACAACCTGCTTTCGCTCACCAATGCAATCGGAAGCACAGCGTCCTTTACCTACGACACGAACAATGATTTAACCGAGTCATTGGACTTCCTCGGCAATCAGGTCACGATGGCTTACGACACGAATTCGCAATTGGCGCAAACCGTCTCGCCGCGCGGCGGCATATCCACGTTCGTTCACGCGTCTGGCCTTCTGTCGAGCGCCACGGACGCTGCCAACAACATGACCAGCATGGCTTACGACGCGGTTGGCCGTTTGATTGCCGTCACCAACGCCGACGGTTTTGTCAGCACCAATGCTTACGACCTGAATGACAACCTCATTGCCACATCCGACGGCCTCGGAAATACATGGCGCTACACTTACGATTCAGCAGGACGCAAACTTTCCTCAACCGACCCGCTGGGGCATTCCACACTTTTTGTTTACAATGGAAACGGCGACCTGATTGCGACGACAAACGCCCTTGGCGGCGTAACGAGCTATACCTATGATGCTGAAGACCGCCTGGTCAGCGTGACGGATGCCAACGGCCACACCCGCAGCATGGCCTATGACGCTGCCGGACGCCTCATCTCTGTTGCCGACGCATTGAACCAAACGAACTTCTTCCAATATGATGCGGTTGGCAACCTCCTTGCGACTGTGGACGCCCTTGGCATCACAAATCAAATCACCACTTATGATGTTCGTAATCAGCCAATCGTCACCCAAGACGCGCTTGGCAATCAAAAGCACATGTCCTATGACGCGCTTCAGAGGTTGATCCAGGCTGTTGATGCCCTCAGCCGCACCAACGCTTTCGCTTACGATCCCTTGAGCCGTTTGACGAACAGCCTTGATCCGCTCTCCCTTGCAACCCAACAGCAGTTCGACAGCGACGGCAACCGCACGGGCGTAATCAATCCCAAGGGAGCCACCACCAGTTTCGCCTACGACCTCGCGAACAGACTTCTCACCAACTATACGCCAACGGGAGAAATAACCGCTTATGCCCTGGACGGCCGCAATCTGGTGACGAACATCACCCAGCCATCCGGCACGGAAACGGCCCTTACGTATGACGCGGCGGGACGATTGACCCAATCCCAGGATTCAGCAGGAACCATTGCATACACATACGACAACAAAGGCCGTGTACTGACCATCAGCGAAAACGGGAAAACGATCACTCGGAAATATGATGCCCTGGACCGCTTGACGAACTACACCGATGTTTTTGGCAACGTCCTGCAATACGCTTACGACGCGGTGGGGAACCTCACCAATTTGACGTATCCCAATGGGGCGAAAGTTGTTTATGGATATGACGCGGCAAACCGGCTTGTGACCGTCACGGATTGGAACAACAGCACCACAGCATACACGTATGATGCTGACAATCGCATTCTGAGAATTACCCACCCCAACAGCACGATCACTACCCGCTCTTACGACTTGGACGGACGGCTGGCTCAACAACTGGACGCAACTTCTGGCTCCAATCTCATTTATCAGGTGATTTATTCCTACGATGCCGAAGGGCAGATCATTGGAGAATTCAAGCAGCCGCAGCCGACACCGTATCAACCAGCAACCACGCAGATGGCCTTTGACCCGGATAACGCGCTCATTTCTTACGCAGGGCAAACCGTATCGAATGACCTCAATGGCAACATGATTTATGGGCCGAACACCAACGGCACATTTGCCGCCTATTCCTACGATGTCCGTAACCGCCTGACAGCGACAGGCGGACTTGCCTATGGTTACGACCCGACAGGAAATCGTATCGCGATCACGAATGAAGCGAGTGTAACACAATTCGTGGTGAACCCGAATGCCGCCCTTTCCCAAGTTCTCATGCGGATTCAGAATGGCATGACGAATTACTACGTTTATGGCGCGGGGCTGCTTTACGAGGTAACGCCGTCCAACGGCACGAACAGGGTTTTGACGTATCATTTCGATTATCGTGGCAGCACGGTGGCCATGACAGACGTAGGTGGGAATGTGCAAGACAGGGTTTCATACTCGCCTTATGGCGGTATTACATCTCGCACCGGCACGACTGATACCCCGTTCTTGTTCAATGGCAGTTATGGAGTGATGAATGACGCGAATGGGCTGCTCTACATGAGAGCAAGGTACTATAACGTGGATACCAGCAGGTTTTTAATACCGGATCCAACTGGATTCTTTGGTGGGGCTAATTTTTACTCATTTGTCAGTGGGAATCCTGAGAGCGTAGCCGACCCATCGGGTTTGTGTGCAGATTATGATACGCAAGGGCTAGCAAACGAAGTGGCACGAGAACGACTTCTTAACGTAATTGCCATTGAAGACAGTTTTATTAGTACATATATCCACGACTTAGTTAGCCAGGGGTATGCTGATGCCCTTTCTGACGTTCAATTCGCTGATTTGGTGCAAAGCACATTAAAATTAGACCCAGCATTCTTATCCGTTTATCAAACATGGAAGTATGCAGAACTTTTTGAAAAAGGCTCCACGGTTTTAGGCGTAGTCGGCTTTGTGCAAACATACCGCGATCAAGTTAAGGCAGCAGGCGAAGGAAACGGTGCTCTAGCTTTATCATACTATGCGGAGGGTATCACAACGGTCTATGCGGGCCACGGTTCTGTACCCGCTGCAATTACTTTGGCAATTAGCGGAACGCTCGATTATGCAGACGAGCAAATTGTGAAAACGCAAACACGCGCTCAACTTATAAAGATACTCTCGAACGCGTTGGCCGACAGATATAAGTATACAGTAATGCTTCAAACGTTACGCTCTGCTCAAAGGTGAACAATCAAATATCACGCTAAAGTTTGAATATGCCACAATCACACTCGTTTCTTATTATGCGGCAACAAAACCATAATGATAATGCCTAAAGGACCGAGCAACACGAGCAAGCCTAACCATTTATTATAACCTTTTCCTTGCATATATGTGAAAAAATAAAATACTAGAGAAACAGAACCTATAATCAGTAATAGATAATACACGACAGATTTTACAGGTAAAATGCCACCCAGAAGCAACATAGCAAATCCAAAGCCACAGAGCCATGTCCTGCTTGATGTGGCCTTGTCCATAATACTATGTGATAATGACATCACACCATTAAACTGCAAGCATAAATTGTGTCATGACGGCTCAACTACACAAGTTTGATTGTTCTCAAATGAATATTCTTAAAAGCAACAATTGCATGCGAATCCTAAATGTTATATTCTTGTGCTCAAGTTTGACTGCGTTTGGCCAAACGTACACCTACGATTTAGACGGTCGGTTGACGGGCGCAACGTATGCCAATGGCGACCAGGCGAACTATACCTACGATGCTGCCGGAAGCATTTTGGAGATTTCGTCCAGCACGGTTCAAAACGGCAATTCTCCCGTTATCACGATTGAAGGCCCATCCAACACCAGCGCTCAGGCTTACACGCTACTTGGCACGGCTGTCGGGGCAAATCCAATAGACTTTGTTTTGGTCAATGCAGGTAGCGCCATATGGCAAACGGCCACGACTACAAATGCATTCGGAAACTGGATTGTGTCACTCACCCTTGTTCCCGGCACGAATATTGTCACCATTTATGTCCAGGATGCCGAAGGCAACACCGCCAGTGACCAATTCAGCATTGATTACGTTCCGCCTCCCCTCTGGACTCCGACCCAACTCAGCTCGAATTTGGCTCTTTGGCTTGATGCGTCCAATACCGGTAGCATTACGCTGAATAGTGTCAACGTTACCCAATGGAAGGATTTAAGTGGCTGTGGCAATTCTGTTTCAAACGTTTCTGCATCTACTCAACCTTTATATATCGCGGGGAGCGCGACTAATTTGGCGGCGGTGTGTTTTAACGGTTCTAGCTCTGTTTTGACTGCTTCAAGTCATTGTCTTGCGATAGGTACGAACCCATGCACCATTTACACCGTAGCCTCGATTGCACCAGGCGCTGTTGGCTGTAGGTGTCTTTTCAGCTACGGCACAAAGAATAATTTGTCGATGCGTTCGCATTATGAATCGTGTGGCGGCCAAAATGCCGGAGTAGTGTCTTCGGACGGTGATCTTTGGCTTAATGACAATTGGACAACTCAGGCATCTATTTTGGGGTCATTATTTGCGAAGGGATACATCTATGCTAATTTTGATGGCAGGCCGTTTTCAAGCATGTCTGCTGCTTTCAACACATCTGCAAATACTCCCCTTAATATTGGTCGAAACCCCGACGGCGGTGAATATTGGTTCGGTAATTTGTATGAGATCATCGGGGCTAACGCCGCCTTGACAACAAACCACACCCAACAGATCGAAGGTTATCTTGCCTGGAAATGGGGTTTACAAACAAGCCTGCCCGCAAACCACCCATACCGCTATGCCGCGCCTATAATAGTTTCAAACCCCATTATCAACGCCAGCTTTGCACCAGGGCAAGGCGTACAGTTGCAATTCAGCGGCGCACCGAGTTATCCATATATCCTCGAATCCGCAACAAACCTTGCACCGCCAATCGCCTGGCAGCCTGTGGCAACGAACGAGGCGGACACAAACGGTAATTGGACTATCACCGAGACGAATATTTCCACAGTCCCGACACGCTTTTACCGTGTCGTGGCAAACTAATTCCTGCCCCCCGTCTGTCATGCTTCATGCCCTCCCATGATCCCGGCATGAATCCCGCCAGTCGCCGCCACTCCCTTCACCCCAAAGACAGGAGTTTTTCCCCCGCGTCCTGAGAGCGGCATTTTCGCTTCCGCTCCGCCCCCTTTCTTCCCCTGACTCCACTCCGCGAAACACACCGCCCTCAGTCCGCCCCCGATGTCAGCTTGTCCCACAGGATGAAAGCCTCTCCGTTCCGCTCACTCGCCCATTATCTCCGGCTACGATTCTCACGTCTTCGCTGCGCTCGCGTTGCGCGTCTGGGCCTCCACCAATGGGCGAACGCTCCACTCCGGCCTTTCACCCTGAGCGACAAGGTAGCGCGGCCCCGCGCCCCGTTTCCCATGTCCCTTTTGCCCGCCCCCCTCCCCGCGAAACTGCCATTCCAAGCCATTCCCGCTTGCCTTCTCTGCCCGCTTCGTCATTGAATACTTGTCCATTCTCGCTGCCGGAAGCCTGCAATGACATCCTCCCTCCTCGGTCAACAACTCAGTCTCGATTTCTCCGCAACCCCCGCTCTCGCCTCAGAGGCGCAAGAGCCGCCTGCTCCGTCAACGCTCTTTGGCCGAATTCCGCCGTCAGGCCTCGCGCTGTGGAGTACCCCCGCAATCCATCCAGCCACAGCGCAAGCGTCCGCGTCGCAGACCGGGGAGTCGCCAGAGCCGGAGACGCTCCCGCAAATCCCTCCGGCGGACGCGGCGGTAATCGAATCCGAACCACCACGCAATCAACACAACTACCGCATCACCGGGGCGGATCGCCTTGGCTCCGGCTCGCTTAAGGCCAAGTGCCTGGACAATCTGGCGGCCCTCGAGTTGCTCAAGCGGATTGAGGCCGAGGATCGCCGTCCCACCCCGCCTGAAAAACGCTCGCTGGTCCGGTATGTCGGCTGGGGAGGATTGCCCCAACTCTTCGATTCCTGCAATGAGGAGTGGACGCCGGAGCGGGAGCGGCTGGAACAACTCCTCACGCCGGAGGAACTGGAATCGGCCCGCGCCACCACCCTCAACGCCCATTACACCGCGCCCGGCGTGGTCAGCGCCATGTATGACGCCCTCAGACGCCTTGGCTTCTCCCACGGCCGTATGCTCGAACCGGCGCTGGGCCTGGGCCACTTCATCGGCCTTATGCCCGATGACATGCAGGCCCGTTCGCGGATTACCGGGATCGAGATTGATTCAGTAACGGCGCGTCTTGCCAAACTGCTCTATCCCGATGCCGACATCCGGCACAAGCCCTTTGAGGAATCCGTCCTGCCCGACGGCGGCTTCGACGTTGCCATTGGCAACATCCCCTTTGGCGACTACAAACCCTTCGACCCGCGCTTCAAGGGCTGGAACTTCCTGATCCACGATTATTTCTTCGCGGCGTCGCTGGAGAAGGTGCGCTCCGGCGGCCTGATCATGTTCATCACCTCCAAAGGCACCCTCGACAAACTCGACACCGCCTTGCGCGAATACGTGTCGCGGCAAGCCGATCTGGTCGGCGCAATCCGCCTGCCAAACGACGCCTTCAAAAAAAACGCCAACACGGAAGTGACCACCGACATTGTCATGCTCCGCAAACGTCTGCCTGGCGAGTTGCCCTCCGGCCCGGCATGGAGGGAGGTGGTCGAGATCACCAATTCAGCGGGGGAAGCCATATCCGTCAACGAGTATTTTGCCGCCCACCCGGAGATGATGCTTGGGGAGATGCGTCTGGAGGGCAGGATGTATGCCCGCGCCGAGCCAACCCTTGTGGGCAACGGCGTCCCGTTATCGGAGAGGCTGGCTCAGGCCGTTGCCCTCCTGCCGTCGAATGTCTTCCGCCCGCAGAACGCCCCTGTCAACCCCTCTGTGCTGGCCCATGCCTTCCCCGCCCCGGAGCACGTCAAACCCAACGCCTACGCGCTGGTGAATGAACGCATCGGCATACGCGAGGGCGACGAGATGACTCTTCTGCACGGCCTGTCTCCCACTCGCGCCCAGCGCATTCGCGGCATGATCCGTCTCCGGGATGCCGTCCGGCGTTGCTTGCGAGCGCAGGTTAAGGGCGCGGATGAAGACCAGATTGTGGCCACCCGCGAGCAACTCAACCGAACCTACGACCGCTTTGTCGCCAGGCACGGTCCGGTTTCCGAACGCGCCAACACCTCTGCATTCCGGGGCGACCCGGATTTGCCCCTCTTGCTTTCATTGGAACATTACGACCCCGACACCCGCCGGGCCGCCAAAGCCGCCATTTTTCGCGAACGCACGGTCCAGCCAGACCGGGCGCTGCCCCAGGTTGGCACCGCCCAAGAGGCCCTTTTGGTCACGCTTGCTGAACGCGGCCGAGTGGACTTGGGACTTCTCTCGCACCTGCTCCACCGCAAGCCCGCCGAATTCCTTCCCGATCTCAAGGGAACCATCTTCCTCAATCCGCAGACCGATTTATGGGAAACCGAGGACGAGTATCTTTCCGGCAACGTGCGGGCCAAGCTCAATGTGGCTCAGGCCGCTGTCCTGGCGGACAAACAGTTTCGTTCCAATGTTGACGCGCTCAGGCAGGCCCAGCCCGCGGACTTGCCGGCGACGGAGATAGACGCCCGCCTTGGCAGCGTTTGGATCCCGGCGGAGGACATCAGCCGATTTGCCGAAGAATTGCTCGGCGAACAGGGCATTTCCGTGAGCCACTCCCCCCAGCTTGGACTCTGGACGGTCCAGGGCGGCTACTCCGTCCGATTGAGTATTTCCAACACCACCGAGTGGGGGACTGACCGCCGCAGCGCTCTCGAACTGCTCGAAGACGCCCTGAATCTCCGCACCCCCACCGTCTATGACTATGACTCTGCCACCGACCGCGAGGTCATCAACGCCCCGGCCACCGAGGCCGCCCGCGACAAGCAGGAGAAGATCAAGGAGCGC
>Ga0116121_1000399_pt1 | contig 22557 bp, 18 predicted proteins | sample June2015DPH_13_1_FD_89725 | JGI IMG/M metagenome (GOLD analysis project Ga0116121, IMG submission 89725) | Peatland microbial communities from SPRUCE experiment site at the Marcell Experimental Forest, Minnesota, USA - June2015DPH_13_10 | ecosystem: Environmental > Terrestrial > Soil > Wetlands...
CAATAAACCCCGGGGGCCAGATTTTCGTGGTACTTCCACTGGCCGTAGTTTTTCTTGATCAGGGGATGCAGATACTTTTCGTAATGCGGCGGCCCGATGTCGGTGATCCGAGGTTCGGTGGTGGCGCTCATTTCGCACCGTCCTTTGCAGCCTGATAGAAAATGTAGGGATTATCGCGAGGCGCGGAAACCATTTCTGGGATTGGATCAAGCCCGATACCGTCGAGAAATGCGGGCAGCCCCACGCGCTGGATCAGTTCCCCAACCCGCTCCCGATTGTTGCCGTATTCGTCCCAGAAATCCCAGATGCGACGGAGCAACTCTTTCACCGTATCCAGCAGTTCATCCGCCGCGACGAAAGGAACCAGCACAGACGAAAGCAACGCGCCTTGCATGATGGGCGCCTTGCCGCCGATCATGAGGACCGCTCCGCGCTCTTTGCCCGGGCGGAGCGCTTTCGGCATGACGTTGATGCAGTGCATGCAGCGCACGCATTCGTGGTTTTCAATGCCCAGCTTGTGGCCATCCCATGCCATGCACTTGGTGGGGCAGAGGTCACAAACATCCTTTTGGATGTTGAGGCCCGCAGACGCGTACTCCGTTACCGCGCTCTCGCCTACTTGGATTTCGTCCTTCCATGTACCGATAATCGAAAGATCGGAGCGGGCAATGGCTGCCACGCAATCATTGGGACAGGCGGCGCACTTGAGTTTGAACTTGTAAGGGAAAGGTGGACGATGCATCTCGTCCTGGTAGGCCATGGTCAGGTCGTAGCACAGCTTCATCGCGTCGTAACAGGCCCATTCGCAGCGCGCCATGCCGACGCAGCAGGAAGGCGTGCGGAACGAAGATCCGGAGCCGCCCAGATCGAACCCGGCCTGTGCCAGTTCTTGAAATGTCGGCTCGAGTTCAGGGGTGCGCGTGCCCAGCAGAATGATGTCGCCGGTGGACCCGTGCATGTTGGTAAGGCCAGAGCCGTGACGCTCCCAGATGTCGCAGAGGGTGCGAATGGCGTCACTGGTATAAAACCAGCCGGCGGGTTGGTTGACGCGGATGGTGTGGAAGTGGGCGACATTGGGGAATTGCTCGCCGACATCGCTGTAGCGCCCGATGACTCCGCCGCCATAACCGAGCACCCCGACCAGCCCACCGTGTTTCCAATGCCCCTTTTTCTCTTGGTAGGAAAGCTCCAGTTGGCGGAGGAGATCCTGAGCGCTGGCGCTGGTCTGGCCAGCCGACTTGATTTCCTTGACGAAGCTGGGCCAGGGCCCTTTTTCGAGTTCGTCGAGCAGTTCGGTTTTTGGCTTGTGGTCGGGCATCAAGCGTCTCCCTTCGAAAGTTCACTCTGACTTTCGAACCGGCCAAACATCGTCGCCATTACAACGTCCGCGCGGTGACGAGCCGCACTACATCTTGATGTGGATTTCCCTAAGAACAGGGGGGGACTCATCAGAATAGCGCCATCAACTACCCAACTGAGAGTTACGAAAGTATTGAAAAAACGCCGCGCGAGGCCAAGGTGAGCTCCCCCCGATACCGGCGCGCCCGCGGCGCACACATTGAGCCTAGGGGCAGATCGAAGATTTTGACCTTGGCTTTGCCACGATGCTTCCGAAGGATCGAAGGCCCCCGCCGCTTTAATACTATACATACACGATGAATTTACTAGAGAATAAGAATTTGCGATGTGTTATTCGTCACTAGGCATTGTGACGCAAGAGCGGGAGCGATAAGTCGCTCTCCACGGCGGACTTAGCATCTCTTGGATTTCTAGGATACGATGGCCCGGAGAGCCGCCGGAGGCCACATGACTTGCTTTCCCATGATGCTCAGACTCGAAGGACGCACCTGCATAGTCGTCGGCGCGGGACGAATTGCGGCAGCAAAGGCGGCAGGCTTGCTGCACCACGGAGCCCAGGTCATTGTCGTCGCTCCAAAAGCAGTTAACTGGATTCGCGAGAAATCGAAGTCCGGCGAACTGGCCTGGCGTCGTCGGGTATTTTCGGCCCGAGATGTACGAGGTGCGTTTCTCGTGGTGGCCGCGACCGATTCCACTGCCTCCAACTGCGCTGTGTTTCACACCTGCCGGGTTCGGGGCGTACTCTGCAATGTAGTTGACGATCCGGCGCACTGCGACTTCTTTTATCCTGCCGTAGTGCGTCGCGGACCACTACAGATTGCGATCTCGACCGGCGGAAACAGTCCGGCCCTGGCAGCACGACTGCGCAAGGAATTGGAGGGGCAATTCGGGACGGAATGGTCATCATTTGTGGAGCACATCGGAAAACTCCGGCAAGAGATTCTGAGTGCGAGTATGCCTTTGAAAGAGAAGCGTGAACAATTGGTAAAACTCGCCGCGCAGAAAGCATTCCTAAGCTTCCGACGGCAGGTAAGTGCAAATCGCCGCGGGAAGCAGCCCAACTTGTTGTAGGTTGTCGAGCATGCGGATTGTATAAACCGCTTTCTTAGAGTCCCGCGCCCGCGGTAACTTGCCGAAATTTAGTGCTTTGGCAGTGCGCGTGCAATCTCTATAATGTCTAGTCGCGATATAGAGGTTGTTGGGAGCAAGGCACTATGAAGATTTCCCAGAAAGGGCTGTATGCGTTGCAGGCAATGATGGTGCTGACCCGGCGTTATACGCAGGGCGCGATTCGGAGCCGCGATATCGCCTACGAAGAAAATCTGCCGGAGAAGTTCCTGGAACTGATCCTTCTAGAACTGAAGAATGCGCGTCTTGTGCAGAGTGTGCGCGGCGCCAAGGGCGGATACCGGTTGCGCCGGGCACCGTCGGAGATTCGCTTGAGCGAAATCATCCGTTTGATTGACGGCCCACTCGCGCCGTTTGGGGATGCCAGTCAGTTGCGCATTCTGATCGATCGCGATGCGGACCACAGCGCCCTATATAAAGTGTTTTTGGAGGTACGAGACGCGGCCGCCCAGATTCTGGAGAATACGACGCTGGCCGACCTAATCATCAGTGGGCCTACGACTGATTCCCGTCCGAAGATAATCAACAGGAAGAAAGGGGTGATTGAATCCCGCTGACTGTTGGTATGTCACCGGGCCATTGTCTTGCAATATGCGTATGAAGCGGAGATGCGTAATCACGGTGTCCCTCGTCATCGTTCAAAACGCATCGGCAGCGGTCCGTATCTAAAAGAATCAGCGCCCAAAAGCGTGACTCCCTGCTATGTCCCGCGTCGGCAGCGTTTGTGCGTCGAGAGTTGACGGCATGAGTCCACACTACTGTCTTTGGGGCCGAGGACGCGTCGACTAGCAATCCCCCGCTTCAGGCAACGCGCTCGTAGCGGTGGTGCACAGGCCGTCCAGAAGGGCGGCCTGCCCTAAAACCCGCGAGCCAACGCCGAGCTATTTCGTGTCGTCCCAGTCTTGCAGGGCCATCGTTGCTGCTCCGCAATCGTGCGGGCGGCCTCCAACTATATGTTCAATGTGTGGCTTGCCGGGGCTGGGACAGGGATTCGAAAAATCGACACGCCATTTGCTAAATTCGCTGAGCATCGGTGCACCTTCCGTGCCCGTATCAAAGAGGGCCCGCATCTGCTGGAAGCAGGTATAGGCATCTTCCTGGCCTTCTTCCGCCGAGGCGTGGGTCGCCGCGAAGCGCAAACTCATGCTGTAGTAACGCGGGACCGCAATATCCCCCTTCACCGGTAGGCCCCTTGTCAGGGCGCAGAAAGGAATGGGGCGGTCCTTGCCGTCCCCCGTCTGTAGGGAAAGCGTAGGGCTTTCACTGCACTCCTCATAAATGAAGCGCAGCCCACGGCCTCGGCCATGGCTGAGGCCACGATCGGAAGACACTATATCGCCCGGATCACCACTGTCGGTTGGATCCTTGTCTGGATCAATAACCCACAGCTTTGTGTCAGTCTGGTTCCTGTGTATCCAGATTGCCTCGGGACGAAGCGGCACGATTCGATCCGGCATGGGTGCCTTCACAACCAGGTGGCACTTGGGGCCGATTTTGTCCGGATCTATCCGAAGGCCGTCGCCGCCTTCATAATTCCTGTCTGCATAATTCACCCTCAATATCTGCTTGTGCGCATCTGGTTCCGATTTGAACTGACTCAAGCCTTTTGGGCCGGTCAGTGTGTATACGTAACCTCTGCAAAACCCACCCTCGGGCGCAGGCGCCAGATTCCCGGCCAATGAAACATCGTCGCTATCGGTGAGGATGTTGGCGTAGTGGTCGACGCAGAGCGGCGCGCAAATAATCGCTATTCCTGGATCCTCCTCGGTCTTGCCTTGCTGGAATTGCACGACGAACGGCCCCATGAGATCGAGAATTAGTGGCGCTGAGATTTTTTCACAGTCGTCCGTTTCAGTGTTCAATGCTATTCGCCTTCCGGTGCGCATAATGTTCTCCTGTTGAATTTTGGACACAAACCTTCTAAGCACTTCCAAATACAGCAAAGGCTCCCCAGTAATAGGGGTGCCGGTGTCCAGGCGAGTTCCGAACGGAATTGCGCGCGGCGGCGAGAGAGGCCGCTGGTGTCTTGCCGGACATCAAATTCGAATAAAACGCGCGCATCAGTTGGCGAGTCACGGCGGAATCGACATTCCACCGGCTGGCAACTGTTTGCGGAACGCCTAAGACAGTTAGGTTGCGGGCAACACTATTGAGGTCGGCAAAGGTGCCATCGTCGCCGTTCGCCGTATCGCACGCGGAAAGGACCGCCAGCCGCAGGTTTTTCGGGCGCATGTTGACGAGGTCGTGCCAATTCAAAACAGCGTCGGGACCTAGCACTAAGCCAACCTTGTCCCCATTGGCCGTGGCGTGGCCGACAAAATGAAACACTCCTGCGTCTCGAAGCTTTTGAAGCACATCAGTGCGATTTGCCCGTGAGCCCGAGAGGAGACTTGCCTCCCGAAAACATGAGGCAACATCGCTGCCCTCTGCCTGGGCATCCGGCAGGGGCGGCAGGAACGCGCCTTGCGCCGCCGACGCGACAACGATAAGAGCCGGGCTGGAGGACGATAGGATCCCCGGTCTCACATTGGATGCGTAGGCTAAACCCGGCGAATACGAAATCACGAAGCGGTCCGCGAGATAGCGATCATCCGGGCCCTGGAGCAGATCGAACGGGATACGATCGAGGATGCCATCGGTTTCGATCCAAAGGGCCGCGGCGCCTTGAATATCGGAATCTAAAGGCGCAACCAGCAGATCGTAGAGGCGCCGGCTCTCGCGGTTGAGAGACGCAAGATCGGCCAATGGGTCCGCGCAGAGGCTCAGGAAGCGCAGCGCTTGTAGTTGCGAATCATCGGGCAGTTGCAGGAATCGGCTCTGCACATTGCCGTCGCGGGACACGAACGCGATGGTCGACTTCTTGAGCACGACGTAGGAAATCAGCGCCTTCCCCGGCGGCAACCGATAGGTCGACGGGTCTGGAGGGGTAAATGAACTCCTTGCGTCGTCGGCTTGGGTGTATTTCCCTGCCTTGGTTTCGCGGAGGGAAGCGCCTTTGTACCACTCCCACCAAGCCAAGGCCTGGGCCGGGCTCTCCGAGTTCAGTCGGATCTCGAGAAGGTCGCGGTAGATCTCACCTCGAGTGCGGCTCCACGAGAGCCTGTCCGCTTCAGATCGAAGTTCGATGAGCCCCGCCTCCGTGATGGAGAGAGCGCGTTCCAACAAGGGTTCGGCTGCCTGTTGACGACCGAGGGCAAGGTTCGCCTCGCCGTAGGTTAAAAAGTAGTTCGCTTGAAATAGCCCTGGATCGGCCGTTTCGAATTCTTGTCGTAGCGGCGCGAGGGCAGCGGAAGCGCCTTCGGGGTCGCCGAGGTCCAACTGTATACGGGCGTTTTCGACCGCGATTTCCGCCTTCCGCAAAATGATCCCGTTGTCCTCCGGAAAGGCGGCGACGCGCGCGGCGGCGCGCTGAAGATCCATGCCTGCGGCTTTATAATCCCCGGCTCGCTCTTCTGCCCCGGCAAGAATCTCCCAGCCTACGACTTGATCTACTGGGTCTCGCGGTGGAAAATCACCGAGTTCTTCGGCCATGGACCAAACTTCGACATGGCGCCAGTTCATAACCCCGGCAATGCTGATGAGAGTCTCGTATAAATTTTCACCGCGCGTGTTGGATACATCCGATCGCCAGAACGCCGTTAAACCGGGGAGCAAACTGCGCAGCGCGGTATCCATGCGCCCGGTCTCGCTGCGGTATTCCGCACCAAATGCCAGAGCGCGAAGCTCGAGACTGAGATAATGGGCGCCATGAGCAGCCTCAGCGCCGCTTGATGAGTTTTGGATGGCGTCTTCGATTCGTGCCCCCCTTCCCCCTCCCACGCACTCTCCGCGCTGTATCAGGGTTTGGCTTTGCAACCAGCGATAGCGAGTGTTGGATAGGAGTAGAACTGCGCGAGCGGCCGTCGTATCACAATCGCTGTATCGAAGAGCAAAACTTTGCGCCATCATCAATGCAAAACTGGCGCGCAGCATCCCTGCTTGATTCTTTGAAAGCCGGAAATCCTGCATGGATTTTTGGGCGAGTTCCGCGGCCAGGCCGTAACGTCCGGCGTGAAGCGCCTCGTCGCTTGCGACCGAGCCGTGGACGGCTTCTTTCTCGGTTGGGCTGGGTGGGCTTTGCAGGAAGTCGGACAGCCAGTTATCGTCGTGCCGGCTTTGCAGGATTTCCGCCAGGTGCTCCAGGGCGCGGCTGGCTTCGGCGGGTGTTACTTGATCGCTGTCGCTGGCGCCATAGGCAAGGGGCAGCCAAGATTGGGTAGCTGCCTCCAGGTAACGCTCGGCGCGCTGATCGAGCAGCGCGACTGCGTCATCATGATTCGCCTCGATGGCGGCGGAAAATTCTTTGGGCGAAAGCAAAGGGATGGCGGTGCGCTTCTCTCGTTCCGCCATTCTTTGCTTGATTCGCTGTAAGTTGGCATGGGCGTCCTCGGCCCATTCTCCCTGCGGATCGACGCGGAGGTAGTGTTGCCAGTCGTCGATGGCCTGGGTGTAGAGGAACATCCGTTCGCAAGCGAGGGCGCGATTAAAAAGGGCGACAGGATCATCCGGCGATTTGGCCAGCGCCTTGCTCAGAGATTCAATCGCGTCGCCATAGTCGATGGCGCGGTCGGCGGCTTCGGCGCGGACGAAATATGCCGAGCCGAGATCCGTCAACAGCGGCGGATCCTCCGGTTTTGTCTCCAGGGCGCGTTGCAGCGACTTGATGGCGGACTCGTAGTTGCCCTCGAGGAGATCGGCGCGGGCTTTGGCCTGCAACCATACCGGGTCGTTGGGACTTTTCTGCAGATTATCGCCGATCAACGCTTCAGCCTTTAAGAGCGAGGGCGACTTGTCGAGACTGGACCCACCGGCCGCGCGCTCCACCCGCATGGGAGCGTACTTGGCACCGGGGATTCTGACTTCCAGCGTGCGATGTTCGGTATAGGCCCGTGCGAGCAACTGTTCCGCCGACGGAGGCCGCAGCAGGCGCATGCCCAGCCATCCCGCCACGACCGCCGCCGCAATTCCGGCGAGCGCGAACACGGGACGCGGCCAGGAGAAAAGTGCTGGCCGCCGCGCACCTTTTTCTTTTTTCTCTCGGCCGCCCTCCATCGCTAAAGCGCCGCGAGTTGCAGCGCCGGCGCGCAACTGCTCGGCCATATGCTTTCGCCACTCGGGTCGCGCGCTGGGCAGCGAGGCGAGCCAGGATTCTTCGCTGGGAGTCGGTTCATCCACGAGCGCTTCCGCGGCATTCTTTAGCAGAGGTCCGCAGTGCCCGCATTTTGCCGCGTGTTTCATCAGTTCTCGTGTCTTCGCCTCGGGGAACAGCCCGGCGGCCGCCGCCAACCACTCGGCATCTCCCACGCACTCGGGAGTCCGCGGCGATGGGTTGGGCGCTGGCATGCGTAAAATCTCGCTCTGCACAAACTTGTACCTCTGCAACTTTCGGCTGCAGTCCGGGCAAGACTCAACGTGGCGCTGGGCGTCTCTCAGAGTGTGCTCGGAGAGTGGCTCCGAACCGGGCACACTCGTCTGCTGCAACGAAACGAGACGATCCAATTCGTCGCTGTCGAGATGTTTGTCGAATGGCCTGGTCAAAATCAGCTTCTCCTTCTAAAACGACAATGGACGCCGGAATCCTTTTTGGCCCGGCTACGACTCCGCGGCGCGTAGTGTGGCCGCGTCGGCGAGGCGCTCCCGCACACACCGCGTGAGCCGGAAAATGACGGTCTCGACGCCCTTTGCCGTCAGTTGGACGGTCGCCAAAGCAGCGATGGCTTTGGCGCTCATGCCCTGCTGGTAATAGAACCAGAAGATAAGACAGTCGCGCTGTTGATGGGAGCCCGCCGCGCAGTCCTGTAGTTGATCGTCGACTTGCTTCAGAAAAACCTTGCGCTCCATGGCCTCGGGGCCGCCGAAGCTGTCACTCCGGGCTACTGGGTCGAAGTCTTCCACCATCTGATCGGTCTCTCCTGCGCCGCGTTTCTGGGAATGGAGCGATTTGAAGTGATCGCGAGCGACATTGATCGCAATCGCCTTGACGTAGCGCAGCACCGCCTCTTCGGGATGTTGCTGGGCAAACTGTAGGAGCAAGCGGCACTTCTCGGCGTGGAGTTTGAGGTAGGTTTCCTGCAGTAAGTCGTCTACAAACTGCTCCGGATTTTTTCCCCACTGGCAAGCGGTGCGCTTGATGGAGAGACTGATCGGCCGCTGAAAACGGGCGACGAACTCCTCCCACGCCGCGCCGTCATTCGTTTCGGCGCAGGCACGGATCAGATCCTTTATGGACATTGACGAAGAACGCGGCAAAATCGCCACCAAACCGTGGTGGCGGGAATTTTACACGAAATAGATGTTTGGCTGGTTGCAGATTGACGCCAGGTTGGCGACGGCAAGTCAGAGAGGCATGCGGCGCCGCCGGCAAAGATGCACATGCTGAAGCGAGTCGCTCTGGCGCAGCTTCCGGTACATCCGCAGTAAATCGATTCGGGAACGAGTTTCGTTTACGTTTCTATGTTCCCTTTACAACGGGCACCCCGTCCATCCTCCGGCATCGCCAGACAAACGATTGGGGTGCCTTGTGCGGCGCGGCCCTTATTGCAAGAACGTCTCAATAACGTGTTTTCTGAACGGGAGGAACACAATTCTTAAGGCATCGGATATCTGGTAGCGCGGACTAGCGGGATCCGAAATACTGTCCAGTGGCGGTGCCAGTTGATCATGCGCGAATGTCGGCGGAAGAGTCGATGGCCATGTGCCGAGGCCGCCTCCCAATTGCGCGCCGACGCTGATGTGATGACATCCAGCGCAGCTCTGGGTTTGAGCGCGGGTCACAACGTCGACGGGAGTGAGCGTAGAGCCGGAGGGAATTTTCCCCTGGATGAGGTTCTTGAATGTAGGCGAGTTGGCAAAGGCAGCCAAATAGTCCATGGGGGCTGGAGTCGGCGGGGGCGTCTCCTGGCTCTCGCCGTCATCGTACTGGCTCGCGGTCTCTATCGAGATGAAGTCGATCGCGTTCGGAGTCGTCGACGGAACACTCAGAGACGCAACTTGGCTTAGGAATTCGCTTCGAAAGCTGCTTCCCAACGGCTGGTTGATCGTCTCGTCAAACAGGGACGCGGATTCGCGAGCGAGGAAACCGGACTGCCAATTTCCCACCAGAGAAAATGCAAGCTTTATTCCCATGTCCTGCTTGACAGTCCGTTCTCTGCAGTGCGGTTCGATAACAGAAAACCGCGATTTGGCGGGCATTTTGCGAGGATTTCGATGTACCGCAGCCAGATTTCTCTGCAGTCCAGACTGCGTGGCGGAGAGGGAGGGATTCGAACCCCCGGTACCCTTTCGGGTACGCCGGTTTTCAAGACCGGAGCCATCAACCACTCGGCCACCTCTCCGCGGCTCCTAATTGTTTTACTACAGACTCAATTCTAGTGGAGAGGGGCGCTCCGTGCGGCTGGACGGATACTGCGAGTCTGTCCGGGAACGTGCCGTCGCTGATGCTTCCCCCACCCGATGAACCTTACTTCGTGCCGTTTGGGTAGACCAGAATTTTGCTCGCTTCTCCTGTTTTCAAGCGGGCCATGGCTTGGGAAAAATCTTTCATGGGGATGCGGTCGGTGATTGCCGGGTGGAGATCCAGGCGCCCGCTCTTTAGAAGAGCGGTCATCTGGTACCAGGTCTGGTACATGCGGCGGCCGTTGATGCCTTGAATGGTGATGCCTTTGAAGATGATGTCCTCGGAGAAATTGAGCGGGATCGGCTTCGAGGTGAGGCCGAGCAGCGAGATGCGTCCGCCGCGGCGGACGATGTCGAAGGCGAGGCGGATGGCGTCGGGTTGGCCGGCCATTTCGAGGATCACGTCGACGCCGAGGCCTCCCGTTTTTTCGGCGACGATGGCGCGCACGTCGTCTTTGGAGGGGTCGAGGGCGTAATCGGCGTTCATTTTTGTTGCCAGCTTGCGGCGGTGTTCGTTGACTTCGATGGCGAAGATGGTGGTTGCGCCGACGGCTCGCGCGACTGCAATCGAGAACAGGCCGATGGGGCCGCAGCCGGTGACGGCCACGGTTTTGGCGGCGATTTCTCCGGCGAGGACGGTGTGCACGGCGTTGCCGAGGGGATCGAGGATGGACGCGTATTCCTGCGGGATGGCGGGGTCGAGCTTCCAGATATTCGATTCGGGGATGACGACGTACTCGGCGAAAGCTCCGTTGGTATCGACGCCGATGATCTTCACGTTCTGGCAGATGTGAGCTTCGCCAGTGCGGCACTGCAGGCACTTGCCGCAAGCGACGTGCATTTCGGCGGAAACGAAATCGCCTTCCTTGACGCTGGTGACTTCATCGCCGAAGGCGACGACCTCGCCGCAGAATTCGTGTCCGGGGATGAGCGGGGGATGGATGCGGCGCTGGGCCCATTGATCCCATTCGTAGATGTGGAGATCGGTGCCGCAAATGGAGGCGACTTTGACTTTGACGAGAACATCGGTGCGGCCGTAGCTGGGAATGTTGACTTCGCGGATTTCCGCGCCCGGCGCGGCTTCCGGCTTGACCACGGCGAGCATGGTTTTGGGCATGGAAGCTTCCTTATGAAAGCAAAATGACTAAGAGTAGACGGGTCATTCTACACCGGGAGCTTAGCCGTCAGCCATCAGTCGTCAGCCATCAGCCATCAGGTAAAGACGGGGCTTGCTTCGTGCATCTGGGGCAATCCTTAGTTTTGCCTCGGTACCCCCCCCACCGATTTTGCTAAAGTATTAAGGAAACAATGAGTTAGAGGCGATGTATTGGGTGTTGTTCTTGTAAAGTATTCAAACTACGGGACTTAATTGCAAAGTATTCATCAATAACGACTTAGTTCATTTGTTGGGTTTGGGTGGTTCCACGGGCTTGAAATTTTTTAATTGTTCGACCTTTTAAAATCATAGGTTTAGCGAAAAATTCCCGCTAGATCTTTGATTTTTAAGGACTTATTCGTAAAATATTGCGGAATAAGTACTTAGATAAAAGGTCTCAGGTGGCAGGTCTCAGGTTCTTCAGAGACAGGGAACTTAGAGGCGCCTTTTTTTGTTGCCCTATAGTTCTATTTTATCAGTTTCGACTGGCTGTTTGGACATTGATTCCCACTTTATTATCCTTGGATTTTCAGGGAGTTGCGGGGAAAAGCGTCGAAATGGGGGCTTGACACCGTCTTGGCTAGACGGCGATGGCGTGGCGGGCGCGGTTCATTTCCAGGTTAGCCCGTCATACATTCCGAATCTGCTTTGCGCCAAAACCAGTGAAACTCCAATTTGACTTCGTGCCTCAAAAGTCCGGTCAGGAGGGCGCGGTTTCAAACGCGGGAACGACAGCGTAGAATCTGTGCCAATTCCACGGAGAGCGAAAAACAATGCGCCGGTACCATCACATCGGAATTCCCACGACCGAAGCGAAGCTTGGCGAGACCCACTTGAAACACCTGAAAGTCTTTGTCGTCAGCCAGGAGAAAAGCGAATTTGGCGTGGAGTGGATGCGTTTCGAAGCGGACGCCGCAGTCCCTGATCTCGTCCGGCAAGTTCCGCACGTCGCGTTTGAAGTGGCGGATCTCGCCTCCGAGCTTGCTGGCCGCGAAATCCTGATTCCTCCCAACAGCCCATCCGACGGCGTCCGCGTCGCGTTTATCGTCGAAAACGGCGCGCCCATCGAACTGCTCGAATTCACCGACCCCAACCATCCTGGCCGCCGCCAGGAGAGCAAGATGCTGATATAAACACCCTCCATCCAAAGCACCTCTTAGGGAAACTCTGATTAAGTGTCGGCAGAAAACATAAACCACAGGGTACACAGAGGTGCACGGCGGAAACTGGGAGTTTAATCAGAGTTTCCTTAGAGCGAAGGACCCATACACCATAAAGCACGCCCACTACCTTGGCGCAGGACCAGACATCGAACTGATCGCAATGAGAACATTTATCTTGTTGCGCGGACGTTTTACGCCTGAGTGGCGTCGCAGGCTACGCGGAAGCCGTAGTCGGCGTATTGGAATTCTGGGGGGATGCTGGAGCGGGCGGCGCAGCGAGACATTTTGATGTGGTGACGCCAGGAGCCTCCGCGAGAGGCGCGGCGGACGCCGGATGCAGGACCGCGGGGATTGCGTTCGGGCGACACAGCGTAGTAATCGGGCGCGAACCAGTCGCTGCACCACTCGTGGACGTTGTCGCACATGTTGTAGAGGCCGTATTGGTTCGGTTCGGCGCGGCCTACCGGCTCGGGGCCGGCATTCCAATGATTGGCGCAGCGCTCGGCGTAGTTGGGCAGGGACTGCGGAGGCGCGTCGCCCCAGGGGTAGAGGGCGCTCTCGCGGCCACCGCGAGCGGCGCGCTCCCACTCGGCTTCGGTGGGCAGGCGGAGCTTTCTTCCGGTCGTCATTCCGTCCGTGCCGGCGGTGAGCCACTCGCAATAGCGGACTGCGTCGTGCCACGACACTCCTACGACGGGTTGCTGGGGATGGCTGAACGCGGGGACGCTCATGAACGGTGGCGGCGGGGAATTGGTGTCGCGCAGGAAGCGTTGGTACTGGGCGTTGGTTACTTGATGCGTGGCGAGGAGGAATTCATCGGTCCAGACCCGATGCACCGGCTTCTCGTTGTCTTGTCCGGTGTCGCAGCCCATGAGGAACCATCCGGCCGGGATGGGAACGAGAGTGGGAACACATTCTTCGGTTCGGGGATTGGAAAGCATTTGAGTTGAGTCTGCCGGATCCATGGGATCAGAGCGCGCGCAAGGCACGGACTACGTCTTCGATTTTATTCTCCTGGAACAGGCGGATGGCGGCGATGCCGGCGGCTCCGGCTTGCAGGCAGGATGCGGCGTTTTCTAGTGTGATGCCGCCGAGAGCGAAGACGGGGATCTTGGTCTGGCAAGCTTGCTGCAAGGCTGCCAGGCCCGTGGGTCGCGCTCCGGGAACGTTGTTTTTTTCGAATACCGGAGCGAAGACGACAAGATCGGCGCCCTGCGACTGAGCACGGTCCACATCGTCTTGGCTGTGACAGGACGCCGCGATGCTTGGCTTCTCGCGGCCGGGGCCCGCGCCACATGAGGCCCAGATACGGCGGACTTCCGCGGGGGAGACGTCGTTGGAGCGGAGGTGAACGCCGTCGGCGCCAACGGCTAGGGCGACGTCGGTGCGCGAGTTGATAAGGAGAGCGGTTCGCTGTTGGGCGTTGGCTGTTCGCGCTTCGCGGATGGCGCGAACTGAATTTTCGGCCAGGGATTGCAGGTCGCGGGTGCTCTGATCTTTTTCGCGGAGCTGGATGTAGTCGACGCCGGCGCTTGCGGCCTCGGCGATTTTGGCGAGCAGGAGGCGGCGACGGGTGGGTTCGTCGCCGCGAAACTGGGTGCGGTCGGTGATGTAGTAGAGCAGCATGTCAGAGGGTCAAGGCCATTCGACCCCGTAAGAGAAACCGCAGTGCGATTCCCAGTGTCGCGCTCAGGGCTGATCTTGGGCCGCTCGACTGGATAGTACCGTAGGGCAGAATCCCAAGGGGTTCGCTGTAGTGGAATCCCACCCTTGCGCACAAAACGCGCAAGGATGGGGCACCACCGTCAGGGTACTACGAGAGGGCGCTCATTTCTTGTCTGCGTTTGCGGGCCGTGCGACTGCCGCGCTTTCCCCGTGTTGCTGCCCCATAAACAACTTCAGATTCTCGGCTTTCCAGCGCATCGCGGCATAGATGCGGTTGCGGCCGCTGGGGTGATCAAAGAAAATCCATTCTTCGATGGGGCCGGGATTCATCTTGCGGTATTCGCCGAGATGGATTGCCGCCTGGGCAAAGCCGTCGGGCTGGCGGCTCGTGTTGAGTCCGTACATGTCGGCTTCGTATTCCTGGGTGCGGATGGCGGTGTTCATGATCGGAGTAATGACGAATCCAAAGATGGTGATCAACAGCACCACGAGCGGAAGAACCGCCGTGTCGCCGACGCCGCGAATCTGCCACTTTTCGCCCCAGCGCTGTAGCGCCCAGCCGAGTCCCCAGTACAGGTAGACAAAAGCCAGCACGGTGACGATCGAGAGAAACATGATGAATTTGTAGACGTGGTTCATCACGTAGTGGCCCATCTCGTGTCCCATGACGGCCTGAATTTCCTCGGGCGAACCGCGACGCAGCAGGTTGTCGTTGAGGGTGATGCGCATGGTGTTGGCGAAGCCGCTGACGTTAGCGCTCATGCGCGTGGTTTGCTTCGAGGCATCGATTTCGTATACGTCTTTCGCCGGGATGCCGTTGGCGCGGGCCATGCTCAGGATGGGGTCGACGATCTTCGGGTCGTCGAGGCGCGTGACCTTATTGAAAATGGGAACGATGTAGACGGGCGCGATCAGCACGGTGAAGATCGTGAACGCGAGGGTCACGACCGCGCCCCAGATCCACCAGGTGCGCGGCAGGCGGCGCACAACTCCGAACAGAAGCATGGCCAGCAGGCCGCCCAGCACCAGATTCACGCCGAGATTCTTGAACTGATCGGCCATCCAGGGGCCGAAGGTCTGGGTGGCGAGGCCATATTTGTGCTCGCGGAAATAGTCTTCGTAAACCGAGAGCGGAAAGATGAGGATGGAGGTGAGCACGAGGTATTGCAGGAAGTAGACGAAAGTGTGCACCGGTTTGAAACGAGTGACGCGCTCCGACAGATCGCGCATGCGGGCCGACCAGCGCAGATTCAGCAACAACAGCGCGACCGCGGATCCGTAGAGGAAGTCCCAGAGGATTAACCAGTACCCACCTTCGAAATAGGCGTCGGAGCGGGCCGTTTTGTCGGCAGGAATCTGCGCGAGATAGGCGTTGGTGGCGGCGGTGGCATCGAAGTGGGGCGAGGGCTGGGCCTCGGGCGGGACCTGGATGACGGAGGGCATCTCGTTGGCGGCTGGCGGTTGCGCCAGCGCGGGGATGGCGCAGAAAGCGGCGCAGAAAACAATCAGACCACACAGTGCGGTTGCCAGGAACGTGCGTGACGGCATCTTGTTTTTCTCCGGAAACGCTGACCCTCGGGAGTGTATACGGAGTCGAGGCGCTGGGAGTTCCAGCTTTGGGCAGGCGCAGGGACGATTGCCAAGGCAACCTCTTTTTTGGGGCGCATGGACAAGAGTGTCCGCGCCACACAGTCTACGGTCTGGTCCTGGCGATTTCGGGTACGGCCGGCTCGGGACTGCGCTTGGCTTGCTGCGGGGCGAGATGATACCGGGTCAGGCCCTCTTTTAGGAACTCAAAACTCTCTTCGGGCGAATCGGACATCTTGAACAGGTCGAGGTCGGACGCGGAGATCACGCCGGCATCCACCATGGCATCGAAGTTGACGATCTTTTTCCAGTACGCGCTGCCGTAGATGACGATGACAATTTTCTTGGCGAGTTTCTCGGTCTGGGCGAGAGTGACGATTTCAAAAAACTCGTCGAGCGTGCCGAAGCCGCCGGGGAAAATCACCAGCGCTTTGGCGAGATAGGCGAACCAAAACTTGCGCATGAAGAAATAGTGGAATTCGAAGTTGAGCGAAGGCGTGATGTAGGGGTTCGGATTCTGCTCGAAGGGCAGATTGATGTTGAGGCCGATGGTCTTGCCTCCCGCTTCGTGGGCGCCGAGGTTGGCGGCTTCCATGATGCCGGGACCTCCGCCGGTGGTGACGACAAAGCGGTGGCGCTTGGCCGGGATCTGGGTGGACCATTCGGTCAGCAGGTGGGCGAGGCGGCGCGCGTCTTCATAGTAGCGAGCCATGTCGACGGCGGCTTCGGCGGCCTTCATGTCTTTGGCCTGCTGTGCGGCGGAGACCTGGTCGCCGTTGCCGCGCACCTCGGCTAGACGATGGCTGGCGTGGTTCTGGCTGGGGATGCGGGCAGAGCCGAAGAATACCACCGTGTCCTGGATTTGCTCGCGGCGAAAGCGCGAGAGGGGCTCGCTGTACTCGGACAGGAGGCGCAGAATCCGGCCGTCGGGACTGTTGAGAAAGGGCTCGTTCTGATAGGCGAGCGGAGCGGGCTTGAGAATTTTGTCGGTCATAGAGTCAGTCGTTGGTCGTTGGTCGCTAGTCGTTGGTCGGACGACCGACGACTGTTGTTTCATTCCTCTCGATATTGGATGGCCTCCCAGAATCCGATCCAGACGTTGAGCAAGCCCAATCCGGTGGCAACGCCGCGGGCGAAACCGCTGGCGACGATGGCGCGAAGCGCGGGGAAGGGCGAGAGCAAAGGGTTGTCGGACCACTCCGGCCGCCAGGGCAGGATCATGAGCATTACGCCGAGAGTCGCGCACAAGAACACGAACGAAAGCACTGCGACGCGGTGGAGCCACAGATGTGCGGTGGAACGGCGGGCGGCGGGAGGCGAAGGCCGGGAAGCAAGATCCGGCACGGGCACGGGACCGGGCACGACGGATGGCGCCGGGGATGGGAGTTCCCCGACACGGGTTGGTTCGGAGGCAAAGGGCAGCTTGGGGTCGGAAATCATTGCTCGGAGATCATGCTCGGAAATCGTGACTCGGAAATCATGCTCGCGTCGTTATCAGTAAGGCCGTGAGTAAGACCGTGGGATGGGCGCGGGACCGAGTCGCATCCCGGCGCAAAAGTCGAACCCACTTTGTGCATTCTACGACTTTAGAGCCTGAATGCGCTCGGCCACGTCGCGATAGTCGATATTGGCGCTGTACACGTTGGTGAAATGACGCAGCGCCGCCGGCCTATCCTGGGCGCTTTCGCAGGCCGATCCCAACTCGTAGTTGATGGCCATGCGGCCTTCTTCATCGAGTCCGGGGATGCGCAGCGACTTTTCATACCAGTGGATGGCGGATTCGGGAACTCCTTTATCGAGGAAGCACTGCGCCAGCCAGGTGTAGGTCTGGACCGTCTGCGAAAATGCGTGGCCGCGATCGATGGCGGTGCAGACTTTCTGGAATTCGGCGATGGCTTCGTCGAGCAGGCCCATTTCGCGGAAGGCGACACCCAGGTTGTAATGGGTTTCCGGATCGCCGTCGCCGGCCAGCACTTCTTCTTCCAGATCCTGTTTCAACTCGTCGAACATCGCGGAAAGATCGACGCTGTCGGAGGGATGCATGGCCTGGGCTTCGGCTCCGAGAGGACGCACGGGAGACGGACCATAGGTCATGGCGGGAGCGGCGGCGGCGCCTGCCGCCGAAGCTGCGATCGAAGGAATGGCCGTCGGGGCTGCTGGTGTTTCGATGGCATGAGCCGCCGCGGGCTTGTGCTCCGCAGGAGCGAGTTCGATCGGTTGCGGCTCCAGTTCGCTCGTTCCGGCACCCGCGGAGTGCTGCGGTGCGGAGGTGGTCGGCCAGCCTGGCAACGGCTGGGCCGCGTTGGAATGGGAGGCGGCTGGCGGCGCCTGCGGGAAAGAGTCGCCGAGAGAAGCTTCGAGGTCTGCGACCAAGGCAGGCAGTTCGCTTGCCTCCGCATGAGCGGCGATCGCGGGGGCGGCATCGAAACCTGCGGGCTGGGGTTCGAGCGTCGCGGGATCGTGGATCTCGTCTTTGTTCTTGCTGTGGTCGTGAGTCTGGTGCTGGTACCCGGACATCAAACCGGGCGCGGCAGCAGCCTCGGACGCGGGTTGCGTCTCCATCGCAAGGTTGAAATCGGCAGGCTCGTCGGCGTTGATCTCCGCGATTTCCGGTTCCGGCTCGTGCGGTGTCTGGCTGGCGGATGCGATGGCGGAGCGCAGCGGATCAAGAAGGCGCGGATCGCCGGTCAGGGTTTCGAGTTTCTCCATTCCGGCGCGAGCCTGCTCGATCATGGAGTGTTCGAGATAGAAATGGATCTCTTCCGCTGTCTCGGCGATTTCGGGATTGTTCGCGGCGTGAACGGTTTCCTGATGAACCGGGCCATCATGAGCCGGGCCATCGATGGAAAGGGAAAGCGAATTTTCCCACTCGGAGGCGAGGTCCGGAGAGGGTTCGGAGGGCAGTTCGCCGGCGTGTGCGGGGGCATGCGCCGCCGCTTCTTGGACGGCGAATTCCGGAGGCGCGCCGGGGTTGTGGTCTGGCGCTGCCGAAGCGGATTGCGGTCGATCCCCGGCCGACGTAGCGCCGGCGGCTGCGGCGATCGTGAATGAAGGAGTTGTTGCCGATGACACGGCGGGCAAGGATCCGGAAGGCGATGGAGCGGTTTCGCCGCTATTCTCGTAGCGGGCCGCCAGTTCTCCAAAGCGCAGGGCTTCATCGGGGTGGCCGGCATCGCGGTAGACGCTCTCAAGCGTGCGGCAGCAGGCGGCGGCTTCGGTAAAACGGTGAAAGCGGGTATGGAGCGCGGCCAGGCGCTGGTTCAAGCGCGCGTCGAACGGCGCGTGCGGCAGAGCGCCCAACAGAGGCACGACCGCCTTATCGGGCAGATTGTAGGAAAGGAACAAGTCGGCATCGGTGACCGCGGAACGCACTGCAATCGCAACGTCATCCGGATAAGACTGATCGATGACGGGCGCGGTCGCTTCCAACTCCTCGATGATGACGGCCCCTTCCTCGGCGGTGATTCCGGTGGCAGGCGAGGCCCCCGCCATGCGCCCGACTACTTGCTGATAGTTCTGGATGTGCAAGGGATTCTGGGGCTCGGTCGTGGCCAGCATCTGGTACAGGTCGCGGGCGCGAGCCAGGTTCCCGTCTTCGACCGAGGCGTGGGCCAGAAGTTCGGTGACTTCGTTGACGTGGGTGCTCTCGCCGGCTTTGTTCAGCAGCAGCAGCAGAGAATCGAGTGCGCCCGAATCGTCGCGCACGCGCGCGATCATGGTATGCAGGCTGCTCAGGAGTTTGGCGGAGTCCGTCGCCAGCAGGCGATCAGCGTGCCGCGTATAAACGTCGATGGCCTCGCGATAATGACCGAGGCGGGAGCAACCTTCGGCCAACAGGAACATGCCCTCGGAGTTGTTATGGACGGTGAGCAGTTTCTCGGCAATGGGGGCAGCCTTGGTCAAGTTTCCGATCTGCAAGTACGCCTTGAGCAGGTCGGCCAGACCTTCGGGATGAGAGTCGAGATCGGCAGCTTTCTCCAGGAAGGAGATGGCGCTCTTGGGATCGTCGCTTTCGAGGGCGGACTTGCCACGGAGCAACAGGACGTAGCTGCTTTCTGGATCGAGGGCCAGCATGCGCTTGAGAATGTCTTCGGCGGCGGCGAGCGAACCGCGCGCGCGCAGCGATTCCGCCACGGCGCTGAAGACCTCCCAAGCCTCTTTCTTTTTGTCCAGCCGGACGTAGACTTCGGCGAGTTTGACGCGCATGGGCACATTTTCCGGGTCCATTTCGAGGACCTTCTGGAAAAGGCGCACGGCTTGCTCCAGGTCGCCATTCTTCATGAAACCTTCGGCGACCTGCATGTACTGGGCGCGGGCGTCGTTGAACAGCCCCTGCTGGGTGTAAAGCTCCGCCAGTTTGAGGGAAGACTCCACGCTCGGCTGCAGCTTGGTGATCTTCTTGTACATGGCGATGCCCTTGACCGTGAAGCCCTGCGCGGCATAGGCGTCGCCCACCATCTTGAAGCACGCGATGGCCTTTTCTCTGTCGCCGAGACGGGCGTAGAGATCGCCGATGGTGTTATTGACGGTAAGATCCTTGGCGTCGTGCTTGAGGACCTTGTCGTACTCAGCAATGGCGTTTTGCAGCTTGCCCTGCTGCACGAATTTTTCCGCTGCGCTGAGAACCCTCTGTTTGTTAAAACCAAAACCAAACGCCATAGGATACGGACTCCAGCCTTTTTCCCGCCGAACGCCAGTGTCTAACCGCCAGCGTTGCGGAACGGGTGCGAACCTCGCCGGGAGATTCCCGGACGAAACCCCGCAAACCACTTAAACGGGACTGCGGAATAAGGTAATTGTAAGGCCGGGTGCGCGCAGGTCAGCGGTTACCGACGATTACTGGGGGTTACCGAAAGGGCGTGTACGTCCGGGTGCGGAAAGCCTCCGCTCCCCAATTTCAGAATGGAGCGACAAAATCGTGGCCAGGTGCTCCGCCACCCTCAAATGGTGTATTCTTCTGCCCCTGGACTCGCAATTTCGCGGGGAGGGACACCGATGGGAGCAACAAAGGAAAACATGTCCGCCGCCAGCAGGATCGATCTCTATGACAAACTGATCGCCACCCATCCCGAGATCGAGCGCAAGGGCGCCGCCAATCCTTATACTTCTCTGAATGGCAACATGTTCACGTTGCTGCAAGACTCGCGCCGCCTGGCCATCCGGTTGCCGGAGGATCAGCGCGCCGAGTTTGTGAGGAAGCACAAGACCGCGCTCTTCGAAGCGTATGGCGCGGTCATGAAGGAATATGGGGCGGTTCCCGACGCGCTGTTGAAGAACACAAAAGAGCTGGAGAAGTATCTCGAACTTAGCTACCAATACGTCAAGACGCTGAAGCCCAAGCCGACCAAGAAACCCAAATTCAAGAAGAAGACTTGAGCGCGCGGTGCGGTCGCGGGAATTCATTCTGGAGGAAACATTCATGTCGTCGATTGGTCAAACAGCTTCCATCTCAAAGACGAGCCTGTGGGCCGGGCGCATTCTTAGCGCCCTCGCAGTTCTTTTGTTCGTCGTCACCGGACTGTTCTCGCTGCTGAAACCGGAGATCGCCGCACAGGGCGCTGCCCGCTACGGCTACCCCGACGGTGCTATGGCGCGCATCGCCTTGGTAGAGATCGCATGCGGCATTGTTTACGCTATTCCGCAAACTTCGGTTCTCGGCGCGATTCTGCTGACAGGGTATCTTGGCGGCGCAACCGCGACGCACGTACGCGCCGGTGAGCCCTTCTTCTTGCCGATCGTTGTCGGAATCGTGGTGTGGCTGGGGCTCTTCCTGCGCGAAGAGCGGCTGCGTGCGCTCGTTCCATTACGAAGTCCCAAGGCAACTTGGTAGATGCGATAAGGGCAGAGTTTCTAACGCCAACGATCGCGGTACAACCGAAGGAGAGCGATATGCAAAAAATCACGCCATTCCTGTGGTACGACGGCAAGGCCGAAGAGGCGGCAAACTTCTATACCTCCATTTTTAAGAACTCGAAAGTCCTGAACGTTGCCCGTTACGGAGACGCAGGGCCGGGTCCCAAGGGGAGCGTGATGCTTGTGACCTTCGAACTCGACGGGCAACGGTTCATGGCGCTTAACGGCGGCCCGGAATACACTTTTTCTCCGGCCATATCGCTCTTTGTCGACTGCGAAACGCAGGCCGAAGTGGATGAGTTGTGGGAGAAACTCTCGGCCGGCGGATCAGAGGTGCAATGCGGATGGCTGAAAGACAAGTTTGGCGTGTCGTGGCAGATCATCCCGCGAGCTCTGATGGAACTGATGGGGGACAAAGACCCGGCAAAATCTCAGAGAGTCTTTAAAGCCATGCTGCAAATGACCAAGATTGATGTTGAAGGGTTGAAGCGAGCGTATCGGGGGAGTGAAAACCGAGGGGAATGAAATCGAGGGAGACAGCATGAGCCAAGTACGAGTTCTGGTCGGTACGCGCAAGGGCGCGTTCATCCTGACGGCGGACGGCAAGCGGGAGCGGTGGGAGGTTAGCGGCCCTCATTTTGCGGGGTGGGAGATTTATCACGTCAAGGGATCGCCCGCGGATCCGAATCGGCTGTATGTGTCGCAGTCGAGCGGATGGTTCGGGCAAATTATTCAACGCTCCGACGATGGGGGCAAAACATGGCTTCAGCCGGGAACGCCTCCGGGTGAAGCGCCTACGCCAGGTCCGCCGAAGGCTGCGAGCAACAAGTTCGTCTATGACGTGTCTGCGGAAACCGGCAAGCCGCTCACCACGCATCAGTTTTACGACGGTACGCAGCATCCCTGGGAGTTCAAGCGGGTGTGGCATCTGGAGCCGTCGCTCACCGATCCTGACGCGGTTTATGCGGGGGTGGAAGACGCGGCCATCTTCCGCTCGACCGACGGCGGCGAGAACTGGAAGGAACTCCCCGGCCTGCGCGGCCACGGGACCGGGCCAAAGTGGCAGCCGGGTGCGGGCGGCATGTGCCTGCACACTATTATTCTCGATCCCAGCTCTCCTACTCCGGAGACGCAGCGGATCTGGATCGCGATTTCGGCGGCGGGCGCGTTTCGCACAGACGATGGCGGCAAGACCTGGAAGCCGATCAACCG
>Ga0116121_1000400_pt1 | contig 22550 bp, 16 predicted proteins | sample June2015DPH_13_1_FD_89725 | JGI IMG/M metagenome (GOLD analysis project Ga0116121, IMG submission 89725) | Peatland microbial communities from SPRUCE experiment site at the Marcell Experimental Forest, Minnesota, USA - June2015DPH_13_10 | ecosystem: Environmental > Terrestrial > Soil > Wetlands...
CATCCAGACAACACCCACCGGATTGTTTGGACCTGGGGCGATCTTCACCTTGGCATTTGCTTGATCGCCGTCCCAGAACAAAGCGGGGTTGTAGTTGTAGGTTGGATTTCGCACCACATCCTTGATCACCCAATTCCCAAACGGGAGCGGGTCGTGCTCGCTTCCGCTCGTCACCGGGGCGTAAAAGACGATCTGGCCCTCCCGGTCATACACCATCAGGACCGATTTCTGCTTCGAGACAACGATCTTAACCGACCCCGTCTGGAGCCGCGTCGCTTGTTCGGAGCCCAATACGTTGGGGACACGGATGTTCTCTCCCGCGATAAAACGGGCGCGAGGGTTCAAGCGCTTGAGCAGGGCCTGTGCCGAGTGGAATTTGCCGCCGAGTTCTTCCAGCACGGACGTGTAGTAAAGGCCCGGCAGTTTCGACTGTTCCATCGCGTCCTCCGGAATCGTCTTAAGAAACGGCCCAGCGGCGTCTTTCGCAGTGATCGTATAGGACACGATCGGTTTCACAGTGCCGGCACCGAGCATCTTGAGCAGCGCCTTGCGGCTCTTCGCACCTGGAGCAAGCCCGCGCGCGGTTTGAAACGCTACCAGAGCCTCGCGGCTGTTCTTTCCACCCTTGCCGTCGATTTCACCCGACGAGAAGTTGGCTCGATCAAGAAGGATCTGCATATCGAGCTCTGCGAGTCCGACTGACCGAGCTGCTGGAGCCGAGCGGTTGGTAGCCATCGAGGTGGACGTGCCGAGAAGAATCACCGCACTTGCGACAAAATACGACAAAGTCTTGAGGCTGAATATCATGGTGCCTCCCGAGCAACAATGTGACTGCTCCTGGTCATAACGTTGAGAACCACGCATCACAAAGTTATCAAGTCGCGATCTAGCATGTCTGTTCAACACCGCTCACATCAGGCAGGGCGATGGAAGGTCGTCATTCTGCTCGACCGGACCCCGGTTCTCATTTTCCCCAAGGCAACACAACAAGAAAGAGATGGAGTTCGAACTCCGCTAACTGAGGATGTTCTTTAATGACGCGTGCTTTTTCGATGTCCGCAGCGTGACGCAGTTTCTGCAATGCACGTTTAGGGGTGCTCGGGTGCGGTTGTTACGGTTGCGCTCTTGGTTGTTGAATCGGTGTGCACACACTGGCCGGTCGCGCCGCTGTTTAGAGGCTTGCGTTCGCGAGCCCGGCCCGCTTGCTGCCAACGAGCAAAGGAACTTCGCCGGCGTAGGCATAGGCCAGCATCAGGAATCCATCATGCTAAGATACGATGTCCGTCTGACTCCCAAGCCAAAGGGACTTGATTCAGGAGTCTCGCTATGACCCCTTCTAGGCCAAAAATCGCCCGCCGCTCGCTGGCCAAATCCCCCACCGGAATCCAAGGGCTGGATGAAGTCACAGGCGGAGGCCTGCCAAAAGGTCGGGTCACGCTACTGTGTGGCAGTGCAGGGTGCGGCAAGAGCTTACTGGCGATGGAATTTCTAGTGCACGGCGCGGTTCGCTACAGCGAGCCTGGCGTCTGCATGGATTTCGAAGAGACCGAGGAGAAGCTGAGGGCCAACGTCGCATCGCTGGGCTTTGATTTGCGTGATCTCGCCAAACGCAAGAAGCTGTTGGTGGACTACGTTGCCGTTCAACGACACGAAATTGCAGAGACGGGAGAATACAACCTCGAGGGTTTGTTCATTCGTTTGGGCCACGCCGTCAACGCAATCAAGGCAAAGCGCGTTGTCCTGGACAGCATCGAAGCACTTTTCTCAGGACTAACGGACTCAACGACATTGCGAGCGGAACTCCGTCGGCTGTTTCAGTGGCTGGAAGAACACAAGCTTACCGCTGTCGTTACCGGGGAAGCGGGAGAGCACACGCTGACGCGCCACGGGCTGGAAGAATATATCGCCGACTGCGTGATCGCGCTGGACCACCGGGTGACGGAACAGATTTCCACGCGCCGTCTGCGAATCGTCAAGTACCGGGGTACTTCCCACGGCACGGATGAGTATCCGTTCCTGATTGATCGCGAGGGCGTATCCGTAGTGCCGCTCAGTTCACTTGCACTTGCCCATAAAGCACTGACCGACCGCGTTTCAACGGGGATTCCGGCTTTGGACAAGATGATGGAAGGGAAGGGGTTCTTCCGTGGCAGCAGTGTGCTGGTGTCGGGGACGGCGGGAACTGGGAAGTCCAGCCTGGCGGCGAACTTCGCCAGCGCCGCATGCGCTCGCGGCGAAGAGTGCCTGTATTTCGCTTTTGAAGAATCTCCCAGCCAGATTCTCCGTAACATGCGCTCGGTTGGCCTCAATCTGGAGCGGTGGGTAAAGAAGCGCTTATTGCACTTCCACGCGATGCGGCCAACCAGTTCTGGCCTGGAAGGGCACTTAGCTACGATTCACAAAATGATCGCCAAGGTTCGACCAAGGGTCGTGGTCATTGATCCGATCACGAACCTGATATCGGCCTCGGGAACCTATGACGTTAAATCGATGCTCATGCGGCTGGTCGATTTTCTGAAGGTGGAACAGATCACGTCGATGTTCACGAATCTGACATTTGCAGGAGACCCTCATGAGGGAACTGCAGCGGGCGTCTCCTCTCTCATGGACGCGTGGATTGTGTTGCGGGACAGCAAACCCAATGGACGACCAAGACGCGAGCTTTACGTTCTGAAATCCCGCGGCATGGCACATTCGCGCGAACCTCGCGAGCTTATCGTGAGTGAGAGAGGCATCGAATTGGGTATCGTGCTGACGGACTACACGGTGGGCACGGCCGTCGCAGGTTCAAGCGCTGTCAGGTCCGCCAAGTAAGAGGTCGGCCCATCTGGACCAGATACCGTATACCGACATGAAGAAGAGTTCATCACCGAACCGTCGCCCTGCCAAGACCCCCCGGAAAGACTTTTACCGGCTGCGCCTTTATATAGCGGGCCAAACCCCTAATTCGGTCGCTGCGATCGCCAACCTCAAGAAGATTTGTGAGGACAAGCTGCGGGGCAAGTATCGTATCGAAGTCGTCGACTTGCTGGAGAAGCCGCAACTGGCCAAGGGCGATCAGATCATCGCCATTCCGACGCTCGTGAGAAGACTCCCGCCTCCGGTCAAGAAGATCATTGGGAACCTCTCCAAGACCGAGAATGTCATTGTGGGGTTGGATCTTCAGCCGTTACGCTGAAGAAAGGGCTCAAATAGCAGATGTCTAGCAGGCAAGCGCGTTCCGATGGCCGAGTTCTCCAAGGACGTTTGCCCGGCAAAGTCGCGCCGAAAGCAGCTCGCAGAAGCCTCGGATCTTCTCCAAGTAAACAGCCGTCATCAGCGCCACCGGAACAGGAAGCAGAACTCCTCGCTCGGTTGAAAACTGCAGAGGAAACTCTACGCGCCATCCAGTCCGGCGAAGTGGATGCTTTGATGGTTTCCGGTCGTCGCGGAGAGCAGGTGGTTTCGCTGAAAGGCGGCGAACCTGCTTATCGCATGCTGGTGGAGGCCATGAGCGAAGGGGCGGCAACTCTATCCCGGAATGGCGCCGTGCTCTATTGCAATCGCAGGTTTGCGGAACTGGTTCGCAGGCCAGCTGGGAAAGTTATCGGAATTGCGGTTCAGTTGCTGGTTGCGGAAACAGAGCGAGGCCGATTTGAAACTCTGTTGGCCGAGGCTCAGAAGGCGGTTGCAAAAGGTGAATTCAACCTGCGTTGCAAGGATGGCAGTCTGGTTCCGGTCTATTTGTCCCTTAACCGGTTTCGTGGATACAACGGCCAGGCTCTGGGCATGGTGATCACCGATCTGAGCGAGCAAAAACTCAAGCAGGCCGCGGAAACCAAGCAGGCCGAAGCGATGCACCGGCTGCTTCTGGAACATGAGCTTTCAGCGCAAGAGGAGGAACGGCGCCGGATTGCGCGCGAATTGCATGACGAAGCCGGTCAATTGCTGACCTCTCTTCTGGTCGGGCTGCGTACTCTGGAAGACGCTCGAAAGCAAGCAGACGTTAAGGCACAGGGACGTCGGCTACGGGAAATCGCTGCCCAGGCCATCGACGAGGTCGGTCGGCTCGCCCGCGGGCTTCACCCAACGGTGCTGGACGATCATGGCTTGGGTGTTGCTCTCAGCCGATACGTTATCGAGTACACAAAGACTCACAACATAGCTGTGGAACTCAAACTTAATGAACTTGACTTCAGCACCCTGACGTCACCAATCCAGATCGGGTTGTATCGCATTCTCCAGGAAGCGCTGACCAACGTAGCCAGACATTCGGGTGCCAAAGCGGTCAGCATTAGATTCGCCCGTTCAACCACGGCTTTGGAGGTAGCAGTAATCGATGACGGTTGTGGCTTTGACGCTAAGGCCGTGGCTGTTTCCTCGCACCGTCTAGGGATTCAGAGCATGCGAGAGAGAACGGCAATGTTAGGCGGAACGTTCAGTTTCGCACCCCAGCGCAAGGGGACCAAGATTCTGGTGCACGTCCCACTTGCCAACCAGGACTTACGGCCCTTGGTAGGGCGGAGGAGCACCTGAAATGCCGGCGCGAACGCCCAAGATCCGAGTCATGATCGTGGATGATCATGCAATCCTCCGCGCCGGACTGAAAATGCTGGTCAATGCTCAGGTCGATATGGAAGTTGTCTCGGAAGCTCCCGATGGAGAGAAAGCGATTCAAGCGGCACGGAACACGAGACCGGATGTGGCCTTGCTGGACCTCACCATGCCTCGGGTTGGAGGTATGCAGGCGCTGCAGGAGATGGCGCGAAACTGTCGCGAAACCCGAGTGCTCGTCCTGACAATGCACGATGACCCTGCGTACTTACGATCGGCACTGGCTGCTGGGGCCTCTGGCTACCTGTTGAAAAGGGCGGTGGATGCGGAGCTGATTGCGGCCATACGAGCAGTACATCGCGGAGGGGTCTTCGTAGACCCGCGTTTGGCCAACGTTCTTGTCCAGGACGTGCTAGCGAAGAGAAGTGCAAGAACTCGCCCCACACGGCCAGTAAACATCCTTAGCGACCGTGAGCTGCAGGTGCTCAGGCTCGTGGCGCGGGGTTACACCAGTGCACAAATAGCCAAACAGATTTTCGTGGGTGTGAAAACTGTCGAGACGTATCGTTCGCGTTTTGCTGAGAAGCTCGGACTTCGGACGCGCCGTGATGTGATTCGTTTTGCCGTGCAAATGGGTCTATTGACCCCAGAAACGCTGGAGAGTGAGCCGGGCGGCTCGGCTCGGTAGGAATCTTGTTCCAGGTTCCAGGCCGCGTTTCTGCCCCGATATTTAGCGCACACGCGGCTCTTGTCCGGGTTTTCCCGGACAAAGTCCTTCATTATTAGCAGCATCCCCGATACCCCGCTCATTGCAAAGGCTGCACACTATTGTTCAAGCTCAAAAAGTGTAGCTTCCCCGTAGACCCACGTCACAAACGAGTCAACGGCGATCGGAGAACAAAGCGATGAGAACGACTTTAAATGCCTCCCGCCCCCCGCCGAATTCTGGAATTTCTCTGGTTGGGAGCAAAAAGTTGAGCACGGGCTTTGACCCTGAGACCTTTCTCGCAAGAACCGGCGTCGGCAAGACGGTTGTTAATCTGAAAAAGAAAGACGCCGCCTTTTCACAAGGCGACGCATCTGACGCTGTCTTTTTTATTAAGAAAGGCAAGCTTCAACTCACGGTCGTATCCAAGGCTGGCAAGGAAGCAACTCTTGGCATATTGAGTGCGGGAGAGTTTTTCGGAGAAGGTGGCCTGGCTGGACAGCCTTTACGTATGGGTTCTGCAACCGCAATGACAGACTGTGAACTTCTGCGCATTGACAAGAAGGAAATGATGCTTGCACTTCACCGGGAAAATAAGTTCTCCGATCTGTTCGTAGCGTATCTGCTGGCACGGAACATCCGATACGAAGAAGATTTAGTTGACCAACTCTTCAATTCCAGCGAAAAGAGGTTAGCTCGGATTCTGCTTTTGCTTGCTCACTTCGGTAAGGAAGGCGTACACGAGACTGTAATCCCAAAGATGAGCCAGGAGACCCTCGCAGAAATGATAGGCACAACCCGGTCGCGGGTCAGCTTTTTCATGAACAGGTTTAGAAAGTTGGGCTTCATCAACTATGAGGGCGGGAGTGGACTGCAAGTTCACAGTTCACTTCTAAGTGTCGTTCTTCACGACTAGGGCTAGTGCTGCAAGAAAGAGCAACGGGTGAGCGAGTGTGAACAGTTTCTAACACCCTGATTTGTTGGAATGATCTTGAAGGTGAACCATGGTTCATGAAGCGTTGCAATGTGCAGTACTTCTCTGCATCGACGATAACCAAGATGTGCTGGATTGCGAAAAGGCATTCCTTGAAACCTTTGGGTATACCGTTCTTACTGCACTCAGCGGGAGAAAGGGACTGGAATTGGCTTCCGTCCATCCGATTGACGTTGTAATCGTGGACTATGTAATGCCTGAAATGAATGGGCAAGAGTTCGCAATCAACATGAAACGGCTTTATCCCCAAGCGCCAATCATCATGCTCTCCGCAGCACTCGATGTTCCTGAGGAAGCTTTGAATCTAGTAGACGCTTTCATCGCCAAGGATCACCTGTCCAGCCAGTTGTTGCCCATGATCGCACAGTTGCACAAGGACGTATTGGCGACTCCCCCACCTGGGTATGACGCATGACTTCCATCGAAAAACCCGTTCATCGCGGAAAGAACGTAAGAGCGCAACTCATGGCTTTCGGCCTGATTGGGATCGAGTTTGAGGCTGCGCCGGGATTCAGCGTCGGCCTGGGGCAGATCCCACGCGGAAAGGAGGTACCAGGCGGCGTTGATTACCGACGGAGGGTATCGATTCGAGCCGAGATGGGCGGACGCTGCGGCATGTGTACGAGCGGCCCAGCGATTAGCGATTGCAAACTGGTTGAGGTGAGGTCAATTACCACACCAACTATGGCGACGTACGGGGGTGAGAATTACGCTCTTTAGCTTTTGGCGAATTGCTGTTGTGCCAACCAATCCAAAGGTAGCCGCCAGACGCGGTCCATCGTCAAAGAAGTCACCCGTCCCTTGATCAGCCCGTCGACAATTTGCGGTGCAAGTGAAGCGCACCGGAAAATGCGCCGGATGTATCGGGGCGTAACGCGATTTTGTCGTGCAAGTTCTTCAAAGGCTCTAACCTCGCTGCAAAGGAGACTTTCGTACCACTGGCGCGCGCGAAGAATCGCTCGGATTAGGGAAACTGCCGGAGGTTGCTCCCACCTCTCACGAGCATCGGAGAGGATCCGGATCTGATTTCGTGTGGTCTTCACCTCGATATCGCAGCGAATCCGCAATGGACGACGCGGCGAGGCCGTATCTGTTGATGTTTCTGCACCTGTCAGCGCCCTTCTGAGGTGATTGAGAGCAATTTCCAACTCGATGCAGTCCTTGAATACGATCACGCGCCTCAGGATCGTCTTAAAAAGCCGGATCTGTGAGTTATCGCCTAGCTTCGCCCACTCGCGCGTCCGGGCATGTACCAAAGCCTTCAGTGTTTCACTGCGCTCGACACGAAGCGCTCTTATCAGTTCTTCCGGGGAGGTCAATAGGTTTCGTAGTCGTCCCTGAACTACACTCTCCAGTTCGCCAGCCGGAATCCGCGCCAGGCCAGCCGCCTCTTTTCCCTGAAGCACTGATTGAGAAGTGTAGTAACGGTAGCGTCTACCTTTTTTGACGGAATGAGTCGGAGTGTACCTGACCCCAGCGGCATCGACAATCAGTCCCACGAGGCAACTCGATTGCGTCACTCGCAACTTTCTCTCAGGAGCCGGGTTGTTGGCGCGAAGTTTGGTTGCGACTTTGTCCCAGAGCCTTGAGTCGATGATCGCCTCGTGCTTGCCAGGATAGGCCTGCTTTCGATGAACGATCTCTCCGAGATAGACACGGTTATTCAGGATGTGATACAGCGCCCCTCGGGACAAAGGCCGGTCCTGCTTCCCGCAGACCTTCCTGGAATCCAGGAATGCCTTGAGCCCGGAGACGCGCCCCAGTCGAAGGTACTCCTGAAAGATCTGGCGCACGATCGCTGCGGTGCGTGATTCGATCAACAGCTTACGAGCTTCGACTTTGTACCCCAGCGGCACAATGCCGCCCATCCACATGCCCTTTCTCTTTGAGGCAGCGATCTTGTCCCGGATCCTCTCCCCCGTGAGTTCACGCTCGAATTGAGCGAAAGATAATAAGACATTGAGTGTGAGTCGCCCCATCGAGGTCGTCGTGTTGAACTGTTGGGTGACAGAAACGAAGCTGACATGGTTGGTCTCGAACGCTTCAACGATCTTGGCAAAGTCAAGAAGCGAACGCGTCAAACGGTCGATCTTGTACACAACTACGGTATCGATCTTGTCAGACGCAATGTCCTCCAACAGGTGCTTGAGGGCTGGCCGATCCATCGTCCCGCCGCTGAACCCGCCGTCATCGTACTTGGTCGTCAGCGCGCGCCAGCCTTCATGCGTTTGACTCTTGATGTAGGACTCGCAGGCATCTCGTTGGGCGTCGAGAGAATTGAAGGACTGCTCCAGACCCTCTTCCGAGGACTTTCGCGTGTAAATGGCACAGCGAACTGGTCGGGACATGTTCACGCTCCCCGACCACTCTTGCAATTTTTCCTCAGCCCGAAGAACCGCGGGCCAGACCACTGCGTCCCCGTAATGCGACGGGCAATCTCGGACAGGCTCTTCGAGATTGTGCCGCGGCAGAGGAAGCCCCCGCGAACGACTTCCACCTCATACGCTTGCCCGTGCCAACGACCGATCAGCCGAGTTCCTGTCTTGAGCCCGTTCGCACGAAGAGCGCGACGGGGGTTTTGGTTGCTTTCCTGCGCAAGCTTACGAAGCTTCCGGATCGTCTCTTTCTTAAGACCACCGTACGCCTTTTCCTGGATTCGATAGGCCAGCATCGGAACCATAAGCTCGCGACGAATCCCCGCCGGGGCAAATCGTCCGAAGTGGCAGTGCCACAATTCCAGTAACTTCAATCGTTCTATTGTGGGCAGTGCAGCAACCACCTTACTTATGCTGTTCATTAGGGACCTCCTTCTACAGGTGTACAGTTCCGCTCCAAACAGGCATTCAGTCAAGCGAACTGTGCTCAATCAAAGAAGTGAGAGATTTGGCGGAAAAGGTGCGACAAAACTCGTAATTCGGCGAGAATTAGCGTGGTTTTGGGGACGCCTGTCGGACGAGCGGTTCACCAAGCTTTGCCCACACCAACAATGACGCGGAAGTCTTGAGATCTTGAGATGATCTAACGCTTGTGTGGTGGAGTCCACCTGGTCGTCATGTTTTGCCCCAGGAAAGCTGGTTACTAACCAATTCGATTTGTCCCGCACAGGAAGTTGCTCTCGAAATCAATGACCGGCGGGCGCCAGGTCGACAACAATCGTAAATCTCCCGGAACCAGATATCCGCGCCGTCACCACGCGCTTTGAAGAACTCACGGACCGTGATCCGGCTTCCACCCAGTGTCCTTTGAGTTCATCAAATTTCACCAACCGGACCTTTGTCCGGGACACTGACCCCTTGTGCTCATAGGGCAACGAAAGCTCAGCGTTCAGGCTGCTGGCAGAGTTGGCACCATCTGCTGGAAACAGAAGCGCATTCGTTTTGCCGCTGATCTCAATGCTCGGACCCACAACCATGACCCTTTCAACTTTCAAACCGCCATGGTCGTCAAGCTCTGCGCTTACCGTGCGTTCAAGAACAGGCTCGGTCCGCGCTCTGGTGTTCACTACTACCCGTAGGCCCGACGCAAACTCGCCAGCCTGCTTCACACTCTCCGTCAGAATGGTGAGAGACGCTCCTTCCAGCCACGGATCTACACCAAGGGAAATGGGCAACGGGCTCCAACTGACCAATGGTCTGTTACAGGGAAAATCGCAGACGGGGTGGCAAATCGGGTCGTGCGTCGAACAAAATTGAACGGTGGGTGGAAGATAGCAAAGATTGTATTTCCAGGCGAATTGGCAGTCGCTGGAAGCCGAACCAGCGGGCGATGGCGAAACTTCCCAGGCACCGCGTCCATAGGTGATCGCGACGAGGTTCCCATCGTCCCATTGCAGACCCTCGATCTTGGTGTTGGGCAGTCCTTGACCCAGCGTGGCCCAGGAGTGGCCGAGGCCGCCTTGCTGCTCAAAGACTCCGCTGTCCGATGCGACTACTAAGCCAGCGGCGGAGAAAACCGCTGCATTCAGCCCAATTCCCTGCACGACGGGAAGATTGCCCGTATCGTCGGTCCACACTGGAGACGAGGTATTGATGCCCGAACCGACCCACACGTGTCCAGCCGCTGTCGTCACCGCGATCGTATAGGGGTCTCCTGGCGATGCGGCAATTGCTGTGATGCCGCCCGGAATCTGTTGGCTCGGTGTTGCCGATGGCCAGTTGCTCCCGGGGTTGATAGAAAAAGTGATGGTTCCATCGCTCCATCCGGCAAAAACATGGTTAGGGTTCAGGGGATCCGTGCTAAGGCTGACGACGCTAAGCGGATTGCGGACCGTACCACAGCCGATGGTGCCTCCCCACGATGCAGGGTAGGTGAAAATTCGGGCACAGGCTTGAACCAGTGTCGCCCAAGCCATAAGTCCGCCAGAACTGGGCGCAGAGAACTGATAAACGAAGTCCGAGCCAATGTAGAGCGCGGTTGGGGAAAGAACAGAGCCGGGAGGCGATGGAGAGATTGCGAGCGGGAAATTCCAACCTGCCTGAAAACCCGAAGGCTGTTGGATACCCCAACTGTCATCTGTGCCGCCGACAGTGCTCTGCTCCAATCGCGAGCCAAAAAGGGCTTCGGCGAACATGTCCATCGCGTTGTTCTGATCGATGGCGGACGCTGCACCATCGGCGCCAATGACGCCGTTCCAAATCAAACTTCCCTGGTAGATTTCGGTTCCGTTGTCCTGCGACCCAGCGATCAGCGTGCTTCCGTCCTGTGACTCTCCGAGTCCCGGGTAGAATTCTGTTACTTGCAATCCGCCATCATTCAGTCCCATTCCAATACTTGGCTGCGTCGTATCGGGCACTTCCCAACATCCCCCATCGTTGCCGACATACAGGTGCCCGAGGGCATCAAACGCCAGCGCTCGGGTGTCTCCATGCGCCACCGCAATCCCAACCTGGGTCCAGAGGTTTGCTCCGGCATCGTAGATGTAGAGCCAATCGCCTCCGAAGGCTACAAGATTCGAATCTGCCGGATCAATGGCTAGCGAATTGGCCAATCCAATCGCACACCAACCATTCGACACCGACGGAGGCGTACCAGGAGTGAACCACGTCTGTCCGCCATCCGGGCTTCTGAAGGGCGCCCACTGGGAACAACCCTGATTGTTGCCCCAGCCTGTAATGCTGACGTAGATTACGTCCTGCCGAGTCTGCCCGGGCAAAACGCCCGCGCCGACCCCGAGCGCAGTATGATAAATGCTGCCGAAGCCGGCCGGTAGCGTGGGCTGATTGATTCCGCTCGAACTCCAGGTCAGCCCCGTATTCGTAGATTGGATGATCCCGTTCGGAGTGGCGGCATACATTGTCGTTGCGGAAACCGCCGAGAAAGCCATGTCAAAGACGCAACCCGAGTAGGTGTTGTTCCAGGTATTCCCCCCGTTCGAAGAAACATAAATGCCGTTGGAGGTGGCGGCAAAAACGCTGCCCTGGCCGACCAGGATTCTGCCAATTCCATATCCCGCGAGAGAGTTCGCCCCAACGACTTGCCACGAACTCCCACCATCGGGCGACTTTAATATGCCCTGGGCGAAAACATCTTCCCAGCACGGTGCCGAGCTACTGTTCTCGCCGGTCCCCGCATATATCGTTTGCCAATTGTTTGGATCGATAGCGATCGCCCCGATTTGTGGACTCACCTGGTCGTCGGTGAGCGCCGTCCATGTGGCTGAACTCGGAGTGTACAGCCACACTCCTCCAAATTCGCCGCCTGCGTAGATTGGACCTTGGGGAACAGGTGTCGGCGCAATACTGATGATGCGGCCGGTTTCGTGGGCGTTAACTGCGCCCCACACTTGATCGGCTGCGGCCGCGTAAGAGATAGGCGCGGGCCCGATCGGAAACCAGACGTTGAACGGATCGGGCTCCGGGGGCGGTTGTTTTTTGTGCGAGGCTTGGGCATAGGCCGGTGGCATCGACCACGTGGATGAGGTGGGAAGCTTGTGGATCTGCTGCCGCGTCTTGGCCAATTCGATGGCATGGACGCGCCCAGTCCCAGGAGATGTGAAAAGATGGTTGCGCAAGAGCCCGACGGCAGCGTTGGTGGGTAGATCGCCGTGCAACGGGCCGAGCACCGCCGCTACCGCTTCGCCAAAGGTGCGCTTTGCGTTCTTGCGGCACCAGTCCCGAACTCTCTCATGGTCTTCGACCCGGGCAGTATCGTTTTTGACCTGACTGAAATCGCGTCCCCCGGCATTGGCGTAGGAATGCAGATATGCCAAATAGGAAGGCTCCTGCGCCCGGCTTTTCGCATCCGTGAAGATTACGCAAGGGGTGCCTGCAATATCCTGTGCGTTTGCACTGCAAACTGTGCCAACGGCAGCGCCACAAAGAGACAGAATCGACACCAGGCAGAAACGGGCCATATAAGTCTCCTGAAGAATCGCGCGAACAGCGTGTTAACCCCATCTAGAAATTCTCAAGCATGACAGCGTCGGACACGTATGTCCTTTTTGTAAAAGCAAGGAATCGACCATCGGGAGAGGCTATCGGCATTTGAATCCAGGCTTGTCCGGGATCGACCTCGTGCAAAATTGCCAGCCTTCCAGCAGGATCAATCGAAATCAGTGCGGACGATGATTCGGATGCTGCAGTCGCAAAAAATTGTTTTCCATTGGCTGCCCAACAAATGCCAGTGAAGTATTTCCATTTCCACCCCTTCAAAGGCAACGGGGAAATCCTGCGGTCTCTCGGGCTTAGAATTCTGACTTCGCCACCGTTTCCGCCCAATCCTACTAGTGCGATTTTGGTGCCATCGGGTGACAAGCTCCAGTGAGGCAAGTCCCCCGTATGGTATGGGACGCGGGCAATCTCGGATCCTTTTCCTCGTGCCGGGTCGGGGTCGAGACTAAAAAAAATAAGCTGGTTATCCATTTGATCTGCCAAGACGCACGGAGCCAAAGCCACGGAAGGGCAGTCGAACGTGAAGGAGTGGGGACCCGTGACCAGAACCGAACGAGATCCGCCATCCATCGGTGTGCTCATCAGACGGCGATCTCCAGTAGTGTCGGAGGCAGACGCGTTATATAAGAGTCTCCCAGTAATGCTCGCAACGGGGTCGCGGTAGTTTTCCGGTCCCATAATCAAGGTTTCGGAATTACCCGTACTTATATCTTGTATGCAGATTGCCCACCGGCCGTTTCGCTTTGAGAAAAGGAGAATGTCCTTGCTGTCCTTTGTCCACGATTTAGCGGCGTTCCGCCAACTGTCCGCCATCAAAGGCTTTACATTGAATGCTTGGCTTTCGGACGCAAGCGCCCCGACATAAATTGCGTCTTCGGAATGCGCTTTGAGTGCAACAATGCGTTTGCCGTCGGCGGTCGACTCGAAGCCAGGCGCAGCAAGATCTTTCCAATCTGTCAATGGCTTGGGGTAACCAATGGGCGCCCCACTGTCGGGACTTACCATGATTGTCCACAGGTTGTACTCGTCCAAGTTAGTGGACGGCGAGTAGACAATCCGTCCTCCGGCTAGCCATGCAATGGCCGCGAAGCCGTCGCGTCCCAACAGATTTGGTTCGGACAAGACGACGACGCGATCATTGCCCTTCAGGTCGCAGGTTTCGATAACGCTCTCGTGTTTCGCAAACCTGCCTCGCGCCCGGATATAGGCGAGACGTTTTCCGTTCGGCGACCAGACTATGTTCAAGAAATTATCTTCCGTGAACTCCAGGATCTTGTGGGGCTCCTCGCCCAGAGCGCCCATCAACCATAGTTCGCGCAGATTTTCACCCTTCAGGAAAGCAATGCTTGATCCATCCGGCGAGACTGCCGCGTTGCGTACCGGGCCACTGCCCGTGCCGCCCATGGGACCCTCCCACAGCTTTTGCAAGCTTGAGTCCCAGGTGGAGAACCTCCAAAGTCCGGGCTGACCGTTTCTCTGTTTCAGCAACAGATGAACCCCGTCAGGGAACCAATCCACCGGCTCGTACGAAGATGACAACGACAAAGAGCGAACATCTCCGCTGTCGGCTAAAAGCAGGTGTACGTTCTTCGATTTGTCAGTATAGGCAATGTAGCGACCGTCGCGGGAGATAGCGACCGCTGTTACTGGGTTGCCTTGAAGATTTGCCGTCAGTTTTCTTTCCAACAGCGCTGGTTTAGTCTGGCCAGGCATCGCCCCGTTGAAAATCCCATGAACCCAAGCGAGAGAATCTTTCTTCTGGATAATCATCACGACGACAAGAATTGCAATCGCCAATGCCAGTGCCAACGCGAAGACCTTGAGAATCGGGGCGTCACGACTAGCAGGAAGAGACTCCAATTCGCGGACGACATCCGATGCGCACTGGAATCGCTCTTCCGGTTTTTTCCTTAAACAGCGCTGCACCAGTCGCTGAACCGCAGGGGGGTAATTTGGAGAGATCTTCGAAATGGAGGGTGGTTCGTCGTTCAGAATTGCACTCATACAGTCCGCCGCCGTGCCCCGCTCGAATGCGCGTCTGCCTGTCAGCATTTCGTACAACACTACGCCAAAGGCAAAGATGTCGGACCTTGAATCGGCGGGCTGTCCCCGCGCTTGTTCCGGGGACATATATCCGGGCGTACCCATTACCACTCCCGCCTCTGTCGCGAGTTCTTCTTTCAAGTTGGCCGGGCTGATCTTGGCAAGACCAAAATCAAGAATTTTTACGTGCCCATCCGTGGTGACGAATAGGTTTTCCGGCTTCAGGTCGCGGTGGACAATCCCTCTTTCATGGGCCGCGGTCAATCCCTTTCCAACCTGCAACGCGAAGCTGATGGTCTGGTCCAGCGGCAACGGCCCGTGCTGGATCTTATCGCGAATCGTTTCCCCTTCCAGCAACTCCGAAATCAGATAAGGGACGCCCTGATGCTCGCCCATCTGGAACACCGCCAGAATATTGGGATGATTCAGCGCGGCTGCGGCACGTGCCTCCGTTTCGAACCGCCGCAATTGTTTGCGATCCGATGAAAGATACGACGGTAGTACCTTGATGGCAACATCGCGCGCGAGCCGCGGGTCTCGCGCCCTGTACACCTCACCCATTCCGCCAGAACCCAATAGAGACTCCACCTCGTACTCGCCGAGTTTGGTTCCTGGTTGCAGTGCGAGTCGAAGAGTGGACGACCGCAGAAAATTCGCCCGAACGTCTTCGCCGGAGAAAAGAAGCGAGTCAATTTCCCGCCGCAAGGAACTGTCCGCCGAACAGGCGCGATCCAGAAACGAGTCGCGTTGATCGGCATCCAACTCCAACGCCCGGTAGAGCAGGTCGCAGATTTGTTCGTGCCGTTCCGGTGTCATGTCGTTGATGTCTTGCTCATTTCGCGGGCGAGCCAAAGCCTCGCAGTCTCCCAGTATCTCTTCACGGTTGCCGGGGAAAGATCCATTGCGCTGGCGGTTGCTTCGATGGAGAGACCGGCAAAAAACCTGAGAACAACGACGCGGCTCTGCTGGGGGTTGAGTTTGGCCAACTCACCGAGGGCGTCGTCCAGGGCAATTATGTTAAGGTCACGCGTCTTGAACAGGAGCGCTTCGTCCAGCGTCAGTCTGAATCCGCCGTCTCGTTTGACGGCGTTGCGTCTGCGCGCATGCTGCACAAGAATCTGACGCATCAGATCTGCGCAAATCGCAAGAAAATGATCTCGGTTCTTGAACTGCACGTGGCCTTGTTTCTCCAGTCGAAGATAGGCTTCGTGCACCAGGTCGGTGCTCTGCAGCGTGTGATTCGGCCGTTCCTTGCGCAAGTTGCGATGAGCGATTCGGCGCAATTCTCTGTAAACGAGTGGGATCGCGGCGTTCAGGGCCTCATGATCGCCGGCGTGCCAGTTCGCCAGTAGTTGGCTGACGGTTTTGGGTGGAAGTTTCGACAACCAAACCCCCCAACGCGGAGCGGCAGAATGCCAGGAAAGCTACGTTAACCGTACACAGCAAGCATGTCAACGGACTCCGGTAGGGCAGGATTCCGGGCTGAAGATTGCATGGAAAAAGCCCTGAGTTCCCGAACCCAGACAACCGCACTCGAAAAAAAAGTTTCCCCGCGTGAGCTACTTGCCCCCCTTTCTGCACTTCTAGTGATTGAGAGCGAGTTGCTCTTCATTCAAAAAAGATCGGCACTAACTTTGCCGAAGAGGAGAAAGTATGAAATTCAGGCTTAGCATTCTCGCTGCGACGGTACTGTGCCTGTCGCTAACCGCACACGCTCAATCCGGCAGTATCCAAGGAAAAGTCTGGGTCGTAAGTTACGATCAGGCGGCCGACGTCGCATTCCCGGCGCCGAGCGCGACTCCGGACGCGACCTTCTCAACCAATGGTTTGGCCTACATCGGAGTGCAGCCGGACAACTGTTACACCATCGCATCGTTCCTAACCGGTTGCGGTACACAGGGATACAACCTCACGTTTTCGGGCGAAAGCAATCCGTATCTGGGCGGAATCGTGGGGCCGGACACCCCAATGAGCGGATCCGGCTGGGGCGTCATGATCGAGTTCACCGGCACGGTATCTCTGAAAAACGGTGAGAAGATCTACATGGTTAACGATGATGGCGTCGCACTCCAAATCGACGGCAATCTGATCCCTGGTTTCCCTAATGGTGTAACCGCTCCGTCTCTCAACTATGAAGTATTTCATGGAAAGAAGGGAGAACACTCCTTCGATCTGCTCTATGCCAATGCCCAGGGAGGTGGCGCGTGGCTTCTGTTTTTCCCGGCTCTGTATTAGTCCGCTCATGAACCGGGTCCTCACTTTCGCAGGGACGGTGGTGCCAACCAGCACCCCGGCCCTGCGGTTTTCTGGAAGCCAAGTACAGGCTTTGGCTCCGATTCCTCCCAAGGACGGAGACATAGGGTAGTGGGTCAGCATGATGAACCCACTACCAGACATAGCTTTTGCTTGACAGTGACAACGGGCCAGAGTACTCTGTGCGCCACTTATTTGCGCTCTTTCGCGGGCATCGCTTGTAAGTCGGCTGTGAAGGCAATTAGGACAGCAAGCACAACGAAAGTCGTTCCCGACACACTCATTAGGTGAGTTCGACAAATTCGACATTTGGAGGATTGTATGTTCAAGATCCAAGATCTTTATGTTTCCTTGTCATCCGAGGATCAGGCACTCGGGTGGAGAGGGCCATTTACCCGCACCGCCAATACAGTAAAGAGCACGGCTGAATGCGTTTATTTGCAGAGAATCGGGAAGCTCAAAGCATATTTGGTCCGGGCGTTAGCTGTCGTTGACGGCCTCGAAGAGGAAACGGAACAAAGCGAGAAACCGCAGACCGTGGCCGAAGTCGAGATGCTGGAAGAAAAGCTAAGAGGAGCAATCGACGAGCTCCGAGCCCGCAAAGTCGAACTGGAGAGCGAAGCCGCGTGAGATCGGCCCGCTCTTGGCGGTTGGAAATAAAACTCGCGCGGCAGGGAGGCAGCAGTGTGGACGGGAACAATTGCTGGAGAACTGGCAGAAGCTCCGGCGAAGGGCATTTGCGAAGAAACCTTCCGGGCGAACCCTGTCTATGAGCTTGTGTTACTCGATCAGTTGCCCGCGCCAGAGCAGGAACTGCTCGGCGCTCTCCGCGACGACCCAAACTTCTTCGGTCTGATTCGTCCCCGCTCGACAACCGGACTTACAACCAAAGCCGTGTGCCGCGAAACTGCTGAACTTTTCACTTTCTTGCAGATGCCGGGTTTCTTGCCCACGTTCGCGGTAGACATGCCGGATTCAGAGATCACAATCAGCCGCCTGGTTTGCGACGGAGTCCTGCAAATCGCGCAAGGCTCGGAATGGATTTGCGGCCCCGCTGCTTGCCACGCTTACAACCGCGCTCCGACTGAAGAGACTGGACGAATCCTCGCAGCCTTGTCATTGCAAGCCATCAAGCATGCTGCATCTCTGGAAGGGGCGGACGGCGCAGACTTATCCGGTCGGCTTTACCGGTACAACACTCTACCGTTGACTCCACAGTGGTTGCGGCGCATCCCCGACGGAGCTGCACTGGAAGAGTACTTACAAATCCAGGTTGGGGGCAGTTGCAGGAAAGGCATCGACCAAGATTGGACGCGATCCACGCTTACGGCGAATCAGGAAGTCTGGCTCGCTTGGGACTCGCGTACGGTACCGGCGCAGCGGATCGATGCGGTCGGATATAAGCTCTATGTGAGTCCGCTTCCTGCGCATCTGAGAGAGGTGTTCCGACTCTCAATCCCCGCAATCACCGCGGCCCGAGCCCATCATTTCAAAATCGGCAGTAATGTTCGCGGGCTGCTTCGTCCGGACAAGATGGTTGCCTATTTTCATGACCGTCCTGCCCTGGAGGAAGCCGCCAGCCGCATCGCGAATGAGCTCTCCGGCTGCCCAGGTCAGGGCGTGCCGTTTACCGCCGAACTGAGTTCCGGTGCGTTGCTTTCGTGGGCATCGGATCCTCCATCGGAAACCGCAGTCCCCGTTTGGCTGCGAACCCAAAGCTGGCGCCAGTGGGTCTGCGATCGGCTCGGCTCTGCGTTGGCTGTTGCCAAGCGTGAAAAATCTGCCCCTATGCCCGCTTGGAGCTTTGCGCTGGAGCGTCTGCGTTTGGAGGGCGTAGACGTAACGACTTGGGCCCCCGTTTCGACGTCTTGGCAGACGAAGCCCGCCGGTAAGTTCGAATCTTACTGAGGTCACATGACCGAACTCGATTATATGACCGGTGCGCTTGTGCTCCCAGACGACATAGAGATTGTTTCTCTTGCCGATTTCCCCGCCGCCGTTCGGGCACAAGTTGATGGCGACACTCACGATTACGCCGTCACCAGGCCGCGCTCCCGCGTTCCGTCAAAAGTGATCAACGCCCAGGCTGCTGAATTGCTGCGCGAATTCCAGAAGCCAACTACGCTGGTCGAGGCCATCCTCCGTTTCAGCAAGGCCGCGCAGCGGAACCCTGCCCAGGTTCTGGAAGATGTATATCCGTTCCTCGAAAGCTGTCTTCTCGCTAAGCTGCTGGTCGAGCCGGGATCCGATTCCGAGACTATTCGACCGTCTTTTGACAAGGGTGCTGTCGTTCCGAACAGTGTGGCGAACTGCGAAGTGGAGGATTGCATCCAGGTCCTTGATGACACTGAGTTATACCGAGTCCGTTTAGGAGACGTAGAAGCCGCGCTCAAGATCGCGCGTCTTCGATCCGGCCAGCCCGTCCAGCAGAGTCTCGAGAGGGAGTCGAAGATTCTTGGAAAGTTGAATGGACAGGTAGCTCCAAGACTCCTCGCGTCGGGCGAAACCGGGGACGGGCGTTCATACCTGGTCATGGAATGGATTCCGGGTGAACTATGCGGGGAGGCTGCAGCCGCCATGCGTGCTGGCGCGGATGAACTACTTTCGGCGCCATTGCTTCTGTTGTGTGCGAATATACTGGATGCCTATGCCACGCTCCACAGCCTGGGGGTGATTCACTCCGATGTGCACGCCAACAATGTGCTGGTGCCGGGAAACGGCCAGGTCCGAATCATTGATCACGGTCTTTCTCGTCTAGAAAGCACAGATATAAATAAAGGTGAGGATCACTCCGAACCGGTCTTCCAGCCGCGCGGTGGCGTTGGGTTCTTCTTTGAACCGGAATACGCGAAGGCAGTTCTCTCCGATTCGATGCCGCCGTTATCCAGCCGTGCCGGAGAGCAGTACTCCGTAGCAGCATTGGTCTACTTTTTACTGAGCGGCCAACATTATGTAGATTTCTCCTACGGCAAGGAAGCCGTGCTCCGCCAGATTGCCGAACAGCCCCCTATTCCGTTCTCGGCGCGAGGACTTCCCGGCGCTAACGCCCTCGATGATGTCCTTTTCCGTGCCCTCAGCAAAGATCCCTCCGCAAGATTCGCTGACATGGCCGCAATGGCAGCAGTGTTTCGGGACGCCATAGGCCGGTTGCATCCTTCGTCGCCACGTTTCGAGAGCCATCGTGATGCTGGGCATCTTCACGATTGGCTGGAGTCGACTCTCAGGTCACTGTCAGACCCCACGATCGAATTGTCGGTCTCTGGAAAGGTACCAACCGCTTCGCTAACTTTTGGACCGGCTGGCGTCGCCTACGGGTTGTTTCGCATTGCATGTGCCCGCGAAGATCCTCAACTTTTCGCTTTGGCCGAACGTTGGCTCGATCGCGCCGAATGTGAGATCGGGCAAAACCCACGTTCTCGTCGCGAGAATGTCTACTCAAGGCCAGAAACATTGGGCCGTATTTCTCTTCTCTGCTCACCTTCCGGTGTAGCCTGTGTCCAGGCCCTGTTGGCGCACAGCGGTGGCGACCTGCACACCCGGTCAATGGCGATACAAAGTTTTCTTGAGTCTTCCGATCGTGCCTGTGAGAATCCGGATCTGATCATGGGCAGGTCGGGTACTTTACTGGCGATCTCCCTGTTGGTGGATGCTTTCGCTTGGGACCAAACGACGCGCCATGAACAACTCATCGAGGTCGGCAACGAGCTACTGGCGGATCTATGGACGCAGCTCGACGCGATGCCTCCAATTGGAGATCCGAGCGCCGCAGCCTCTTTGGGGATGGCTCACGGCTGGGCTGGCTATCTCTATGCCACTCTTCGCTGGACTCGGTCTGCGCTCGTTCTGGAGCCACGCAATCTCCGGGCCAGGTTGGAGCAACTGGCCAACCTAGCCCATCGGCGAGGATCACGCGTTTTCTGGCCTTGCGACACGATGCCCGATAGCCCGGTGTTCGGTGGTTGGTGCAATGGCAGCGCGGGTTTCGCGTTCCTTTGGACCCTTGCGCACCGACAATTGCGAGATCCCCGGTGGCTTTTATTGGCCGAAGGCGCTGCCCATGATGCTTGTCATGATCGTGAAGAGGGAACTTCACTCTACTTCGGCCTAACAGGGAAGGCTCATAGCCAACTCAGTCTCTACAAGCACACCGGCAATCGGAAATGGCTTGACAACGCATCTGCAATGGCCAGGCTCGCAATACGAAAAACGGAGATGGAGAAGAGCAGTGGCGGAACGCGAATTCCTCTCAACTTGTATGAAGGTGACGCAGGTCTGGCGGTCCTGGTTGCGGATCTTGATCACCCAGAATCCTCGGCGATGCCGTTGTTCGAAGATGAAGCGTGGCCGACAAGCCGGTTCCACCACTGATTGAAATTCTGGCCAAGGCGTTGTCTTCAGCGGAGATTTGAGGGCGGGAACTCGATTGCGAGCGCCTCGAGACACTAGATCCCGGGCCTCTTCGGGTGCATCTCAAAATCTCTTTTCAACGGGTTGCGGGAAGTGATCGTGCCCCCGGGTATATGCCGATTTGGGCGACAAGGACCACGCCTTCTATTGGCTCAACATCGCCCACCAGGAGCACGACGAAACCTTGGTCCAGCTTCGCACCGACTTCATGATGGATTCCCTGCGCTCCGATCCGCGCTACGCCGACTGGTACGCAAAATTGGACTCCCACAATGGCGACGGTAGCTGGGGCCTTTCTCAGGGCTTAGTGAACGCCACGAATCTAGTGCTGAACCCCATTTGGCTGGAAGGCTGGCTCCCATGGGCGAGTTCTTTGGTCTCTTCGCGGTCTTGGGGATGATCTATCAACCGCAGAGAGCTCGGCTTCGCCCGGCAAAGATATGCCAGCACTGCTGAGTCCAAGTAAGTACTGTCAACAGAGGAACAACGTAGTTGAAAACGAGGCGGCCAATGCCTCAGGCAGCGGCCACCTTCAGCGCTGCATGCGAACAGTAGCGCGTCATTTTCCGAACGTACTCCGTTCATCCAGCCACTTCAGACACTTCAGAGCAGCGAAAACACCAGCCTATCCGCTCAGACGATGCTCGTCGAACAGGTGTGTTGATCAGACGCTTACGGACAAAACTTCGTAATTCGGCGGGAATTACCGCGGGTTTGGGGATGCCTGACGAAGGTACGGCTCACCAATCTTTGCCCACACCATCAATGACGCGGAAGTCTTGAAATGATCTAACGCTTGTGTGGTTGAGTCCACCTGGTCGTCGTGTTTTGCCCCAGGAAAGCTGGTTAGCTCCTGTATGTAGTCTGAAAGCCATGGAGCTGTTCTTGGTAAAAGTACACGCCCGTTTTCAAACTCAGCTGTCTGAGCGTGCAGACGCATCAGTTTGTCAGTGGAAGGAGGCGGTTTGTAAGGCCTAATCCTAAATACGCCTTCATGCTGGAGATCCTGAATCAACTGCGTGCCCGAAGCCTTGTCTTCGATCAGGATGGAGTGCGGGGAGTGCCGGCGCGACTGCTCCTGCACGGCTCTTTTCAAGTCGGGATAATTCAAGCGCCGGCGAAATACGTCCAGCAGGTAATAGTGCTCCGCATAGGCTCCCCACGTCGTGCACACGCTGTAATCATTCAGTTCGCCACCCTTGTTGGCCGTATCCCAGCTCTGCAA
>Ga0116121_1000402_pt1 | contig 22492 bp, 19 predicted proteins | sample June2015DPH_13_1_FD_89725 | JGI IMG/M metagenome (GOLD analysis project Ga0116121, IMG submission 89725) | Peatland microbial communities from SPRUCE experiment site at the Marcell Experimental Forest, Minnesota, USA - June2015DPH_13_10 | ecosystem: Environmental > Terrestrial > Soil > Wetlands...
ATACCCGTCTGTGCCATTGAAGGTGTGAAGGACGGTTTCTTCGCCCTCCTTCTTGCCCTTCGCCAGCGTGTACTCGTAGATCACGCCGCAGCCCTCGGTGCAGCCAGACGAGCCGCCCGCCATCGTGGTGCCATAGAGCTTGCCGCTCTTAAACACGGGAGGACTGTAGGGACGGCTTCCGTCGGCCCCGCCGGTAAAGTTGTAGAGCACGCTGTACGCACCCGCCGCAGTAATTTCGAACAGGACGCCGTATCCGTAAGCGCCGCCCGCCGCGGCTACGCCATAGATGTTGCCCTTCGTGTCCAAGGTCACCCCGCAGACAGGAGTTCCCCCGTCGGCTAGGCCAGTGAAGTTGTAGAGCGTGGTCAAGCCAGCGCTCCCAAACTTAAACACATTGCCGGCGCCATAAGAGCCGCCCAAGGTTGTGCCGTAGAGGTTGCCCTCCTTGTCCAAGACCGGAGTGACCCACTCTGGGTACGCCCCGTCCGTCCCTCCTTGGAAGGCGTAGAGAACACTCTCCGCGCCCTTCTTGGTTATCTCGTAAATCGTTCCGTAGCCGGCGCCATCGTATCCACCGCCCCAGATGGTCGTGCCGTAGAGATTGCCTTCCTTGTCAAAAACCACTCCCCCCAGTGGTTCTATCCCGTCATAGGGTGGTTGGGTGTTGGTGGTGAATGAGTGCAGAATCTTCTCTTTGCCTGTCGTCGTGCTTACCGTGTACACGGTGCCACCAAAGTTGCTGTTGCTGCTGCCGCCCTCCCAGGTTGTGCCATAGAGGGTGGTGCCCTTCAAAACCACTCCGGACTTTGGTTGGGCTCCGTCGGGGGCGCCGGTGAACTGGTAGAGCAGAGTTTCGGTTTGCGCCTGCGCTGGAATCGCGATCCCGGCCAATAGAATTAAAGCGGCGAGCATGGTAAGCGCGATTGCGGCCATGCCCGCATACTTCACTTGCCGTAAGATTTTCATATTAGGTCTCCTGGGAATCAGACTGCTTTCGGTCTTTCGGGGACGAATCCGTTTGTCGGTATCCGGACCGAGTTGCGTCCGCCGAGAGAATTTAACAAGGGCGAGTCCGGACGATCGCTCGCTCGCCCTTCCGATGACGCGATCCGACGAATTATGGCGTGATTTTAATCAACGTGCCGGCGCCGTATTCGCCGCCGTTGTTGCCGCCATAGGCAGCCGTGGTGTAGAGGTTGCCCTTCGTGTCGAATACCACGCCCCCCATGGGTGTCTCTCCGTCCGGTTCGACGTCGAAGTTATAGAGGGTAGTCAGGGTGCCGTCCGGAGCCAGCTTATACACATTGCCCAGGTTCTCAGGACCGCCGTCCGAGGTCGTGCCGTAGATGTTCCCCAGTTTGTCGAACACCAACGCCCCGTACAAGGGGTACAACCCATCCGTGCCGTTGAAGGTGTGAAGGACGGTTTCATAGCCAGCCTTCTTGCCCTTCGCCAACGTGTACTCGAAGATCACGCCGCAGCCCCAAGTGCAGCCAGCGCCGCCCGCCTGCGCAGTGCCATAAAGTTTGCCGCTCTTGTACACAAGAGCATTTCGGGGTGTGCTACCGTCGGCCCCACCCGTAAAGTTGTAAAGGATGCTGTATTGGCCGGCAGCCGTGATTTCGTACAGGACGCCGTAGCCGTAGGCGCCACCCCCTGGGGCCGAGCCATAGACGTTGCCCTTCGTGTCCAAGGCCACGCCGGAGTAGGGATTGTAGCCATCGCCACCGGCCTGGTAGAAGCTGTGGAGCGTGGTCAACGTGCCGCCCGCCAGCTTAAACACGGCGCCATTGCCATAATAGCCGCCGCCCACGGTTGTGCCGTAGAGGTTGCCTGCCTTGTCGAAAACCGGGGCGACAAAGTACGGGGTTGCCCCGTCAAGCCCACCGGAGAAGGCATAGATGACGGTTTCGACGTACTGCTTGCCGCTCTTAGCGATCTTGTAGATCGTTCCGTACCCTTCGCCGTCATATCCACCACCGGAGGCGGTCGTGCCGTAAAGATTGCCTTCCTTGTCAAAAGCCAGTCCCCCCAGTGGTTCTAACCCGTCATAGGGTGCTTGGGTGTTGGCGGTGAATGTGTGCAGAATCGTCTCTTTGCCTGTCGTCGTGCTTACCGCGTACACGGTGCCATAGCCGGTATCGCCGGAGCCGGAAACGCCGCCGCCTTCATAGGTCGTGCCATAGAGAGTGGTGCCCTTCAAAACCGGGCCCGCAGACGGGTTGGCGCCATCCGGGCTGCCCGTGAATTGGTAGAGAAGAGTTTCGGTCTGCGCCTGCGCCGGAATCGCGATCCCGGCCAATAGCATTACAGCGGCGAGCATGGTAAGCGCGAGAACAACTGCGCTGAGGGATTTCCTAAGTGAGGAATTCATGACATGTCTCCTGAGAGTTATGAACGTGCGCGCAATTCGAAGGAGGGACGGTTGCACCTGGAGGATTCCCTCGAATTTACCGCCGAATTTACCGCGACACTTTCTCCGAAGAGTTGATTGCCGTCAATGCTTTGTGGGTCACGGTTCAGGTAAGCTTCGGTAACGCAGTAACTTTCTTGTTTCTAACCGCTTAGATTGAACGGTCACGCGGGTTTCGCACCCCCAGGAGGGGTTGAATAATAAATCGCTGCGCGGGTAAAGGCTTGCGGTGTAAACTGATCTCTCCCCCCAAGAGCCGAGTCTGTGCCAGCGACAATTTTCCCAGGTTCCGTAGTTCGTTTTGGAGTGTTTGAGGCTGACCTGCGCTCAGGCGAACTCCGCAAGTGTGGCGTCAAGGTCAAGATTCAGGAACTTCCTTTCCAAGCGCTGAAGTTGCTGCTCAGCCGTCCCAGTGAAGTGGTCAGCCGCGAGGACCTGCGCGAGGCGCTCTGGCCGGACGGCGTTCATGTCGAATTTGACCGCGGCGTGATCAGCGCGATCAATCGTCTGCGAGACTCGCTCGGGGATTCCGCCGAGAATCCCGTGTTCATCGAAACTGTCGGACGCCGCGGCTACCGCTGGATCGCACCCACGCACATTTCCGAATCGTCCCATGAACTGGCACCCAATGATGAAGTCCCTGTGCTCGCTCTCAGTGCTGAAAAAACGAGCGCCGAGCTTGGACACACCGCCCTGCGGCACTGGACATTTTTTGTCGCGCTGGCGGTCGCAACATTGATTTGCGTGGGCGCAATATTGTGGACGGGGCATGACCTGTCAAAGCATTCTGCCTCGTCTTCGGCAGGACCGGGCATCATCCGTGGGCACGCTCCCGCGAATCGCGAAGCGGAAGAGTTTTATCTCAAAGGCCGTTACCTGTGGGAGAAACGCACTCCCGAAAGTCTCAACAGCGCAGTAGACGCGTTCACACAAGCCATCGTGCACGATCCGGCCTATGCGCCCGCCTATGTCGGGCTCGCGGATTGCTACAACCTGCTTCGCGAATACACCGTGATGCCCGCGTCTGAGGCCTATCCGCGCGCTTTGGCGGCTGCGAAAAAAGCCGTGGAACTGGACCCGCAATCATCTGAGGCTCACGCCTCGCTTGCCTTTGCGTCCTATTTCGGCATGTGGGATGCGGTCACAGCCGACCGCGAATTTAAGCGCGCGATCGAGCTTAATCCCGGCAATGCCCAGGCCCATCACTGGTACGCAACCTATCTCGCGACCCGTCTCCGGTTCGACGAATCATTGGCCGAGATTGAACGCGCCCGGGCGCTCGATCCAGTTTCGAAATCTGTGCTGACTGATAAGGGTGCCATCCTCTTCGATTCTGGACGACTGCAAGATGCCGCCGTTTTGCTGAAGCAGATGGAGAAAAACGAGCCCGACTTTGTTTCTCCCCATCGCTACCTCACCATAATTTATCTGGAGACCGCAGATTATCCGCAATACCTTGTCGAGGCAAGAAGCGAGGCCGTTTTGATGCACGACCCCACCGGCCTCGCCATCGTTGAAGCCACGGAAAAGGCTTTCGCCACCGGGGGAGGAAAAAGCTTGCTTGAAGCTCTGCGCCAGCAACAGACCAGGCTTTATGAGCGAGGTCAGGCGTCGCCCTACTTTCTGGCCATGACCTGCTCGCTGCAGGGAGACAGACAGGCATCACTGCGCTACCTGAAAATCGCATACGATCGGCATGAACAAGCCATGACGGGTTTGGCCACCAATCATGCTTTCGACACCCTGCACGACGAGCCCGCCTTCCGGGAGCTACTCGCCCAGGTCGGACTGCCTCCGCTCAACTGAACAGTCGTCAGCACCTGCCAGTTCCCTCTCACTCACCAAATCTCATGTGCGCCGTCTAAGCCGGTGACGGAGGACTTATGAGACAACAACGTGCGTTGGCAAAGTCGCTGCTCGAAACGCTGGGCATAATCTCGGTACTATTTTTCGCTTTTGGTGCGGCCTACGCGTCCGACCGCCGGGGCAGCTTCACCGAAGAACTGCACAAGGTGTTCCCTCTCTCGGCGCAGGGACGTGTCGAAATTGAAAATGTAAATGGGCCAGTTCACATTACTGCCTGGGACCGGGCGGAAGTGAAGGTCGATGCGGTCAAGAGCGCGTGGAGCCAAGAGCGGCTCAACGAAGCAAGAATTGAGATTGACGCGACCGCGGACCGGATTTCCATTCATACCGAATATCCCGACCACGACCGCACGTTCAACTATGGCGGGGGTGAACGTAACAATCCGGCGCGCGTGGAATACACGATCACCGTACCGAGGCACGCCAATCTCGACAAGATCAATCTGGTGAACGGGCGGCTCGACATCCAGGATGTCGGCGGCGAAGTGCATGCGTCCTGCGTCAATGGACAGATCGTGGCGCGCAACCTGCAAGGCCGCGCCGAACTGCACACGGTGAATGGTGAGCTCGACGCCAGCGTGGACCAGATGCCATCGGCAGGGGTAAAACTCTCCTCGGTCAACGGCCGGCTGCACGTGACGTTGCCATCGGACGCAAATGCCGTGGTGAAAGCGAATACCGTCTCCGGCAGCATTTCCGACGACTTTGGATTGCCCATCACGCGTCACCAGTTTGTCGGCCACACCCTGCATGGTCAACTGGGAAGTGGCGGAACGCTGGTTAAGCTCTCCAACGTTAACGGCACGATCGAGATCAGCCACGCCAACGACAGCCGTCCGCTGAGCCCCGTGCAGAATCTGGAGCGCGATCGCGGGCGGGATAACGATGCGGATGACGACGACATCTAGCCCGCACTCCAATGACCGGCTAGTAGATCGTGTACGCAGGTGCGGCGTTGCGGACGTCAGGCTTTGACGCCATCAGCAGCAGCGCGCCTGCGCGTTTGAAGGCTCTGAGGTCATCAAGCGAGCGAAACGATGTGGTCTGGTAATTTTCCGGCGTAGGTGTGTCGTCCGGAATCTGCGCATGCTCCACTTTCTCAAATGCATGCGTCTTCAGCAGCGCAACATACTCTTCGGCCGAGCGGACATGCACCGGAACCTTCAGCTTCGGCACCCATTGCAGCGAATAAGGATTGTCTTTGTAAAGATTGATGAGGATGAAAAGACGTCCGTGCGGCGCCATCACGCGGAACAATTCAGCCAGAGCGCGATCCTGATCGGGATAGTAGTAGAAAGACTCGACGGATAGCACTTTGTCGAAGAAGTTTTCTTCCCACGGAATCTGTGTGGCCGAACCCTGCACGAACATCACATTGTCGAAATCCTTCGACGCCGCGCGCGCATGTCGGATCATCTGATCTGCAATATCAACGCCCACTACCTGGCCGAATCCTTGTGGCCCTTCACTGACGATGCGGGCCAGCAGGCGCGTGGCCCATCCAGACCCGCAACCAAGATCGAGTACGCGCTCGCCTGGGCGCAGGTCCATGCGGCAGAGCGTTTTCTCCGTGATGTCGAGATGGTGATTCTCCATTTTCGGGCCTTCGCCTTGCTCGGCCCAACGGTTGAATTCCTGTTGCAGGCGCTCATCCGGGGATGGGGACTTTTCGGTTGGCATGAGATAAGGCTATCAAATGTCAGCTTTACGCTCGTCCACGGATTGCGGTTGACGGATTCCCGGAAACAAACTTATGATTCGCGCAATCTTTCCTTGCAGCTTTATCCGCGATCCAGAAGATCAGGAGGCCTAGGTGAAGTTCTTCAGTTTTGCATTGGTTGTCATCCTCGCGTTCAGCGCTTTTGCCGCGGACTCGCCCGATTCGCGCGAGATCACGGACCCAAAGTCGATTACCTCAGCGGTGGTAGAAGGCGCCGCGCCTGTTCCCATCGACGATCTTTTCTTCACTCGATACACCGGCGGCGGTGCCTGGTCGCCGGACGGCAAGCAGGTCGTCTTCACAACCAACCTCACGGGCCGCAATAACCTCTGGAAGGTGAATTCCGATGGCGGCTGGCCGATCCAGTTGAGTCAGTCAGACGATCGCCAGTCGTATGCGAGCTGGTCACCCGACGGAAAGTGGATCGTCTTCCAATCGGATCTCGGGGGCGGTGAACTTTACGATCTCTATGCCATTCCGAGCAATGGCGGTGCGGTCGTCAACCTCACAAACACTCCCGAAATTTCTGAAACCGCTCCTGTTTGGTCGCCCGATGGCAAATGGCTCTCGATTGAGTACAAGCCGAAGACGGCGTCTTCGGTGGATATCGCCCTCCTCGAATGGCAGACGCGCACCATCCGCAACCTGACACAGGAGAAGTCTCCGGATCGTGTGTGGGATGGTGCAATCTGGTCTCCCGACGGCAAGTTCATCTACGCGACTCGCGGCAACGTAGGAGGCACCGATTCCGACGTGTTCCGGATCGACGTAACGACCGGGGCGCAGGAAAACCTGACGAAACATGAAGGCGAACGCCGCACCAGCGTCTCATCGATTTCGCCCGACGGCCGCCTTTTATTGGTCACTTCCGACAAACCGGGTGGGTACTCGAACGTCGCTCTGATTGAACTCGCAACCAAGAAATTCACCTGGATTACCGACTTGAAATGGGAAGCGAATGCGGTGGAGTTCTCGCCCGACGGCAAGCAATTCACCTACATGGTCAATGAAGACGGCCGTATTGACGATTATCTCGCCGACACGGCAACGCTGAAGGGGAAAAAGCTCGACCTTCCAGTTGGCTTAAATAGCTACAACGGGAATCCGACCGCTTTCGCGAAGGGCGGCCGCGTGCTCATCACTCACAATAGTTCGACGCAGCCGGGCGACTTGTGGGTGTATGATCTCGCGAAGCGCGAAGCTCGCCAGCTCACATTTTCCGCCATCGCCAGCCTGACCTCCGCCAAAATTCCTCCTTCGCAATTGATCCACTATCGCAGCTTCGATGGAAAGATCATCAGCGCATTCGTGTGGATGCCATTTAACCTCAAACGCGACGGATCGAATCCGGCGATTGTGCTGCCACATGGTGGTCCCACCGGCCAGACGACCGATTTTTTCAATCGAGCGGTGATAGCACTGGTCACGCGCGGATACATCTGCATCGCGCCCAACGTTCGCGGATCGACCGGCTACGGCATGGATTTTCAGCGAGCCAATTTCAAGGACCTGGGCGGCGGCGATTTGCAGGACGAAGTCGCCGGCGTGAAATTCCTGGAAGCCACCGGCTATGTGGACGCAATGAAGATCGGAATCACCGGGGGATCCTACGGCGGATACATGACGCTGATGGCGATCGGCAAGACGCCGTACATCTGGGCCGCAGCCGTGGAGCAGTACGGCATCATCAACTGGCTGACGATGTTACAGCACGAAGATCCAATGTTGCAGCAATACGAAAAATCGCTGCTGGGCGACCCGGATAAAGATCGCGCGATATATGAGGCCGATTCGCCTCTGGCTTTCATCAAGGACGCAAAAGCGCCGTTGCTCGTTCTGCAGGGTAACAACGACATCCGCGTACCTAAGGAAGAGGCCGAGCAGGTGGTGAAGATTCTGCAGGACGCGGGAAAAACGGTGGATGCCCATTACTATCCGAATGAAGGCCACGGATTCGCCAAACGGGAAAATCAAGTAGACGCGATCCGGCGCACGATCGAATGGTTCGATAAATATCTGAAGGGGAAGTAAAGACAGGTCAGAAGGCAGAAGTCAGATTTCAGAGGTAAGTTCTCCTGGCAAATGCAGGCGTAAACGAATGGATTTTACCTCTTCAATCTGACCTCTAACTTCAGACCTCCCTTCACTCCAGCATCTCGCCCTTGATCAATTTCTGCCCGCCCAATGCTGTGTAGAAGCCCCACGTAGCCACTGCCAACACAAGCACCGCACTGCTCATCGCATAAGAGGCGTACCAGCGCGAGAAATCGAGAGTGATAGGAACGTTCATTGTCAGATCGGCGACAAAAACCGCCACCGCGAGCGAAATCAGTCCAAAGCGAACCAGCGCGAACGCGGCGATTCCATAAATGAAGATTGCGCTCGACATTTCAACCATCGGATGCCGTGTGCCAACTACGTGGAGAAACGTGAAGAGCGCGGTGAAAGCTACGCCTGCGGCCCAGGGTTTACGCAGCAAATAGCGCAGCACGATCAGAATGATGAAGAAGAAAAGCGTGCCCTGGATGCCGCCCGGCATGAGAAAAATCCACGCCCCAATTGTGCTTCGGAGACCCAACAGATAATCGGCGGAAAGGACAATCGGAGAAAGTCCCAGGCGCCAAATGCCAAACGCCAGCCGAAGCTCATAGATCACCAGCCAGCTCAACCCGAGCATCACGCCAAACAAAACATCACGGCCGACTAACGGATCGCGGACACGGCCACTGACCAGTCGCGTCCACGAAATGATCGTTTGCGGCCAAAGCCTTCGGACATATGGCTCGAGCGCCATGTAGAGGAGCCAGGAAATTCCCGACATAAAGAGGGCGGTGCTCGAGGCGAGGACGAAGCCACTCAGTAAGATGTCCAGGTTCGCCACAAAATGGCCATAGCATAACCAGATTGCCATTTGCAGGACAAACACGAAGAATGCGAGCCGGAATGCGCCCTGACGGTCGCCTTTGCCGCGCTTATACTGGCGCCGCGCCAGCGCCGACGCTCCAGCGAGGATGATGAGGAAGAGCGCGGCTTCGATGATCCCGCTGACCTTCTTTGCCGTGGAAGGTTCTTCCGGACGCATGCGAGACGGGCGTGTCCATGGCCCAATCATGCGGAAGAAAACAGGTTTGCCGTGCCAGGCGGCGGCTTCGACGCGCAAAGGGCGATCGGTTCCTGGCCATTGACCGGTCCAGGCGGCCCGCGTGTCCGAGCTCGCGAGTGATGCCCACTCCGGCGTGACAGATTGCAATCGCGAAGAGTCGAGTCCGGCCGCGGCGAAAAGTGGCGTCCAATCGACGGGTTTAGTGGGAACCGAGGTCTCCTCGAGTTCAGCCGGAATTGCCTGGAAAAAAATGAGATGGTCGCTCGTATCCAGCCTCAGATTGATCATCCCCGATTGAGTGGTGGGAGGATCATCGAACGTTACGACGCTGGGCGTGGTGGAACGTTCGAACTGCCGTGCGTCGAGATAACGTGCGCTTTGGCGATAGTCAAACTGCCGAATTGGTGGCTGGCCCGAAGCAAGAATCCTGGACCAATCCGGATGTGGCTTGTCATTCGCTTCCGCCCAGCGTTCGAACTCGCTGTCATCTTCAAAGTCGATGGCCGAATCGACCGGCTTCGCGTCGTAACCCAACTGCGCCACGATGTCGCGAGCCTTGTGGGTGAGGACGTCGGGGGATTGATCCAGAGGCATGCGCGCCATGGCGTCGTTATGAGCCATGAGAAACACGCTCGCAACCATGCCGACAATGCACGCGGCCAGACAAAGCAGGGCGAGCTTCGGCCTCATGCCTTCGTGGGCGCCAGCCGCCGCGACCATCTGCGGCGAAGGCGTTTCGCCGGCAGCGAGAGCGGCAGCAAGGGGATCTCCACCGGGCAACGCCGCTGCAACGGCAAGCGCACTGCCCGGACGATTCGCCGGGTCGGGCTCAAGGCAGCGGAGGATGACGCGCTCGACCAGAGGATCGAGATCCTTCACGAAAGACGACGGACGGCTTATGTCGCCAGCAGTGCGCGAGCGCACGAGGTCCGTAAGGTTGTCGGCGCTGAAGGCGCGCTTACCTGTGAACAGTTCGTAGAGCACCAATCCCAAAGAATAGATATCGCTCTTCTCGGTGACTTCCTTCCCAACCAGTTGCTCGGGCGCCATGTAAGCAGGGGTCCCGCTGCGAACCTCGGCGCCGGGAACCTGATCGGCGAAGGCCGCCAGTCCAAAGTCGGTGATGACGACCTGGCCGCGCCCGTCGAGCATGATGTTGGCGGGCTTCAGATCACGATGCAGGACGCCTTTGGAATGGGCGGCGGCGAGTCCGGCGCACAGTTGGCGCGCCATTTCCAGGGCCTTGTCGGTTGGGAGACGTCCGATGCGCCGCAGGAGCGAGGCGAGGTCTTCGCCATCGACGTACTCCATCGTGAAATAAGTCAGGCCATCGACCTCGCCCACGTCGTACACGCGGCAGACATTGGGATGCGAGACCTTCCGGGCGATGCGGACTTCGCCACGAAAGCGCTCAAGAAGTCCGGGATCGTTGGCAGCTTCTTCGGGGAGAAATTTCAGCGCGACCGGCTGGCCAAGAGTGAGGTCGTCAGCGCGATAAACCTCTCCCATGCCGCCGCGACCGAGGAGAGCGACGATGCGGTAGCGCTCCGCTAGAAACGAGCCCGGCAGGAAGCGTCCATGATCGGAAGCAACTGAAGACGAACTGGCTGGGCTGGACTTTGACCCCGGCCGCGGAGAGCGCGGAGGAACGGGCGTGGGCAACTTCGACGCGACCAGCGTCGAAATTTCATCGGGACTGAGGGCGGTGCTGGCATCATTCACCAGCGTGGGGATGTCGTCTGTCGAGAGCGTTTTCCCGCAAGATGAACAGAAGCGGGCCCCGGGCGGGTATTCGGTGCCGCAACAGGAACAACGGGCCATGAGAATGATTGCCTCGAAATCGAATGCTCAGCGGCAGTCTACGTGAATGCTGGAGAAATGAAAATGCCGCTAAACCTCAGCCAAGGCACGATGGACCAGATACACGGCGATGGCGCCCTCGCCGACGGCCGACGCCACGCGCTTTACATTGCCAGAACGGACATCGCCGACGGCGAATACGGCGGGCAGGCTGGTCTCGAGCATTTGCGGAGCGCGGCCAAGAGTCCATGCGCTCGACGGGTTTGCAGCGTGAGCGGAGCCATTCGCCGCCTCAATGTCTCGGCCAGTAAGGATGAAGCCTTTGTTGTCGAGCGCAACGCACCCCTGCAGCCATTCCGTGCGCGGCGATGCTCCCGTCATGATGAAGACATGACAGATTTCGTGCGATGAAGTCAGGCCAGTCGTTTTATCGACCCAGATGACGCGCTCGAGTTGGGCATTCCCTTCCAGTCCGGCAATTTCGGTATTGCAATGCAGTTCGATCGAGGGATTTTCTGCAATGCGCTGAATCAGATAGCGCGACATGGTCTCGGCAAGCCCATCGCGGCGCACCAGCATGTGCACCTTACGTGCGGTCTGCGATAGGAAAACGGCGGCTTGCCCTGCGGAATTGGCGCCTCCCACCACGACGACGTCTTCGCCTTCGCAGAGCTGCGATTCCATAAACGTCGCACCGTAGTAAACTCCCCGGCCTTCGAATTGCTTCAGGTTGGCGAATTGCGGTTTGTTGTACTGGGCTCCCGTCGAAATGATGACCGATCGAGCCGACAGCTTGTTGCCGTTGTCGAGCACGATCCCGTAGGGACGATGAGCGCACTCCAGGCGAGCGGCGCGATGCCCGACCATCATCTTGGCACCGAATTTCTGCGCTTGCGCGATCGCGCGACTGGCCAACTCCTGTCCGGAGATACCGGTTGGAAAGCCAAGATAATTTTCGATCTTCGAACTCGATCCTGCCTGTCCTCCCGGAGATTCGGTTTCAATCACGAGCGCATCCAGGCCTTCCGAGGCAGCGTAAACCGCGGCCGCCAGGCCGGACGGCCCGGCGCCAACGATAATAACGTCACGCACCAGGGAGTTATCGACGTTCGCATCGAAACCCAGGCAATCCGCCAGTTGTTGCGTAGTGGGGTTGCGGAAGACGGTGCCGCGAGCGTTGCAAATGATGACTGGAATCTCTGACAACTTCACCTGGAAACGATCCAGCAGCGCCTGCGAGTCTTTGTCGGTATCGAGATCGACGTATGTGTAAGGATGTGCATTGCGGGTTAGAAACTCCCGCAACCGCAGCGTGTCGGCGGAGTGGCGCGAGCCCAGTAAAACCACGTTCCCATAGCCATGCGTGATCAGCGCCAGACGCCGCAGGATGAAAGCACGCATGAAAATCTCGCTGAGTTCGGCATCCTTGGCGATGAGAGTCCGCAGGCCGTCCGCGCTGACCTCAAGAAACTCCCCCGTCTCGGTTACACGACCGCGCACCAGGCAGCGCGCACCAGAGATCATCGCCATCTCGCCGGTGAACTCGCAAGCGGCGTGCTTCACGATCAGCCGTTCGCCGTTCAAGTCAGGCTGCACGATTTCCATCTGCCCCGAAAGCAGGACGAAGAACGGGACACCCGAGTCTCCCGGCTCAAACAATATCTCGCCGGGTTTTACCTTGCGCGCCTTTGCGACGGGACGGACGCGATCGATCTGCGCATCAGTCAGGGTTGGGAAGATCTGGGTGCGGGCATCGAGTGCACTGGGGGTTGGCCAGGTAGACATTTTTATTCACCGTTAGAAGATGTAGATGAAAGGTAATAGATGTGACAGGCTGCGATTCGGTGCAAGTGGTGTTTGCGATCCTGCGAATCAACCTCTAGCTGCCAGTGATCGAGCGCAGATCTTCGAAGAACGTCGGATAGGAAACACCTGCTGCGTCAGCTCCGCGGATTACCGTCTCGCCTTCAGCGCGCAACGCGGCCACCGCGAACGCCATGGCGATACGGTGATCGCCAAAGGAGTCGAGTTCGCCCCCGTGCAGGCGCTGGCCTCCAGGGATACGCAGGCCATCAGGACGCTCCTCAACCTCGGCCCCCATTTTACGCAAATTCGTGGCAACGGCAGCGATCCGGTCCGATTCCTTGACGCGCAACTCCTTGGCATCGTGCACCTCAATCCCATTTTCGGAGTAGGGCGCGATCGCCGCGAGCACTGGAATCTCATCAATGAGCGCGGCCGTGTCGGCTCCGGCGACGCTCCCACCTTGCCAGGTTGCACCGCGGGCCTCGATGGCGCCAACCAGTTCGCCATGCTGCTGTTCGACCTGGGCGACGGAAATCTTCAATCCCATCTGTATGAGGATGTCGAGCAGACGGGCGCGCGTGGGATTCATGAGAATTCCAGGAAGCGAGATCTGCGACCCGGGAAAAAGCGCGGCGGCACAGAGAAAAAACGCGGCACTGGAGAGATCGCCGGGCACGTGGGCCTCGATCGCAGCGAGCGGCTGGCCTCCACGAATGCTCGCGATATTACCATTGCTTTCGACCTCAACCCCGAAAGCGCGAAGGGCAATTTCTCCATGATCGCGCGTTCGGATGGGCTCTTCGACCACAGTCTCGCCCTCGGCAAAAAGCCCAGCAAAGAGGACGCAGGATTTTACCTGGGCGCTCGCCACCTCGGGCTTGTAGTGAATGGCTCGCAGCGCCCCGCCTTGAATCTTGAGCGGAGAGCGGCCGGCCTCATTCGAGGAAATTCTCGCCCCCATCTCAGATAGCGGCATGATAATGCGCGCCATGGGACGCCGGGAAAGAGATTCGTCGCCGAAAAGCTCGCTCACAAAATGCTGACCGGCCAGGATTCCGCTCAGCATGCGCATGGTCGACCCGGAGTTGCCGCAATCAAGCGGCCTCGTGGGAGGCTTTAAATGCCTGCCCATGCCGCCTATCTCGATTGCCCCATCCCCCAATCGCCGCCACTCCGCACCCAGTCCAGCCATGCATCCTAATGTGCTGGCACAATCCTGTGCTGCAGAAAAATTGTGAAAGCGGCTGGTGCCTTCCGCGATGGCGGCCAGCATGGCATAACGATGAGAAATGGACTTGTCGCCCGGGATACGGACGACTCCTTGAACTGTGCGGGCGGAACGGATGATGGCCGTTGATTCAGCTGACATGAGCATTCCATACTAAAGCAGCCGCCGAAAAAACTCCCACCGTGGCCGGGAACCGCTGCGGCCTCACGAGCGGGATTCTTTTCCAGTAAAAAAAGCCGGTCAGCCCGCATCCAAGCTAGAACAAGTCCCGATAACCGGTAAAACACAGGTTTTTGCATGCAGCGGTACGGGTCGCGCTCATTGGCGCATCTGGCTGAGCGCAATAGGCGTGTCACCAATGTGTTTTGGATATCTGCGACCCAAGGGGGTAAAGTTAGGCAATTCATGATCCGTCAGTTGACGTTTCAGCTCATCATTCTTGCATTTGTCACGCTGGGCTGGAGCTCCTTCAGCATCGGACAGACAGCGTCGCAAGAGCCACCGGGCAGCGGGGATACAGCTCCGCCTGCCACTCAGTCATTGCCCGGAAGCATTCACGGGACTGTCGTGGACGAAAGTGGAGCGACGGTGGTGGGAGCACTGGTCCGGCTTACGCAAGCGCCCTCGGAAAACCCCATCTTTAGCAACCACTCTGTGAAGAAGGACACCCTGTCTGATGACAACGGTCAGTTTTCTTTCGCGGCGGTCTCTCCGGGACCTTTCCAACTGACGATTACCTCAGCTGGTTTTGATCCGAAAACGGTTTCTGGAACGCTGCATTCCGGGGAGGATGAGACGGTCCCCCAGATCGCATTGACAATTGCCGAAACTCGCACGGAAGTTGAGGTGGGGCTCACGCGCGACGAGATAGCGGAGATCGCGGAAGAACAGATCAAAGTGGAAGAAAAGCAGCGTGTGCTGGGTGTCATTCCGAATTTCTATGTCAGCTACGTCCCCAAGGCGGCGCCCCTCACCCCGAAACAAAAATTCAAGCTCGCTTCGCGGACTATCATCGATCCGTTTACGTTCGTGGTGGTGGCAGGGGGCGCGGGTGTGGAGCTGGCGCAAAATCATTTCGCCGAATATGGGCAAGGCGCGCAGGGTTATGCTAAGCGTTTCGGCGCCGGCTATGCCGACGCGGTCACCGGGACATTCATCGGAGGCGCGATCGTGCCATCTCTTCTGAAGCAGGATCCGCGCTATTTCTATAAAGGAACCGGCAGCGATACTTCGCGCTTTCTATATGCAATCGCGAATTCCGTAATCTGCAAAGGCGATAACGGACGCTGGCAGCCCAATTATTCGAATGTTCTCGGAAGCCTCGCGGCGGGCGGTCTCTCGAATCTTTATTATCCGCGGCAGGATCGTGACGGCGCAGAACTGACGTTCGAAAATGCAGCCATCGGGATCGGCGCCACCGCCATCGGCAATCTGTTTCAGGAATTCATCATCCGCAAGCTGACCCCAAAGCGCGACCTGAATAATCCCTAGCAGGCTGCGGAAAAACTCACGAATGCCTGAGTTACTGTGCCTGCGTTATTGTGCCTGCGTTATTGTGGAAGAGCGGCCCTTCAGGGCCTGCCCTGAGCCTGCCGAAGGGGCCGCGTAAGCTGCCTCTATTCAACCAGGGCTTCAGCCCCAGTCGTCGTTTTTTGCACACAAATCTACTTTTTCCGCACCCTGCTAATCTAGACTGCCCTTCCGCACTCGGCTTAGCGCACCGCTCACTGCGTGCGAGCGCGCCCGGCGGCTTCGGCAAGGATTTCCTGCGGCACCTCGCGCAGTGTCACGCAGAACTCAAACATCGGAGTCTCGGTACCTCGGCCCCAGCGGTTGACCTCCCAGTGCGCGCGTATCGCTTTCACCTCGGGCAACGCCGATACGTCGACCAGCAGCGGGTATTCTCCGCGATAGAACTTCTGCGGGAAGGCCGCGATCGGCTTGGCATCAAACGTGGCGCCATCGGTCGATGTGTGAACGCTGACATCGAGCGATTCCTGCTCGATGATGTCGGTGATGGCAAGAGTTAGCAGGAAGACGCGAGTCTCGGCGGAGCCGACGTCGAGGGCGGGGCCGTCGCCTTTGGCCGTGGCCACGGTTTTTTCAGGGACGAGGAAGGCTTCGATCATGACGTGCCGATTTTAGCAGAGGCTCGATCCGGGTCACAGGTCACCGGTCACAGGAACCGCTGACGGCTAACATCGAATCAGAACCGGGCACTGATCTCCTCAGATGCTCGTCTTTAGGCCGTGAGCCGTTCGCCCTGAGCGCTTTCTTACGCCAGCGGCACGAAATCCAGAAACTGTCGCAGCAATGGCGCGACCGCCTCGGGACGCTCCCAAGGCGCATAGTGACCGGCCTTCGGAATGATTTTCAATCGGCTGCCGGGAATGTTTTGGCGCATCAGTTCCCCGTCGCTGGCGGTCGACAACAGGTCTTCTTCCCCGATCACGATGAGCGTCGGCAAATTGATGTGCTTGAGGTCAGGCACGGAATCTGCTCGCTTTGCCATTCCACGCAAAACCATACTGATGTCTTCCTGCGACATCTTGCGCATCATGCGAAGCGCCCCTTCAACCAGATCGGGGCGCGAAGATACCGTCGTCTGCCCGAGGAGCTTGGGAATCATGGCTTGAAGAAATTGCTCAGTTCCCTGCTCGAGCACTGAATCCGCCGATTTCAGGCGGTTGACGCGCGCTTCCACGGTGTCGGGCTGGGGACGAGTGTCACACAGGGCGATCGCGGAAACCCGCGACCGGAACCGGCGCAAAAACTCGAACACAATGTATCCGCCGATCGAGCACACGATGAACGCAGCCTTGCCGACTCCAGCCGCATCCATAATGCGGGCGATGTCTGCGGCGTGCTTGCCCATGAATGCAGGCCCCTGTCCGATTTCGGATTCGCCGTGCCCGCGAAGATCGGGAAGGATCAGGCGGTAGCGTGACTCCAGGGCTGGAATGACGGGCGACCAGAATTCGTGATGCGCGGGGAAGGGGTGAAGGAGAACGACGGCGGGACCGTCGCCTTTGATTTCGTACAAGATTTCGGCATCGTCGCTACGCAGGCTCTGCATCGCGATTCAGATTACCAAACTTGAAGGATACAATTCAGCCGCGCCAGGAGCGGCTAGGGGCGGTTGCACTGGCAGCGGTTTCACAGGCAAAGATTACACAGGGAACGGTTACACAAGCACCGGTTAGACAGGGAACGGTTAGACAGGGAGCGCACCAATGCTGGGGCTACCGTGGAAGAGCGCCCCTTCAGGGCCGCGTAACCCGGTCCCCTTCAACAAGGGCTTTAGCCCCACGTTCTTCGTACGCAAATCAAACTTTTTCGACTTCCGTCTCAGCCAGCGACCGGCTGTTGATGATTTGCCGCACCGGGCATAAGCGCGTACGGTTCTTCCGGAATGATGATCCACGCGAGAATATACGCGATCACGCCGGGGAAAAATCCCGACGCAAATGTGAGAAATACCCACAGGATGCGCACGAGCGAAGTGTCGAGACCAAGATGCTCGGAAAGTCCCGAGCAAACACCCCCAACCTTGCGGTCATAGCGGAGACGCATCAGCCGGGCGCAATGGGGCTGGGCCACGGATCGGCCGCAATGAGAGCAGAAATACGCTTGATCCCCAACCGAGTTGCCGCACGCATTGCAATACATACGTTTCGCCTCCTGCCTCATTATACGAGGCGTGTGGTGAAAAGGTTCCGGGAGCCGAGCTTGTCCAAACTCGCAGAGGCAGGGCACGGTCAAACAGGCCTGAACGAACTACTCCCGATAAGGTTCCTTCAACCGCTTACGAGCCCGGTCGGCGAGAGCGTTCGTTGAGTCCACGGCGATCGCGGCCTGGTATTTCTTCAGCGCGAGATCGCGGTTCTGGAGCTGGTCGTACATCTCGCCCCCACCCAGATCGGCCTTTTGCAGCATTTCCGGATCGGCATCCGTAACTTCGCCAACCAGCTCATAGGCCGCCGCCGCTTCGGAATATTTCTTGTCGCCGCGCAAAAGGTCACCCAGTGCCTGGGCGGCTAATTCATAGTGGAGACTACCGTATTTTCCTTCCCGTCCGTTTTGCCATATACGGCGATACTGCGCTTCGGCCAGATCGAACTTGCCGGACACGCGCAGTAGATTGCCCTGTTCGATGGGTAGAAGATAGTTGCGTGGGAAGCGCGGCCCGACTGCGGTCGCAATCTCGAGAGCTTCGTTGTAACGGTGCTCACGGCGCAAGAATACCAGCAGCACCATCCCCGCATCCACGCTCGTTTCGCCGTTCGAGCGATAGGCATCGTAGAGATACTGGATGCCTTTCTCCTTGTCGCCGCTGAGCCCCACCAACGCGACTGCGACTTTGACGGCGAACGAGAGGCTGCCCATTACATAGTTGTGGGTGCCAACCACGAGTTTGGCATCGGTGTAGTGCGGATCCAGTTCGAGGACGCGCTCGTGATCGTGGCGAGCCCCCACCGCATTGCGGAGCGCGGAAAACCAGGCACGCTCGATCAGTCCCGTGTATAAAGCGAACTGCGCCCGCGTCACACCTCGCGCATAGAGCATGTCGACGTCATTAGGGTTGAGCGCAAGCGCGGCGTCTTCGATTTTCTCGGCTTGGTGCACGAGTTGCTTGATGCGCTCTTTCTGCGCCGGATCGGCAGGCCGGTGAGCGAGTCCGATAAAGCTGTCATTGGTGTATTCGCCCGTGTTAATCGCACCCATGCGATACAGCTCCCGGACCAGGATCGCGGAAAGCACATGGTTCAGGGCAAAGGGATCATTGGGGTGACGGGCGGAGATCCGTTCAAAATCTTGAATGGCTGCGTCGTAATCGAGGTTGTAATAGTGATCGCTGGCCGCCTGGTTGAGAGGATCCGCGGGGCGGAGTGCGCTTGCCACTTGCGAACCCCCGGTCCCGCTAGCCATGACCGGGATCGCAATACCCATCGTAAAGAGGGCGAGAGCTAGCGGAACAGCCGCACGCGAAACCAGGCGGGACAGGGATAGGGTGGAAAGCAAGCAGATTCAGTTTACCTGATCAACCGGTGGAGAACCTCGCTGGAACAGGCCCCTGCAATTGACCGTCGAAATCGTCTGGGCAGCTTTGGCCGGGGAACCAAACCGGGTACGTCCCGAGCAAGGTAAAGTCGGGCAAGATGGAAGGGAAATTCGGGCCTGATCGCGTAAATCTTGCCCTCCGGATGGCCGCCCTCCCCCTTTGGCCAGCCGGTAACTGCCGTCTTTGTAATCAGTCGTTTTGGTGATTCGCTTGCGATATAAAGCGGATAATTAAGAGGGACGTTTGCCATGGCAGAGGTAGTCAACCAGGCCCAAAACGAATTTTGGCGGCCACCCGTCTCGGTGCCCGAGGTAGCCGCCAGCCAGGACCTTAGCGAAGCCTGCCGTCAGTGTGGAACCGAATTCATCGTCAGTTCGCGCTTTTGCCACAGTTGCGGTGCCAGCCGGCTGGAGTTGACCGCAACCCGCACCATCGAGATTCCCGGCCTGACTGAACTAGCCGCCCTCGGCAAGCGGTTTGGGCTCACGGCGCCAGCTTTGGCAGCGTTTCTTTTTGGCTTGTTTTGCCTCGTCGGGGCCTTGTCCGTAGGTATCATCTTTACCTCCCGGACCGCCTTGGACTGGCAGGCCATTCAGCTGTGGAGGATAGAGTGGCTCTTGGCCGCCATCGCCAGCTTTGTGGCGGGCTGTGTGCTCAAGAGATCCTCATCGCAGTAGCGGCTACTGAGATATTCCCACTTTCCGGGCTCTTCCCTCCCCACTCCCCCTGCACTTCTTAGCTTCTCGAATGAGATTGCTCTTTCTCGGTGACAGTCGAGACCGGTCTGCGCTGCTCATGCATCCGGTAAAGATGGTGCAATGGTCCCACGCCGCGGCCAAGCCCCTGGGCATTTGCGATCGCGGCCGAGATATAGGCTTTCGCCAGCAAAACCGCCTCCGGAAGTCCGCGCCCATGGGCAAGATGGCTGGCCAGTGCAGTGGCAAAGGCGCAACCAGTTCCGTGCGTAGAAGAGGACCGTTGGCGTTCGGACTTGAAGACCTCCTGTTCCACTCCTCGATCAGTCGTGAAGCTGAGCAGGTCGATTGCCTTCTCGAGATGGCCACCGGTAACAACTACATTTGCGGCACCGAGGGCATGGAGGCGCTCGGCGGCCTCGCGCATCGCTTCCATGGATTGGCCCAACGACACCGTCCCGGACGAACCGGACAAGGGGGCCGTTGCTGCGGCACCGCTCGCCAATTCCATGCCTGTGAGGACGACGGCCTCATCGAGATTGGGGGTAACGACCTCGGCGAGAGGAAACAGCCGTTCGGCCATCAGCTGTCTGCCGGCTAGATTCAGCAGTTCGGCTCCCGAACTCGACCTCAAAATAGGGTCGAGAACAACGTGAGGAAGCCGGACCCGATCCAGAAAAGCAGCGACCGTGGCGACCATCTGTTCGGTACCCAACATACCGACATGAACGGCTGCGATCTCAAAATCAGAGACCAGTTCCTCGAGTGTTGCCGAGACAGTTTCCGGCGCGACCATCTCGACCCTCCGAACCCCTTGAGTCGACTGGACTGTCAGCGCCGTGATGCAGGCGATACCAAAGCACTCATGGGCGGCAATCGTCTTAATGTCGGCCGTAATGCCGGCCCCCGACGACGGATCGAAGCCAGCGATAGTCAGTACGATGGGGGGTTGGGACGGCATAAGCCCACTTTACTCGAAATATCAGAAATCCGGCATACCACTTCCGGGCAACGCTTCCCGCCTCAAGAATGGTGCGATGTATTTACCATAGAGTAATAGCACTATTCCATAAGTTATTGATTACAATATGTTTTAATCGAGATTGTGCGTAAACCTAACATTACATAGGGCCTAGTGGGATCTTCGGGCGAGGTGACCAATGTATCTTAACTGTATGGTTAATAGCCGCCTCCAACTGTAATCAATGACATAGCGGATAAAATCAGCGTTTTCAGTGTGCTAAACCATTGATTAATTACCACTTAGTTAATCACATTAGGGATTTTTCTGATTGACATAAGCTACAGGCCCCCGTAGCATCACACAATCGTTTGACAAAGGAGCAGACGACCGAAAACGACTTTCATGTAGGAGGTAACGAATGCGACGACGTTTCGCCGAAGGCCTGGCCGTGCTCTTATCGATTGCCAGTCTGGGGGCCGGAGCCGCATCCGGGCCAAGCAGCCTGGAAGCCGCCAAGGTCAGACCGACGCCGGTACTTTACACCAGCGCCTATTCAACCAAGAAACCCAAGAAGTCCCAGGCTTACCAAGTGGGAACCGCATCCTGGTATGGAGAACAGTTCCAGGGTAAACAGACAGCCAGCGGTGAGCCCTACGATATGCGCGACTTTACGGCCGCCCATCCCAGCCTTCCCATGGGAAGTTTCGTCAAGGTGACGAACCTGAGGAATGGACATGCCGTGGTAGTACGAATCAATGACCGGGGTCCCGTCGTGGACGGCCGGATCATCGACGTTTCCTACAATGCCGCGCAGGCCCTGGGCTTCAAACAGCGCGGTGTGCAGAAGGTCCGCCTGGATCTCTACAAGCCCGCCACGCTAGCGCAGCTGGATCCTGTAGCCAATCCAAATTAAAACCGATACACTCGCAGCGATGGTCGAAAATATAGACCCGCGCCAGCGCTTGATCGTTGCTTTGGATGTATCGACGGCGGTGGCCGCCCGCAAGATCGTGGCGGCCGTCGGCGACTCTGCCTTGGCTTACAAGGTAGGTATGCAGCTCTATACGGCGGAAGGTCCGGCAGTGGTCCGCGAACTGGTGGGCTCGGGCCGGCGCGTGTTTCTCGATCTTAAATACCACGACATTCCAAACACTGTTGGCGCCGCAGTCCACGAGGCGGCAGGGCTGGGCGTGAGCATGCTGACTGTGCATGCTTCTGGCGGCGGAAAGATGCTGCGCGCAGCCGTCGAGGCAGGCCAGAAAGCTAACCCGGACATGGTGATCCTGGCGGTGACAGTTCTCACCAGTCTGGGTGAACCGGACTTGGGAATGCTTGGGTTGCGCGGAGCAGTGGTTGATCAGGTGCTGCGGCTCGGGGCCCTCGCCCTATCGAATGGATGCAAGGGACTGGTCGCGTCCGCCCGGGAATGCCCTGCGTTACGGCATGAGTTTGGACACGAGTTCGCGATTGTTACGCCGGGCGTCCGTCCTGCGGGAAGCGGGCACGACGATCAGGCGCGCGTGGTAACTCCCGCCGAAGCCATTGCAGCAGGTGCCACGCACATTGTGGTGGGGCGGCCGATCACGGATGCGGGTGATCCCGCGGCGGAAGCGCGGGCCATCCTGGGACAATTGGCCGCGTAACCGAAAACTTTCCTCAGGAGTTCCACGCCGGGCCGAATTACTTGGCGTCAGTCCGGTCTTTGCCTTCGGCAGAGGATCGGGTCTTCACCCTGCAGGCTGCGGAAAAACTCAATTTTGTGTTTGATTTTGGGTGGCGCAGCGGTTCACCGCTGCGATAACCGCTTTGTTTTGAATGCGGCTTCAGCCGCTGAG
>Ga0116121_1000404_pt1 | contig 22425 bp, 18 predicted proteins | sample June2015DPH_13_1_FD_89725 | JGI IMG/M metagenome (GOLD analysis project Ga0116121, IMG submission 89725) | Peatland microbial communities from SPRUCE experiment site at the Marcell Experimental Forest, Minnesota, USA - June2015DPH_13_10 | ecosystem: Environmental > Terrestrial > Soil > Wetlands...
CCGCCACCGCGCTCCGCATGGCCGCGCTCTCGGTCCATCGCAGCCAATCTTTTCTCGGGCACTTCTATCGCCGGATGCGCGCCAAACTGGGTGCTCCCAAGGCAATCACGGCCACGGCGCACAAACTGGCCCGCATCCTCTATCACATGGTAACCACTGGGCATGCTTACGATGAAACCATCTGCGCGCAGAACGAAGTGCAGAATCGCAAACGGATGGAAGCTAGGCTCCGAAAACAAGCCCGCGAGCTCGGATTACAGCTTGTTGCCCTATAACTAAAGAAGTTCCTCAGGAGGCATTTCATGAATGACCTCGGAAGGATCCGAAATAAGCTGATCGCGAATTGCTGGCCGTAGCTTTTGACGTGCGAAATCGAGGTTCGGTTTCCGATGCTACAATTAAAGACAGACCAACAGAAAGTCGATCGGTCCATTTCTGGACCTGGATTTCCATTCGAGGAGCGTCCAACCATGGCAACCCTAGAAGCCCCCGCCCGGCCGCGTTCGCAGTCTTCCCATCAAGGCCCTTTTATCAACGAGTCTTTTTACGATTTTCGCCACGAAGACAACGCCCGCAAGATGCGCGCCGCCATCGAACGTGTCCGCGGCCAGCTGGGACGCGAATATGACCTCGTCATCGGCGGCCAACGCGTCCAGACCACCGACAAGATCAAGTCGCTGAACCCGTCAAAGCCGTCGCAAATCGTCGGCATTCATCAAAAGGCTGGCAAAGAGCACGTCGAGCCCGCCCTGCAAGCCGCCCTGAAAGCCTTCACAACCTGGAGCCGCACCTCCGTCGAAGAGCGCTCCGGCCTTCTATTCCGCGCCGCCGACCGCCTGCGCGAACGCAAAATGGATTACATGGCCTGGCTGGTTTTCGAAGTCAGCAAGAACTGGGCCGAAGCCGACGCCGACATCTCCGAGACCATCGACTTCTGCGAATTCTATGCTCGTGAAGCTCTGCGGTTTGCGAAAACGCAACCGCCCGTGCAGATGCCGGGCGAGCACGATTCGCTTAGCTACATTCCGCTCGGCGTGGGCGCGGTCATCCCGCCGTGGAATTTTCCCTGCGCCATCATGGCCGGAATGACTCTCGCCTCCATCGTCAGCGGCAACACCGTCATCTTGAAGCCCTCCAGCGATTCGCCCACCATCGCCGCCAAATTTGTCGAGCTGCTGGAAGAAGTCGGCATGCCCGAGGGCGTCGTCAATTTCTGCCCCGGTGCCGGCGCCAGCTTCGGCGACGCCGTCGTCGCGCACCCCAAAACGCGCTACATTGCCTTCACCGGATCCCGCGAGGTCGGCCTCCACATCAACAAAGCTGCGGCCACGCAAGCTCCCGGCCAGCTCTGGATCAAGCGCACCATCCTCGAAATGGGCGGCAAGGACGCCATCATCGTCGACGCGGATGCCGATATCGATTCCGCCGTCGAAGGCGTCGCCCAAGCTGCATTCGGCTTCCAGGGTCAGAAGTGCTCGGCTTGCTCCCGCGCCATCGTCGACGAACGCGTCTACGAGAAATTCCTCGAACAACTTAAAGCTCGCGTGGAAAAAATCACCGTCGGTGATCCCGTGGAAAACAGCAACATGGGTGCGGTCATCAACGAAGGTTCGATGAAGACCATCCTCGAATACATCGAGCAAGGCAAGAAAGATGGACGCATCCTCACCGGCGGCGAGCGCGCCACCGGAGCCGGAGAAGGCTACTACATTCGCCCCACGGTCATCGCAGACATTCCGGCAAAATCAAAACTCGAACAGGAAGAAGTCTTCGGCCCGGTTCTGGCCGTGATCAAAGCTCGCGGCTTCGACCACGCCCTCGAAATCGCCAACGACACGGAATTCGGTCTCACCGGCGCCATTTATACCAAGTCACGTGACAAGATCGATCGCGCTACTCGCGAGTTCCACGTGGGCAATCTCTATATCAACCGCAAATGCACGGGAGCCATGGTAGGCGCGCATCCCTTCGGCGGCTTCAACATGTCCGGAACCGATTCTAAATCCGGTGGCCCGGATTATCTCTATCTGTTCACGCAAGCGAAGTCGGTGGCCGAGAAAATCTGACTCGTCATCCCTGAGGCGGGCGCGTTTCCCCCGTCAAAGGATCTATACAGCTAGACATTTGAAAGGGCGCGGCATCCGGCCGTGCATCCAGATCCCACTAAGGATAAGCACGCGGGCTTTAGCCCCTGCGCGACCCTTACTTTTCTTCTGGGATTGGCAACGGATTCCTCTCCGCAAACTGCCCCTGGTGCCAGTAAGGATAAACCGGCGTCACATCGCTTGCAGCGTCTAACTTCGCGATCTGCTCGCGGGAAAGATTCCAACCCTCCGCCGCTAGATTCTGCCGCAACTGCTCCTCGCTCCGCGCCCCCATGATGACAGTGGATACTGACGGCCGCTGCACCAACCAGTTCAGCGCCACCTGCGGCACGCTGTGCCCCGTCTCTTTGGCGACTTCATCGAGCGCATCAACAACCTTATACAGGTACTCGTCGGCCACTTGGGGACCCAGTGCGGCCGTCTTGTGCAGCCGGCTCTCCGCTGGCAGCGGCTTTCCGCGCCGGATCTTTCCTGTCAATCGTCCCCATCCCAGCGGACTCCACACCAGCGCGCCCACGCCCTGATCCAAAGCCAGCGGCATGAGCTCCCACTCGTACTCTCTGCCCACCAGCGAGTAGTAAACCTGATGGCCTACGTAGCGCGCCCATCCATACCTGTCAGCCACGCTCAAAGATTTCATCAAATGCCAGCCGGAAAAATTGGAGCACGCAAGGTATCTCACTTTCCCGCTCGTCACCAGTTGATTGAGCGTGCTCAGAACCTCCTCGGCCGGAGTGAGTGCGTCAAATCCATGCAGATGATAGATGTCGATATAATCGGTGCCCAGCCTTCGCAAGCTGGCCTCGCAAGCTCGGATCAAGTGATACCGAGAGGATCCCAAATCATTCGGCCCCGGCCCCATGCGAAACGTCGCCTTGGTCGAAATCAAAACCTGGTCGCGCCGTCCGGCAATCGCCTTCCCCAGAATGGTTTCGGAGAGCCCGTCCGAGTAAACGTCGGCGGTATCGAAAAGGTTTACGCCTGCTTCCAAACAGATATCAACAAGACGCGTAGCCTCGGCGACATCACTCGCGCCCCAGGCGCGGAAAAACTCGTTTGAACCGCCAAATGTTCCCGTGCCGAAACTCAACACGGGTACCTTCAAACCAGAGCGTCCCAACGTTCGAAATTCCATAGGAAATAGATGTCGCCTGCTAAGGCGAAGATGCGCTTAACAATTTATTACACGATAAAAGTACTGCAAAACCGGCTGCCCAATTTCTCGCGTCCTTTGCGAGAAGTGGGGCCCGCCCGTGTCGCAGCAACTGCTCCGAAAATAAAGGGCCGCCCACCGGGCGGCCCGCTTTCAAACGAATGTTCCGCGAAAAATCTACGGCATCACTCCCGCCGGCGCTTGTGGCGCCGCTCCCGTGGTGGTTGCCGCCGCCGCTTCGTTCAAAATCCGGTGATGGATCGTGAACAGCGCCAGCTCCAACCGATCCGACACGCCGATCTTGTCATATACGTTCCGCAGATAATTCTTGATGACCTGTTCGGTCGTCCCGAGCTGCGTGGCAATCTCTTTATTCTTGTAGCCCTGCACGATCAGCGCCACAATGCGCAGCTCTTTCGCGGTCAGCCGGTCGCGCACGCGCAACCCGACCATATCGTTTTCGGTCAGCTCGCTGGGCACCGCGACATCCTGCACCCAGGTTTCCCCGCGCGCCACTTTGCGTACGCAGTCCACCAGCGCCGCGCTGGTCACGTTGCGGTAGACCACGCCATGGGCGCCGTTCGCCATGTGCCGCTGCGCGCTCTCGCCCGTGTCGGCCAGCACAACTACGCGCGTCTTTGCTTTGTTCGCGCCCAGTACGATGGCGGCAAAATCGTTGTGAAAGCCCGCCGCCACCACCAGCACCGCCGCACGAAATTTGTCCAGAGCCATGAACATCTGCTCCGGCGTCTGAGCCTGCGCCACGATGCGCATCTCGTCTTCCACCGCCAGCACCTTGGCAATGCCGGCCCGGAAGATTGCCTGGTTATCGGCCAGAATCAGTTTGAGCATGTTATTTGGCGCTCCAAAAGTCAGTCTAACGAGTCAAGAGTTCCTCACGAACTCGTATGAGTCAATCACGCACGCCACACCTTTGCCTTCTGCACTGGAGCCGGTCGGGTCAGTGCGCACCACCCGCCCCTTGCACTGAATGATCACGTTCTCCTGCCCTCCGGTTACGTCCGGTGGCAACGTGATCTCAAACTCCACCGGCGACCCAATCTCCAGCGACGCATCGGCGCGAATGTAAACTCCTGCCGCGCTCAGATTTCCGGTCGTCCCCTTCGCATCGCCGCTGGCGGTATCGCTATGCAACTTAATCGGCAATTCCAGCGGAAACCTTTTCCCGGTCCGTGCTTCTTCGGACACAGTCCCTCCTCTTTCGTGGCTTGGTCCTTCTCTCTTTGCGAACGAGGCCAATACCATCAAATACGCTCCCAGCAAGCGAATCAACCACCTTTGTGGCTTAGGGGCGGTTATATCACGGATGCCCACTCGATAAAAGCCTGATAACGAATTAGTTAAGGGTAGAACCTAGATTCCCCCGGGCTGCTCGGGGAGGAGCGGACACCTTCGTCCGCTCAGAAAAAGCGCGCATCCCATAAGCCCCGCAGTCACTCTCACAAAATCCGACATCAAGCGCGCCGGACCGGCCTCCGAGGTTTGCGCGGCTCCTCCGTCCTGTAAACCGCGAACAACGTCTCCAGCGACCCCCGAATCCATCCCCCAAGGGTTCCTTTGCGATAAACCGCCCAATCGAGCATCGCCCCGTTGCTCACTTCCTGCACCAGCCGGGCCAAGCCCGCCGTATCGCAGACCTTCAACTCCCCTGCCCCGACAGCTTCATCCAGCAGTTTCCTAATCTCGTCGTGCGTAACCGTGAACTGGGTCAACAGCACAGCGTAAAATTCAGGGTCCGTGAGGTCGATCTGTAAGTAGGCCAGCCCGATCGCCATGGACTCTGGGGTGGCCGCAAACCCACTGCACTCCACCAGCATTTCGACTAGTGTCTTGAGCGGCGACTCCCGCTTCGCGCGCGCCGCCCTGAATTGTCCGGCAACACCTCCCGTCCACGCTTTGCAATTCGCCAGCAGCAACCCGCGCTTCGTTCCAAAGCGCTGGATGATCGTGGCAGGGTGCACCCCGGCCTCCTTGGCAACGTCGGCGAGTGTGAGTTCAAGCGGGCTCCGCCGCTCCATAACACGAGCAGTGGCCGCAAGAATTTCAGCATCGGATGTTTCGCGCGGCCGGGGCGACATGTCTGGAGAAGAATAACTGAATGACCATTAAGTTTCCACTTGACATTACTGAATGACCATTTATTATTCTCAGAGTTTCGTGAGGGCGTGAAAGTAAGCGGGTGAATTGAAATGGCTGAAGCAACGAAAAAGTTTTTGCAATCCAAGATCGCCCTGGTGGCCGGAGCCACCCGGGGTGCCGGCCGCGGCATCGCGATCGCCCTCGGCGAGGCCGGAGCCACCGTCTACTGCACTGGCCGAAGCTCAAGAAAAGATCTGCGAAAGCGCCCTCTCAAACCTGGCCAGCGCGAAACCATCGAAGAAACCGCTGAACTGGTTACCGCCGCTGGCGGACAGGGCATTGCCGTCAAAGTGGATCACGAAGTTCCCGCTGAGGTAAAGAAACTCGTTGCCCGCATCAAGCGCCAGCACAAAGGCCTCGACATCCTCGTCAACGACGTCTGGGGTGGCGACGCCCTCACCGAATGGAGCAAGCCCTTCTGGACCGTTAATCTTGAGAACGGCCTTCGCATGCTGAAGCAAGCCATCCACTCCCATATCATCACGGCGCACTATGCCGCACCGCTAATGCTCAGTCGAAAGGGCGGAATCATTTTCGAAATCACCGACGGCGACGCCTTCTACTACCGCGGCAATCTTTTCTACGACCTCGTCAAGATCTCAGTCATACGCCTCGCCTTCGCCATGGCCCGCGAACTCCGCAAACGCGAGATCGCTTCCGTGGCTCTGACTCCCGGATTTCTACGCTCCGAAAGAGTCCTCGAGCATTTCAAAGTCACCGAAGCCAACTGGAAGGATGTCGCAAAGAACAAGAGTAAAGATAAAAACAGCAAAGACCAGAACAACGCCCCCAGCGATTTCATGGTCTCCGAATCGCCACGCTACATCGGCCGCGCCCTCGTAGCCCTCGCCACTGATCCAAACGTGATGAACAAGACCGGACGCGTTTTCAGCTCCTGGGCGCTCGCCGGCGAATACGGCTTCACCGACCTCGACGGCAGCCAGCCCCACTGGGGCGACTACGCCCGCAAGAAATACGGCAAGTACAAAATCTGCGACGACCAGTTCTACTCCTACTGGACCCCCGGCCTGATCGACCTGATCTTCCCCGACTGGTTCTGATCCCGAACACACCTCAACTTTGTCATTCCCTGAGCACAAACAATTGCACCCTCGGCAGTTGTTGATTAGAATCGTTCCCGGTCCCCTGCTCGAGCTCTCCCGATTCAAGGAGGCCCAATGCGAACCGCCCTCTGCTCATTTGGCTTGTTCGGCGCTGCCCTTTGTTGCGTTCCTGTCCTCTGCGCCCAGACAAATCCTCCTCCGCCCGACCCTCACGAGATGGTGACGCGCGACCCACAGACTCTCAGCAAGCCGGCGGACCGCTCCGCCGCGCTCGATCTGCTCGACCGCGCTCGTCACAACTACGACCTTCATGACGTCGCCACTCCCTACGCTCTGAAAGTTTCCTTCGAAAGCAACGGCGTGGCCGAGACCGAGGGGGCATGGAGGATGGAGGAGGTCTCCGATGGTGGAACGCACTGGCGCTGGACGGCACAGTTGCAAGGCACCGACTGGCGCGTTCTCCGTCTCGGCACCGACGGGCGCGTCTATGGCAACAATCCGTCCGAGCCCGTACCTTTGCGCGTTCAACTGATCCGTTCCGCATTGCATTGGCCGATCATGCGCAACGCTGGAGCTTCCGCAATTCGCGCCGCGAACGTGGAGCGTGACGGCATCACCATGTCATGTCTGCTGCTCAGCGCTTCCATCCCGCCGAATCCCGCGCCGCGCTCCTGGGTCGAAAGAGAGTACTGCATCGATCCCGCCTCCGGCCTTTTGCAGATGTGGTCTGAGGCTCCGGGAATTTACGCGGTTTACGACTATGCTGGCGCCAGAAATTTTCACGGCCACACGGTCCCGCAGCAAATTTCCATCTTCGAAGATGGTCGCCTCGCGGTTCAGGCGCGCCTGGAGAGCCTCGAGGATGCGCCCACACTCGATCCCGCTCTCTTCAAGCGGGCGCCGGAATCGGCCGACGCCGCTGAATCGTTCACCCTGGCATCGCCCAGTCGCTTCCCCATGCGCGTCGATCCTTCCGACGGCCCGACTTCTCCGTTCTTCCAGCCGCTGATCGTTCATGCGATTCTGGACGCGCAAGACGGTACGGTCCTTGACGCCGAGGCTCTCCAGACTTCCGATCGGGACTTGAGCCGCGCCGCGATCGATCTGGTAAGGAGCACCACGTTTCCCCCGTCAGGACTCCAGCAGGAGGCTTTCATCAACGTGCAGTTTCACATGCCCGCCGCAAGAATGGACGGCCCACCCATATTTCACACTTCCGTCCGCTGGATGATTTGGGAGCACCGCGGCAGAGTCCCGCCCGTGAGAAGGTCGTCCCGGCCCGGAAACTAGCTCTCAAGGATCCCCGTCCTTGTCTTTCACGGCCTCCTCCTGCAACCGAACTGCGCGTGATACCGTCGAATGAGAGTTAGCTTCTCAGGAGAGCGAACCCATGCTCGATCCATCCTCGTCCCCCTCACACGCCAGTCGTGATCCGCATCCTGTCCTCTGCTGCGCCACAACTCTTCTTTTGATTTTGACCACGACCGTGCTGGCGCAATCCGCGCCCAATCAGAAATCCACTGGGCGCGCGGCTCAGCCCGCACCAGGAACGTCTGCCGAGGAACAGCAGCAGCCCAAGCCGGACGAATCGGCTTCGTCAATGGCCGCCCTCATGCAGCTCAACAACGCGCTCGAGGGTCTCGCCGCAAAAGTCTCGCCGGCCGTCGTCCAAATCCTGGTCACCGGCTACGGCCCACTGCACGAGGAGAACCGCACGCAGACCGCTCTCATCGTTCGCCAGCACGCGGTCGGTTCGGGCCTCATCGTCGATTCCAACGGCTACATTATAACCAACGCGCACGTCGTCGAAGGCGCGCAGCGCATTCGCGTAGCTTTGCCGCTGCCCGGTGATTCCGGCCGCGCTGTGCCGGTGGGAAAACGCCACATCCTCGAAGCACGCCTCGTCGGCGTTCATAAAGATACCGATCTGGCCCTGCTCAAGATTGACGAGAAGGACCTTCCCACACTGCCACTGCTTTCGCAACAACGTCCCCACGTCGGACAGCTGGTGTTCGCCATTGGCAGTCCCGAAGGCTTGCAGAATTCGGTCACCATGGGAGTAGTGAGCGCCGTCGCCCGCCAGCCCGATCCCGACAAAGCCCTGACCTACATCCAGACCGATGCCCCCATCAACCCCGGCAACAGCGGCGGACCGCTCGTCGATATGAATGGATCGGTCGTCGGCATCAACACCTTCATTCTGTCGACGGGCGGCGGCAGCGAGGGACTCGGCTTCGCCATTCCCGCCCGCATCGTGGATTTCGTCTATCACAGCCTCCGCAAATACGGTCACGTGCATCGCGTGGAAATCGGCGCCGTGGCCCAGGAAATCACGCCCACTCTGGCCGATGGCCTGCACCTGTCGCAGCGCTGGGGGGTGATCATCGCCGACGTCAAGCCCGACGGCCCCGCCGCCAGCGCCGGCCTGCAGGCTGAAGACATTGTCCTCAGCGCCGACGATCGCCGGATTGAAACTCTTCCCGGACTCTCCTCCGCACTTTACCTTCATAGTCTCGATAAGGTATTGAAGCTGGAAATCTTGCGCGGCGATCAGAGAAAAATTCTGTACGTCCCGGCGATCGAGCAGCGCGACCCCATGGATCAGCTCTTCGATGCCGCCGATCCCGAAAAAAGTCTCATCTCACGTCTGGGCATCCTCGGTACCGATATCACGGGCGACCTGCGCAATCAAATGGGTACGCTGCGGATTGCTTCCGGTGTGATTGTCCTCGGCCGCGCCGCCGACCTGATTACTCCTGATACCGGCCTGCAGACGGGAGACGTGATCCACTCACTCAACAACATCCCCATCACTTCCATGGAGGAACTGCGCGCCGCCGTTCAAAGCTTAAAGATCGGCGACCCCGTCGTCCTGCAAGTGGAACGCAGCGACGGCCTCAGCTATTTGAGTTTCGAGATGGAATAGAGCCTGGCGCTAGTATCGTAGCGAAACCGAAGCGGCGGGGATTTTGATCTCTCGAAATCTACGCCAAAACTTTGTCATTCCGGCCGAGACGGAGCGAAAGCGAGCGAAGGGAGGAACCTGCTTTTCCTTGCGGTTAACGCTACTGCCTGCCCTCATTTTCCTGCCGATGCCGCAAGCCCGGACCTCTTCACCACAGAATCGACCGCCCAAGAGTGCCGCAAAGCGCCTTCCACCGCCAACCCAAGATTGGACGCAAAGGCCTGCAACAGATTCAACTCCTCGCGCGTAAACGCATCCTGGGCGAAACGGTAAACCGCCAGCACGGCCACAACCCTCGATGCTCCTTCTAAAGGAACCGCCAGAGCGGAGCGCAGCGCCCCGTATTTGGGATCGTTTATATAGCCGGGCTCGACCGAAGGATTGCCGTTCAGGATCGGCTTGGTGTTCTGCGCGACCCAACCCACGAGCCCTTCACCGATTGGAATCCTCAACCAAGAGAGAACGTAAGAATTCTCCCCGCTCACAAACTCCGGAATGAGAACCTCGTTCCTGAGAACGCATACAGCCATGGCGTCGTGCGGCAAGAGGTGCTTTACCCTCACGGCAAGCAGCGAGAGCACATCATCAAGACTGAGAGATGAACCGAGCTTGACGCCAAAATCAGCCAGCGTTTGGGCTTCTTGCCGAGCCGCCGCCATGGCGTTGAAGGATTCCTTGGCCGACTTCGTCTGATGTGCCGGAGGCTTTTCGGACTCGGCGAAACCAGCATCTGGAGCCAATCCCCGCTTCACTTTGATGTCGGTAGATAATTTCGCCGGAGCCTGAAGCGGTTGCTCGGTGGCAAGTTTCTCAAGATCCACATACCGCCGTTGCAGAATCGCGACGACTCGCGGATCAAAACTGCTTCCAGCTTCCGAGGCCACCTTGGCCATGGCTTCGTGCAACGGCAATGCTCTCCGGTATTGGCGGTCGGAAGCCAGCGCGTCCAAGCAGTCGACGGCGGCAAGTATGCGCGCGCCGATCGGTATGTCTTCCCCCTTCAGACCATTCGGGTATCCGCTGCCATCCCACTTCTCGTGATGAGCCCGCACGATGGGCACCACCGGATAGGGAAAATCCACCTGCCCCAGAATCTCCGCTCCAACAATGGGATGGATCTTCATCTTTTCGAATTCCTCAGGGGTGAGCTTGCCCGGCTTGGAGATGATGTGTTCCGGCACTGCCAGCTTGCCAATATCGTGAAGCACCGAAGCGGCCCGCAGCGCTTCGGTTTCGTCTTCCGTCAAACCCAGCTCCCGTGCGACCTCAATGGCATAAATGCGTACGCGCTGCAGGTGCTCACCCGTGGTTTGATCCTTGGCCTCGATGGCCAGGGCCAGAGCTTCGATGGTTCGCAGATGAAGATTGGAGACTTTTTCCGCGTGGAGCTTTTCCGTCTCCAGTTTGCCCAGATACAGACGGTAGGAGCGGTACATAAGGTAGATCGGCGGCAAGACCAGAAAAGAAGGCTGCCATCCAATGTGACTGTTCAAAAAGCTGACGAACCCGGCAATGGCCGCTCCCACCATGTAGTAGGGAAACGACCACAGATAGCTTTCCTTCCAAACTTTCGAGATGGGCTTATCTTCCGTCAACCCGATGATGGTCGACATTGCCGCGGTGTTGCAGGCGAAGTGCGTGATCGCCGCTACCAGAAGCGCCAACGGCCCCGGAGCATGAAGCACGTAGATCGACACCAGCTTATAACCGCCGTACGCAGCCGCACTGCAAACCGTGACTTGTGAAAGATTAAATACTAGCTGGACCAACTTCAGTTGCCGCGCCGGACGCCAATAGAATTGCGCCAGCGTGCTCACCAGGCCGATCAGCAGAGTCTCTGGCAAACTCATTTCCAAAATGCCGATCAGAGTGAACAGGAAATTCACCGACAGCGTTCCTTCAATGCCAGGTAGGCTTACTTTGAGCGACGACGCCAGCATCGCTGCGATCAGGTAGCAGGCGAACTTAAGCGGGTCTGTGGCGTACCAATGAAAACACGCCAACGTGAAGCAACTAAGGGCCGCAAGCGCCATTGCAGCGATATAGACCCGTGCGCCAATTTGTCGTGCCCATGACATTAGGAGGTCCTTAGATTCTTGCCGAAGTGAGGGTTATTTTCCGCCCCAAAGTGTCTCCCCTGATTACCATCGTGTTCTTCAATCCAATCAATGACTTGCGATTTTTCTTTGGGCTGACGGACGGGCGGGATTGGAAGGCATGAGAGCACCCGCGACTGCAAACTCAATCCTTCCGCAGGGACAACGTGTCCTCGCCTCAGCGTGGTGGGACAGGCTGTCCCGTGATCGGAAAAACCGAGGCTGCTAAACCATTGATTTGTAAGCACCGACCCGTTCGGTTTTGGACTTCAGGCTGCACATCAAGGCATGCACTTCAATCCTGTCGCCCGGCGGAGTGGGTCCGCCTTTGAGGGGATATGAAAAGACTTCTGGTTATTCTGTTGCTGGCCGCTGGTGCGCTGGCGTACGCCGACGACTCGAAGCTATCGCCGGAACTGCGTGGTTACCAGTCGACGAAGCAGGCTCAAGTCATCATTCAATATGCACCCGGAGCTCAGCTGAACTGCAGTGGGCTGCTTGGCCTGGTGGATTGTGTTCTGAATGACGTTCTGCAACTGGGCGGCACCATTCTTGGACCGTTGCCGCTGGTCAATGGCGTAGTCGCCGTGCTCGATGGCAATGGCATCCAGACGCTTTCGAACCAGTCGAGCGTTGTCTACATCAGCTCAGACCGGCCCTTGGCGCCATCACTCAGCAACGCCGCCGTCGCGGTGAACGCGCCCTTCGCGTGGCAGTCAAATTACACCGGCGCCGGCGTCGGAGTGGCGCTGATCGATAGCGGTGTCAGCAATCACCCAGATCTGTATCTGGGAATTCTTCCGCTGTCACGAGTTGTGTACCAACAGTCCTTCGTGCCCGGAAACTCCAGCACCAATGACGAGTACGGCCACGGCACTCACGTCGCCGGCCTCATCGCCGGAGATGGTCTCAGTTCCACCGGTCCTTTCTTCAGCAAGACTTTCAAAGGGATCGCGCCCGGAGCAAACATCGTCAACCTGCGAGTGCTGGATCAAAACGGCGAGGGTACCGATAGCCTGGTCATCGCTGCCATCAACCAGGCGATTTCTCTGAAATCGATATACAACATTCGTGTGATCAATCTTTCGCTCGGCCGGGCCGTATACGAGACTTACACACTCGATCCGCTGTGCCAGGCGGTCGAGCAGGCCTGGAAAAATGGAATTGTGGTGGTCGTGGCTGCCGGCAATAACGGCCGCTACCAGCCCACCGATGGTTATGCCACCGTCACCTCTCCCGGCAACGATCCTTATGTCATCACCGTGGGCGCAATGAAGCCCATGGGGACGCCCACGCGTGTGGACGACCTGATCGCCAGTTACAGCTCGAAGGGCCCGACCGTGGTTGACGCGGTCGTGAAACCAGACATCGTGGCGCCCGGCAATCTCCTGACGTCGCTGGAGGCGCCGAACTCGACCCTCTACAACGCTGTTCCCGGCAACCAGGTTCCGTACAGCTACTACCTGAGAGGCGGAAGCGGCGCATCCTCTTCCAGTTACTTCTCGCTGAGTGGGACCAGCATGGCGACCGGCATCGTCAGCGGAGTTGTCGCCGACCTGCTGCAGAAAAGCCCGCTGCTCACTCCCGATCAGGTGAAGGCCCGCCTGATGAAGACGGCCTATAAGACATTCCCGACGACTAGCAGCACCACCGATCCAACCACCGGCATCACTTACACCGATCAATACGACGTCTTCACCATCGGTGCCGGCTACGTCGATGTGCAGGCAGCGTTGAACAGCACCGACGTACCGAAAGGGACAGCGATGTCTCCGATCGCCAGGTTTAATTCAAACACGGATGACGTGTACCTGTCCGACGATCCCTCGGCGGTTTGGAATACTTCGGCCACCTGGTCGAACGCCGCGGTCTGGGGATCTTCGCAATTCGTCACCGGCCCCTCGGCAGCGTCTAGCGGCAATACATCCAACAGCACGCTTGGCGGCAGCAACGCTCTGTGGGGCTCGAACGCCTTGTGGGGATCGAATGCACTCTGGGGCAGCAATGCGCTATGGGGATCGAATGCACTCTGGGGTAGCAATGCCTTATGGGGTAGCAACGCGTTATGGGGTAGCAATGCTCTATGGGGCAGTAACGCTCTCTGGGGTAGCAATGTTTCGGGTGGAGAAAACTAACACTCAACTCTTAATGAGGAGGGGCCCAGTCTCTTTTTTGGGAGCGGGCCCCTTTGCCTTTCCGAGAATCCTGCCCGCCGCACCCCTCGCAACAAAAAAACCAGCGATGCAAACTCGGCTTAGACCATGATTTGCCGTAAAATGTATTTCTTGTTGCGCCCGTAGCTCAACTGGATAGAGCATCTGCCTTCGGAGCAGAGGGTTGGGAGTTCGAGTCTCTCCGGGCGCACCACTTGCAATCAGAACGCGCTGCCTCCACCTCCGCCGAAGCCGCCGCCAGAAAATCCTCCGCCTCCGCCAAATCCGCCACCACCGCCCCATCCCGATCCCGTCGAACTCGCTCGCGGCGCGGATACAAATACCTGATGCATATCCGTCGCCATCCCATGCATCGAAGACGAAAATAGGATTGGGTTGAACGCCATGCCGTATCCATATCCGGCGGGCGCGGCGTACCAACTCGGCGGATCTTTCACGATGCCAGCAAAAGCCTGCGCCCAGTGATGTTCTACGCCGAGCGCCATCGCATAAGGCAGAAATTTTTCGAACGTATCCGGCGGCATGGTTTTCAGCCGCTCGGCATCGACGCGATTCATGAATTCCTGAAATCCCAGCACCGCGATGTGAGTGCGTGCGCCCTTCAGCGTCTTCGCCGTCATGACTCGTGCGAACAGCCACCAGATTACGGTGCTGATCAGCACGCAGCCGATCAGCACCGGAATCGAGCTCAGAAAATCGGCCCATCCCAGAAATTGCAAAATGGCAAACGGAATCAGAATGCAAAACGCTGCCCCTATGCTGTACCCGTTCGCCGATTCCGGATCGAGCGTGTAAACCCCTTTCTGTTTGAGCGCCGACATGATGTCGGTGCGGATCGCCGGAACGGCGGTGTAAAAGCGGTTCTTCAGGCTCGACAATCGAATTTCAGGCGCCTCGCCAACAAAAATACTTTCCATCATGACGCGCTCATGCGGAGCCAGACCGCGCCAGTCCTGGCGTTTCTGCAGCAAATGAAAAATGTAATCCTTGTTATGAAACAGCAGGCCCTTCTCGTCCGTCTCTTCAATTTTGAGGAAGCCGCGCACGGCCAGATCGACGATAGTCGATGTAATGTCCCGGGGATGGATGTGGTCGTCCAGCAGCGTCCCGGCCTCCGCGGGGGAAACGCCGGGCGGCGGCTCATACATCGGCGCCACCGACATGCCGGGATCCGGATCGCGGCCCGCGTACCACCACAGCGCGAACATCACAGCAAACGTGACCAGCGGCAGGAATACGACCGGATTGCTGCCGATAAACCAGAATAGTTTCGTCAAACCACCCGGGGGATTCAGAATGCCCTTCGGAATGTAACCATCAATGGTCAGGCCGCCGCGCATCGGCAACGGGTTATTCGTTTCGAACTCCGCGTTTGCACCATCCACTTTCGCGGTTGCATCGCGCTCGGTCGAGCCATACACGCCGGTAAAGGCCTGCGCGCGCAACGATCCGCTAGCGGCCGCGGGAAAGCTCACGCTGGCGGCCGCGTGGTCAATGGGCACCGGCCAATCGTTGCCCGTGACGTTCCAGTAGAACTCGTCATATTGATCGAAGAAGCGCATGCCGTTGCGCACACGGTAGGCGATCCCCACCGTTCGCGTGGCGTTAACCGCATCGGGGATATAGATTTTCAGATCGCGATACGCGCCCGACGTGGAAGAATCGTATTTGAGTTTCCCGCCGTTTTCATCCGTGACGCTGGTGACGTTCACGAAGAGTTGGTAGTTCGTCCCGTCCGGTCCGGGATATTCGAGCGGAATCCTGCGATGTATACCGTGCCATTCGCCGACGAAAACCAGAGTGATGGTCTCGTTGACCAGAGCGCTGCCATCGTGGTTGACGGTGATCGTGTCTTGAAAGTTGGAGATGCGCCAGGATTTGGCCGCGAGCGGCGAGACTAACAGACAAACACACAGAGCGAGCGCTGTGACACGGGTTGCGCTTCGCAGAACGCCATGGGTCCGCGGCTTCATCGCATCAGAACTTCACGGCCACGGGCTCGCGGTCGGCTTCGGCAGTCTCGAAAAACTGGCGCGCGGAGAAGCCAAACATGTTGGCAAGAATGTTTGTGGGGAACGACTGAATCTTCGTATTCAGGTCACGCACCACGGCATTGTAGTAACGGCGCGCGTTCTGGATCGAGTCTTCCGTCTGGCTCAAAGCTCCCTGCAGTTGAGTGAACTCTTCTGACGCCTTCAGCTCAGGATAATTCTCCGCCACCGCGAACAGACTCTTCAAGGCTCCCGTGAGCTGATTTTCAGCCACGGCCTTGCCCTCGGGCGTGGTCGCCTGCATGGCTTGCGAACGAAATTTCGCAATATTTTCGAACGTGCCTTTTTCGTGCGCTGCGTAACCTTTCACCGTCTCCACCAGGTTCGGGATCAGGTCATGGCGCCGCTTGAGCTGCACATCAATATCCGACCACGCCGAGTCGCAGCGCACCCGCAGCTGCACCAGGCTGTTGTACATGCCGATCAGGACGACTGCGATGACGACCAGGATTACGAGAAAGATGATGCCGAACATGAGCGTCTCCTAGGGGAATATCGAAGGCCTAATCTCGAAATCAATGGGACGGTAGCACAGGGAGGGCGCGGGTGCAAACGGACCTTCGCTTCTCATTCCGTTCGGGAAGCCGGAGCCCAGTTCGGGATGGACCGTCCCCACAGCGGCCAAAGCCGGGTTAATTCTGTAGGCCTTACGGCGCGGCTGGAAGCCCCACCCTTTCAAAACGGATTCACAAGTTGCATGTGGTAACAATGGCGCGGCCTTGGGCCGCGATTTCCATTTGAGGCAAAGAGGTGAGCCAATTGTGAAAAACCGTAAGAATCTGGGATGCATGATCAAAGAACCAAGCAACGCGGAGCGTGGGCGGAACTCTATTTCATGGTACTGCGATGAGCTAGGGCCTGAGGGTATCGAGTCCGTATGGAGGGTTCGCGGCGTACGAGGTGGGCGTGGAGAGCACGGGACCGATTCTGCGGGTGCAGGTGAAGTACGCTTTATCAGTATCGCAAAGGCAGTTACAGCATGAGCATCAATGTGAAGGATGGGTTCGGGGGGGCGGGCCGCAGGGACCAGAAATACGGCTAGTATCGGGAGGCCTGGCAGCTGCTGGAAGCGTGCCAGGGAGCAGCCGGAGAAGCGATCGACATTCGAGCGTGTGTAGCGACGAGGCGGCCGAAAGGCTGTTTACCGCAGAGGCCCAGCGAGACAGAGAAAAACAGAAGAAAAGGCAGAAACGATTGGGGATTTTCTCTGTGTCTCTGGAGTGAGAGTTCTTTTTACTGCTGGGGGGCGAAGTAGCCTTTGCGGGCGCGGACTTGCAGGTCTTTCTTCAGAGCGGAAATTTCGATGGAGCGGTAGCGGCCGTCGGCATCGAAGTCGGCGGGCTTGTAGGAAACGACGTACTGGCTGCGGAGCTCGTCTTCGATGGCGGCGAAGGAGTGCGTGATGTCCTTCATTTTGAAAGGAAAGAAGGCGCGGCCGCCGGTAGCTTCGGCGAGTTGCTCGAGCACTTTGTCGCCGCGCAGGATAAGGCCGCTGTCATCGGTGGAGATGGCGTAGATAATGACTTCGGCGCGTTGCGCCATTTCGATGGCTTGCGCGCGTGACACTTCGCTCTGATTGTCTTCGCCGTCGCTCACCACGACGATTGCTTTGCGCGTCGGATGATCGGGGCGGTCCTTCAGAAATTTATCTTTGCAGGCGCGGTAGATGGCATCGTAGAGCGCCGTGCCTCCGCCATCTTGCAGCCGGTGAACCCCGTCGGATAGAAGCTGCACATTGTCTGTGAAGTCCTGGGTCATGTCGCTTTGCTTGTTGAAGCCGACGATGAAGGCTTTGTCGAAGCCGGCACGAATTGAGTGCTGCAGAAAGCTAACGGACGCATCCTGCTCGAACTGAAAGCGGCTGTGCACCGACCCGCTGACATCGATGAGCAAGCCGAGGTGCAGCGGCAGATCGGTTTCGCGGCGAAAGTTAACAATCGATTGCGGCGGCTTGTGATCGTCCAAAATCGAAAAATCTTTCTCACTCAGGTCGCGGACAAACTTGCCATGCTTGTCGGTGGCGATGAAAAGAACATTCACTTCGTCGACGCGTGTGCGGATCGTGAGCATGGCGCCAGACTGAGGGTCGTCCGAGGTCGAATCCGACGCGGACGCGTTTGTGTAGGTAGCGCTGCTGGCGTAAGTACTGGAGTACGACTCAGATTGGGCAAAACCCGGGCAGGAAAGCGCCAGCGCGGCTGCCAGAGCCAGAATGCGACCGGCGCACAGAGTGTACTTCGTGCCTGAGAAGTCCAAAATTTTCACTCCAACCCGCCCTAAAATGTACTCCCTACTTCCTTAGATGCACGCCAGATGCCGAATGACGTGCGGGCCTTCCCCAGCCTATTCATCGACTGTAGAGGGGCCCGACCACGGAGCCAAGTTACAAAAGGAGCACTCGTTTGGTCATGTCCAGCATTTCGCCGAAACCGAATACTGGAAGTAACTTAATTCTTACGACTTCGCACAGTAGAAAACGGTTCGAAACAAAAGGAACGGTTTAAGATGGTGCGTCTCATGTGGTGAACTAGATCCACGCTCGGGGAAACTGATAAGGATGAGATCGATGACGAAACACATCGGCAAAGCTACAGCCATGTTAATGGCACTATCGTTGTGCTCTTTGATGGCGTTCGCCGCCACCGAAGAGGAGCGGGTGAAAGAAGCGGGCGAGGTGATGAAGGAAATTCTGGACATCCCTGATGACATTCCACAAGACTTGCTGGACAAGGCGGAATGCGTCGTGATTCTGCCCTCGGTGAAGAAGGGCGCATTCGGAGTGGGAGGCAGCTACGGACGCGGAGTGATGGTGTGCCGCAGTGGCCTGCACTATACCGGACCTTGGGGAGCGCCCGCACTCTACGCGCTAGAGGGAGTGAGCATCGGTTTTCAGTTGGGAGGCCAGGCGACCGATTTTGTTTTGCTGGTGATGAATCCCAAGGGCGCACGCTCGCTGCTGTCGAGCAAAGTGAAGTTGGGAGCAGACGCTTCGGCCGCCGCCGGTCCGAAGGGGCGGACGGCGGAGGGAGCGACCGACATCGTGATGGATGCCGAGATTCTTTCTTACTCGCGCAATAAGGGACTGTTTGCCGGGATATCGCTGGAGGGATCCACGCTACGCTCCGACGGCAACGCCAACGAGAAACTGTACGGGAAAAAGTTGAGCGCGAGAGAGATCATTGTGGACCACAAAGTGGGAGTTCCGCCTGCTGCACGGCAACTGGTATCACTGTTGAATGCAAAGTCGCCGAAGAACAAGTCGGATCCGAAGTCGCTGGAATAATTTGCGCGGCGGCCCGAGGGGAGAGGTCAGCGCTTTATGAAACGAGCCAGCGAAGAAAAACACCAGCGTGTACGTTGCGCGTGGGCGCGCGGCGAATTGATGATTCGCTATCACGATGAAGAATGGGGCGTGCCGGTCCATGACGACCGTAGGCTTTTTGAGTTTCTGATTCTGGAAGGTGCCCAGGCCGGGCTGAGTTGGGAGACAATTCTGAATAAGCGGGAAAATTACCGAGCGGCCTTTGACGGGTTCGATGTGGAGCGAGTGGCTGGATACGGCCAGCGGAAGATTGCGCATTTGTTGAGGAATCCGGGCATTGTGCGCAACCGCTTAAAGATCGCTTCTGCCGTGCAGAATGCCCGCGTATTTTTGCGCGTGCAGGAGGAATATGGCAGCTTCGATCGCTACGTATGGCAGTTTGTGAATGGCCATCCGAAAGTGAATTTACGAAACGCTCGGAATCCGGTTCCAGCTCGCACTGCGGAGTCGGACGCGATGAGCAAGGAACTGAAGAAGCGCGGCTTCAATTTTGTGGGATCAACCATTAGCTATGCCTTCATGCAGGCGGTGGGAATGGTGGATGACCACGTGGCGGGCTGCTTCCGTCGTGGCAAAGGCCGGCGATGAAACAAACGGATTCCAAGTTTACGGCGATGGTCGATTCCGCGCATGCTTGTCATCCAGATCTAATCCAAAGGTCGGATGCTCGTAGGTCCCCGATATTTTTATCAGAACGATTTCTCCTTTGCGCTTTGTCTTGAAAAAGGGCTCCATCATTTTCAACAGCAAGGCCTTTGTACCGGTACTGGTATTTGAGATTTTGGTATCCGCTCGCATCTGGCCGCGCAAGTCGATCGCGTGATTGATCAGGTTGTAGGTTCCGTGCACCCTGAAGGATAGATCGGTGAATCTCGCCGCCCCGGAGACCAGGCTGACTTGACCGTTCAAATCGGTCAGCACAGTTTCAGGCTCGTCGCGGTCTTTTTCTCCCCGCGCACCCGCGCTCAGTTTGTTCACGTCCTGTTGCGTGGAAGAATCGGAGAAAGTCCCGCCGGCGATGCCGAAGCCGCCTTGCACCTTAATTTTTTTCAGAAATTTTTCTGGCCCCGGAGGAATCTCGGTACGGCTTTGCAGCGTCACGTTACCCGACATGGGCGCACGGTTTCCTTCGACAAATAATCGCAGCAGATCTTCAATGCGCGCCCGGCTCCCTTTGAAGTCGATCAATGCAGTTTTTCCCTTTCCATCCGAAGATGCGGCAATGCTGCCCTGGGCCGTCAGATGAGTTTTCCAGAAGTCGGCGGCCACATGATTCAGGACCGTATCGCCGCGCGTTGCGTCCACGTAAGCACTAAATTCCGTAGTCAGACGCACAGGATGATGGCCCGATTTGACTTCGAAATCAGGGACGTCGGTGGTTCCTGAGATATCGATATGAGCTAACTTGCCACCAAACTTGCCCGTGGAAGTGAGTTCGCCTGCGATGCCCTCGTAAACGCTGAGATCGGCCTGCTCGAATCTGTATTTGCCGGAGATCGGAGTTTCTCCGGGATCATTCTTAGTCCAGACTCCGAAATTTCCCTCGCTTGTGCCCTCTCCCGGTGGCTCAGGGTTTCGCACCTTCACTTGATAGGCAAGGGGGCCACTCCATCCCACATTTCTCAGCAACGCTTCGTGAATGTCGAAACGCAAAGGACTATGGCCGGGATCGTTATACGCGAACTCGATCGCGGCGCCGTTGGCGACGATCTCGTCAATCGTAATTCTTGACGGCGTGATACGGAACGCCTCGCCAGTGCCGAAGAGCGGAATAAATATTCGCATGCCTTCGGCGGTAATGCGGCGGACTCGCTGCGAAAGAAGACCAAGGTAGCTGCCACGAATCGTCAACCTGACAATGGTGATGAGGGGCTTGGTCTCGGAAGAGCCGCGGCGGAAACTTACTTCTTCCAGAATGCAACCAGGTGCAGGAAAATAGGTTTGATGAAAGGCACGGATCTGCACTTGACTGTCGCTGGCCTCTTGCAAATTCTGCAAGACTTGAACCAGGGAGAAGGGCCAGGCGCGACTCAACCCGAACACGGTCGCACCTACCGCAACGCAGACTAAAATCACGCTCAGAGCGACGAGCTTGGCAGCACGTCTCCGCCGTCGCTGACGCTCCGCCTGTGATCCCTGTGCAGGCGCAGGTGTGACGCTAGACATGAAGAGTTTTGACTCCGAACCGCCGGTTGAGGTTGCTGCTCTTAGCGCTTCGACTCAGCGGATAGGTGGTCCGAATTGGCAATTGCTGGTTGTTGAGGAGTTTCTTCGATAAATCGCCGTGCCTCATCCTGCGGTTGCAAAGGCTGAAACCGTCAATTAAGCTAGTCTTCTCTTGAGTGGACGTTTCGAGCCGGGATGGCGGAACTGGCAGACGCAGCGGACTCAAAATCCGCCGGTACTTAGTACCTTGGGGGTTCGATTCCCCCTCCCGGCACCACAAATTATCATTTGTTTTGAGAGAGTTGCGAGCGGAGGAAGCATTTTCGTAACGGCCTCTTTCCCTGTGGAAAACCTGTCACTGTAGTAAAACTGTAGTAATTTTGGCGGATTCGTGCCTCTGTAGCGCGTATTCAGCCCGCATTCCTTCGAGTTTTCTGACCGCATCTCTGCGGTACTCGTCAATTGCTTTGGAATATTTCTGTAAAATCCCTGGGGAGTTGTGGCCGATCATTTGAGCAACGAAGAGGTCAGACACTCCCGCCGCACTCAAACGACTGGCAAAAGTGTGGCGGAGATTGTAAATCCAGAAATGATCGATGCCGGCATCCTTCAGCGCCTTTTCCCATGCGTGCCGGATATCATTCCTCGGTTTTTCAGGGGTCCACATGTAGCGCATTTTAACCTCCTCATCAATCGAAGCCCAAGGCACTTTTGGAAAAAATCTCAGATGGGCGATTGGCTAGCAGTTTCAAGCCCGCGGTGACGCTGAAGCCCGGCGAGGCGTTCACCACCGTGGCCGGCGAAGTACACAATGTGAAGAATGCCAGCAGCAGCGCTCCGGCGAAGGCGCTGGCCTTCTACGTTGCCAAGAAGGGCGCTCGTCTTGAGGACCTCTCGGTTCCGGCGAAATAGTAATCGCAGGCGGCGGTTCGGTGAGGAGACAGCCCGTTCCGAATGATACGTGTGCCTGGCGCGACGTGCGATGGGGCACCCTGGAGATTGCACTCATTGCCCTGTCGAGCGGGATACTGAATGTAACCGCCTTTCATGAGAAGGCCGGTCGGAGTCAAGTCGATTCTTTTTTTGCTTCGTGAAACATCGTTGTTCTCCTTACCGAGTGGCCACTGTCGCCATGCTTCCATCCGCACTCTCGAGGAGCGATTATTTCG
>Ga0116121_1000407_pt1 | contig 22267 bp, 21 predicted proteins | sample June2015DPH_13_1_FD_89725 | JGI IMG/M metagenome (GOLD analysis project Ga0116121, IMG submission 89725) | Peatland microbial communities from SPRUCE experiment site at the Marcell Experimental Forest, Minnesota, USA - June2015DPH_13_10 | ecosystem: Environmental > Terrestrial > Soil > Wetlands...
CGTGCGTTACTCGCCTGCGTGATATTGGCGGCGACGTTTGCCCTCGCGGCACCCAAAGCAGCCAAGGCAAACCCTCCGCAAAATGTTCCCGCATTTCCCGGCACTCTGGTCAACGCGCGGTACGTGTACGTCACCAGCTATGATGGTGATCAGTTCAATCCCAACCTATTCCCCGATGACCGCCAGGCCATCGCCACGGTGCAGGATGCCATGCAGAAGTGGGGCAAGTTCATTGTGGTGTATAGGCCCCATGAAGCCGATATCGTTTTAATGGTCACGAGCCGCCCGTCCGAAGACATTCTCGCGGTCTACGACGCGCACGGTTGGCCGCAGAATCAGTACCTGTGGCGCATGATGGGCCGCGGCGGACTACAGACGAACGAATCGCCGCTGGTCACGAACCTGGAAAAGGCATTCGAGCAAGCGACTACGAAGTAGAGCAAGTGCAGCGAGGCGCGTGCGGGGACTTTCTTCACGGTGGGCGTAGCCCACTTGATCAATATTCCCACTTGTGTTACCCTTGTTCTACATGCCGAGTTCCGCAGTCATCAAGAACGGCGATTTCCAGTTGATCGCGGAGTTCGCTCAACCCGATGCGAAAAAGCGCCTGTCGTTGGGGGCGGCTCTTAGCGGCGCCACGGCGTATAACATCTACCGCAATGCCCTCGGACAACTCATTCTCGACCCGGTCAAGGCCATTCCAGCCTCCGAGATGTGGCTTTACGAGAACCCGCAAGCCCTGGCTAGCGTGAAACAAGGCCTGAGGGAATCGGCGGAAGGGAAAAGCGTTTATCGCGGTTCGTTCGCCAGGCATGCCAAGGAGTAGGCGTGCGGCGGAAGATCAAGTTCACTCCAACGGCGGATGGGCAGTACTCGTTGCTTGAAAATATGCCTTCGAAGGCCGCGATCTTCGAGCAGGTTCGCAAGACCATCGGATATCTGGAAACAGATCCGCACCATCCCAGCTTGAATACGCGCGAGTTCACCTCACTGACAGGCGTAAATGGCGAGAAGGTGTTCGAGGCGTACGCGCAAAACAATACCCCCGGAGCGTACCGCATCTTCTGGCATTACGGCCCGGATGAAACCGGCGGTAAGAAGAGAACTCCCGTGATGACCATCGTTGCGATCACGCGCCATCCCTAGCGGGCCGCGCGGGACTTCCTCAGGACTAGCTCTTCCGGCCGACGATCATCAAACCCGCGCCTACGACAATCAGAACGATGCTCGCGACGGGTGGGATCCTCTCATCGTCGTGCGTTGTAATACCCATGTGCGCGTCGCCCATGCGGATGCCGTGATGTTCGGAATGCGGAAACGGCACGAAGAACGAGACTATCCCCAGTACCAGCACTACCACTCCAACCAGCATCAGAGCTTTCATAAGAACGCCTCGAGATCGAGAATTGCCGGCAGCGGGCAGAACCGTGCCGGGCTCCTAGGATGCAGTTCACTCGCGAAAGGCTGTCGAAATAAGGTTCTGCTCCTGCCTCTTCTAGCTCGCAAAGCCCTTCACAAACTCAACCAGGCTGCGGAGCCCGATTCCCGACGGGCCTTTCGCAATCCAAGGCTTCTGATCCTCCATCCAGGCCGTACCTGCAATGTCGAGATGAATCCACGGCGTATCCTCGGCGAATTCTTTCAGGAACATAGCCGCATTGATCGCGCCGCCCCAGCGTCCGCCGGAGTTTACGATGTCGGCGATCATGGACTTGATGTTGTCCTTGTATTCGTCGTCAAGCGGCAACCGCCACATCTTTTCGCCGGCCTCGCCATTCGCTTTGTGGAAGCGCTCGTACATGTTGTCATCGTTGGCGAAGATGCCGGCGTTAGCATAGCCGAGCGCCACCACAACTGCTCCGGTGAGCGTTGCCGCATCCACCAGATGAGTGCAGCCGAGCTGGCGCGCGTAGAAAAGACCATCCGCGAGAACCAGCCGGCCTTCGGCATCGGTATTGATGATTTCAATTGACTTTCCTGACATCGCAATCTGCACGTCGCCCGGCTTCTGCGCTTTGCCGGAGGGCATGTTCTCCGTGGCGCAGACGATGCCGATCACTTTTACCTTTGGCTTCAGCAGCGCGATGGCGCGCATCGCGCCGATCATCGTTGCGCCGCCGGCCATGTCGTATTTCATCTTCTCCATGCCATCGGCCGGTTTGATCGAAATGCCCCCGGTGTCGAAGGTGATCCCTTTGCCTACAAGGCCTAAGACCGGCTTTGCCGGCGCACCCGCGGGCTCGTACGTCATCACGATCAGCGCGGGGGGCTCGTCGGAACCCTGCGCCACGCTCCAGAATGCTCCCATCTTCAGTTCCTTGATCTTATCGGCACCATAAACTTCACACTTCAAACCCACTTCCTGCGACATCTTCTTGGCCCGGTCGCCTAGGATGGTCGGGGTCATGCGGTTGGAGGGTTCGTTCACCAGGTCGCGCGTGAAGTTCTGCGACTCGCCAATGACTTGCGCTTCGTGCGCGGCTTTTTCGAGCGCAGCATGGTCGGTGTTGCCGCTGGCGAGGATGGTCAGGGCATCGATCTTCTGATCTTTGCGGTCGCTGCGGTAGTAGTCGGGATCGAAGTTGCCGACCAGCGCACCCTCCACAATCGCCCTCACGGCTTCTTCCGCTGGGATGATGGGTGGGGCGATGAAGGCGAAGCTGCGGATTCCGCGCGACTTAAGCGTACGCACGGCGGCTCCAGCAAGGCGCCGCAGATCGTAGCTGGTGAACTTCTTCGCCGTGCCGCCGCCGATCAGTAACAGGCGCTTGGCCTTGAGTCCGGCAGGCTTGTGCAGCAAGTTAATTTCGAACGGTTTGCCCGTCAGTTCGCCGCTTGCCAGCAGATCGGCGGCAACCGACTGCACTGCCGCATCGCCGGTGGCGAGCTTCAGTTGCGGCTTTTCTTTCTTGGCAGAATCGGTCTTCGTGGAATCGGCATTGTGATCTTTTTCAGCGTGATCGAGCGTGATGGCGACCAGAGATTCGGTTTCGAGTTCAGCGGGCGTGGAGAACGAGAGCGTAGTTTTCATAGTGGTTAGACAGTTTCCAGGCAACACTCCAGTATCGTCGGCGGGGAGGCAGAAGCGCAAGGGGAGGGTCCGCGCGGTAGTGTCCTAATTAGGACACTACCGTCCGCGCCTGGAGAGGTCCGCGAGCCCGTCGAATGCTCTAAACGCGGAATTCGAATTGAACCGCAAGAAGCGGATAGTACGTCTACGCCACAGCCGATATCGTCAGCCAATGCACAAGACGATCGAACCAACGATTCTCTATTTCGGAACGCCAGTCGCACTGATCAGCACCATGAATCCCGATGGCACGCCAAACTTGGCCCCGATGTCCTCGGCGTGGTGGCTGGGCTGGAGTTGCATGCTCGGCCTCGGACAAATGAGTCAAACCTCTGGTAACCTCGTCCGCACTCGCGAATGCGTGATCAATCTACCCTCGGAAGATCTGGTCACGCAGGTCGATCAGCTCGCACTTACCACCGGTAAAGACCCCGTACCGGAAAAGAAACGCCAATGGGGCTATCGTCACGAGCCCGACAAATTCGGCCTCGCTGGGTTCACTCTCGTGAAGTCGGTGTCCGTAACGCCGCCGCGGGTAGGCGAGTGCCCGGTGCAGATGGAGGGCGTCGTCCACGAGTTCCGTCCCTTCGGCAAGAACGTGAACGCCAACACCTTCGAGGTGCATATAGTAAAGCTGCACGTCGATGAACGACTGCTGGTGGGCGGCGAAGAGCGTCCCCGCATCGATCCCATTCGCTGGCGGCCGTTGATCATGAGCTTTTGCCGATTCTTCGGACTGAGCGGCGAAGTGCATCCCTCGCGCCTGGCGGAATCGGACTTCATGAAGCTAATCAGCCGGGGAGCAACGCTGCGTCCGCTAAGTTCGTCAACGGCGGAGTGACGATTCGCGAACGCCTATTTCTTCGAATGCGAGACGCTGTAGGCGGACGAGGCGACGAGAAGCTTTCCCTCGTCGCTATTGACGGGATCCAGATCGAACGAGTAGATCGAGCGCGAGATCGATAAGCGTATCCGGAAGTAGTAGACGTGGCCGGCTTCGGCGGTAAAGTTCGCCAGCGCGAGAGATCGGGAACGCCATTCGAGCCGCGATTGCCAATTCACGCAGATATGGCGTTCGCCCGGCTCCGCAGGAAAGTAGACGTACGAGCTGCCTTGGGTCGCCCCCACCCAGGCGCCATCCAGCCCAACTTTCGTGAGTGCGCAACCGGAGCATTGCATCTCCCCTAGATTCTGGACAACGTAGACTAGGGCCTTGCCGGGATCGGCCTGGGGCGTGGGATGTTGGGCGGCGTCTTGCTTGGCGTCGAACTTCACTTCCTTGGGCCCGCAGGCCGCTTGGGCGGCGGTGATGGCAGCTTGATCTTGGGCGAAAGCAGAAACGGCGAAAAGTACGACGAAGAGAGCGGCTTTCATGGCGTTCCTCCGGCTGGGAACTGCCTCGCTGTGGCGGACCGGATGGCGGACTCTTAACAGCCAGTCCGTGGCGCAGAACCAGCTCGCTTATACGATACCTCGCATAACCCCTTTTGGATGCAGAGATTTGTCGAGTTTTGCAAAAGTGTGTCAACGCTAAACCCGCGTCATCTTCAACGAAACAACTGGACATGCCGAAGGCCGTCGGAACTTCCCGCAGGCTTGCCTCGTATCTTCCAGCGCGGGATGACGGCGTTCGACCGCCTGCGGTATGATTCCATCCCATAGCGAAAACCGAGGTTTGTTTCATGAAGATCCGCTGGATGATTTTGTTTTTCCCGGTGGTTTCGGTAGTTGTTTTGTCTCTGCTGGTGCAGCAACATGCGGCCAAGGCGGCGGCTCCGCAAGCGGCTCCGGCTGCTTCACCGGCTAAAGCTACTAGCGCCACGAATAGCTCCGGTGCGCCTGCCATCCCTGATACAACGCTGGCCATCAACTCGGACAAGCCCATGTCGGAGCGCGTGGTTCACTACGAGATCGACGCCAAATACGACGCGGGGAAGCATGTTGTCGACGCTACCGAAGTGCTCACCTATCACAACCTGACCGGGCAGCCGCTGGACCACTTTCCCTTTCATCTTTATCAGAATGCATTCCAGCCGAATGCCACCTGGGTGCGTGAGACCAAGGTCGAGGGTGGCCGCGATGTCAGTTACGAGAAGTGGGAAGACAAGGATTATGGATCGGAAGAGATCAGGAGTCTGGAGGTGGTGGGCCAGGGTGATCTGACTGCGAATGTGCAATACATCCAGCCGGATGACGGGAACAAAGATGACAAGACCGTAGTCGACGTGCATTTACCAAAGCCGGTTGCGCCAGGTGAGTACGTGCAATTCAAGATTGCGTTCCAAACCAAATTCCCCGAGACCCAGGCGCGCTCGGGATGGAAGCGCGATTTCGTCCTGGGTGGGCAATGGTTCCCGAAAGTCGGGGTGTTCTGGCACGGAGCCTGGAACTGCCACCAATACCACGCCTTCACCGAGTTCTTTGCCGACTTCGGCGTATATGACGTTAAGCTGACGGTTCCGCAGATCGAAGTGGTCGGAGCGAGCGGAGTAAAGGTCGGGGAAGTCAACAATCCTGATAACACCAAGACGGTGGCCTATCACGGCGACGACATCCACGATTTCGCCTGGACGGCCAGCCCGCGCTACAAGGTGAAAGAAGACGGCGTGTATCGGGGCCAAATGGGCCCGGTGCAGATGCGCATCCTGATGCAGCCCGCGCATTGGAGCCAGGTGGGTCGCCACGAAAAAATTCTGCGGGAGTCACTGGAACAATTTGAGAGCCGGTACGGGCCGTATCCCTACAAGACAATCACCCTGGTCGATCCCGAGAGCGCGGAGGCTGGAGGGATGGAATATCCGACGTTCATCACCGGCGACACAAGTTGGTTCATGCCGGATGGACTGTACGGGCCGGAGTTGGTGATCGAGCATGAGTTCGGGCACCAATATTGGTATGGCATGGTAGCAACCAACGAATTCGAAGATGCCTGGATGGACGAGGGTATCAATAGCTATTCGGAAGTGAAGGTGCTGGATTCGATTCTGGGTAAGAACACCTCGATCCTTAATATGGCTGGCGCTACTTTGGGCGAGCGGGAAATGCAGCGCCTGGGTTATATTTCCGCGGCGGACGTCGATCCCATAGCGCAGAACGCTTACGCCTACTACAACAACGACTCCTACTTCGGAATCACCTACGGCAAGACGGCCAGCGTGCTGCTGACGCTTGAGGGAATCATCGGCGAAGACACAATGGCCAAGGCCATGCGCACCTACTTCATGAAGTACCGCTTCACCCATCCCACCAAAGAGGATTTCCTGAAGACGATTAAAGAAGTCTCAGGCCGGGATCTGCGCTGGTACTTCAATCAGGCCATCTACGGTTCGCCGGTGATGGATTACAAGGTGCTGAGGATCGAGTCCTTCCCGGTGAACTGGTACGAAGAGAAGAAGAGCGCCTTCCAGAAAGAGGACAAAAACACGGTCTATCGCTCCTTCGTTTGGCTGCAACGCAAAGAAGATTTTGTGATGCCGGTGGATGTCGAGGTCAAGTTCGAGAACGGTGAAAAGGTTCGCGAGCACTGGGACGGGGTAAGCCGCTGGACCAGGTTCACCTATGAGAAGAAAACCAAGGTCGAGTCGGCGGAGATCGATCCCGACCACACCATCCAGATTGACCGCAACGACTTCAACAACAGCTATACCGCCGAAGCCAATGGCAAGCCCGCGCGCAAGGTGACGAACTACTGGGTATTTCTGACGCAGTGGCTGGGCCAGGCGCTGGCGTGGTGGGCGGTTTAAAGTCGGATCGAGATTCCGGATTTCAGCAGAAGTTTGAGCTTCCCGCTTCCGTTGCAGGATGTCGGTGAACTGGTTGAACTGAGGGAAAATTGCGCATGAGCGAAAATAAGGGACTCTTGAGCGGCGGCCTGGGAATGGTGGCCCGCAATAAGCGATATATCGTCTGGTTTTACGTGCTGAATGTGGCGCTGGCGTGGTTCGGCGCAGGCGCATTTAGCACTCAGGCGCACCAGATACTGGATCACAGTTTATATGCCGACCGCTTGGTGCACGGCTTTTCCCTGGGCGTGCTCGCCGAGATGTTTGTGCGGCCCGAGTTCGGTCCGACCACGACTTCCGCCGCGCCCGCAGTTGACTTTGCCTTGCTGTTCTTCTTCGCGACGGCGCTGTTCCTGCCCGGAGTGCTGCAAGGCTATGCTTCAACCTACCGGCTGCCGCGCGAGGATTTCTTCCGCGCCTGCGGACGCAACTTGTGGCGGTTTATCCGGCTGCTGATTGTGGCGGGAATCGTGATGGGAATTGTCGCTGCGGCGCTGTTCGGCCTTCATGGCGTACTGGAGAAGAAAGCTGCGGAGAGCACGAACGAACTGCTGATGCCCGAAGTGCGGTTCGCCGGCCTCGCAGTCATCTTCCTGGTAATGGCGGCGCTGCGGATCTGGTTCGATCTGGCCCAGGCCGACGTGGTGCTGAGCGATCAGCGGGCAGTACGAAAGTCGATTGGTGCGGCCTTCCGGCACACTTGGAGCAACCTGGGACGCCTGCTGGCAGCTTACGTTGTAATCACGATTGTGGCGGCGATTGTTCTAGTGGTGGGGCTGTGGGCGTGGATGCGTTTCGTGCCATCGACCAGCGTCGGTGGGGCGATCTTCGTCAGCCAGTTGACGCTGCTCCTGTTATTGATCCCACGTTTTTGGCAGCGAGGCGTAGTCGTGACTTACTACCTGCAGAATATGGTGGCGCCGATTGCGGTCGAGTCCTTCACTCCGGTTCCGGTAGTCGCGCCGCCGGTGACTGAGCCGGCTCCCGCGCCGGTCATCCCCAGCGCGCCGCCTGAGCCGCAGGCCTCGTAGGGGTTTAACAGAGTCCCGCTCGCCCAGACGTCATCTCCACGACAAGGGCAGATGCGGCGATCACTCGACGAGTCCGCCGTGAAATTCGTCGCTTCCAATCGATTGAGACCCTCGTCTAGCTTATGGTTCTCGATTCCAGTAGCGGCTCCAGCCACGGGCATCTTCCGAAAAGTGTTCAATTTTGATCAGACTTTCATTCGCTGGCTGCTTAAGTTGGGGTCAAGGCCGTTTCAGTAAACGGAAGGCTGCTTCAATTCACATGCCTCACCGCGTCGTGGCCGGTGGCGTGTCTCGCGTTTTGTCGCGTCGGGCAACGACGAGCCCGATCCAGCTCGTAAGGTTCGTGAGGAGATGTGGCCATGGATTCCCCCACTGTGTTGTGCATTGACGACCGTCCCCATGTGTTGCAACTTCGCCAAGCGGCTCTGGAGCCGTATGGCTATTGCGTAAAGATCGCATCGAGCGGCTATAGCGCGATGAAGATACTGGAGGAATCGCCAGTGACTGCGGTTCTGCTGGAGTACAAACAGGAAGGCATGGACGCGGAAGCTGTGGCTGCCCATATTAAGCAACGGTTTCCCAGCCTTCCGATCGTCCTGCTTTCGGCGTACGCCGAGATGCCGGAGCGGGTCTTGTGGTTGGTGGATGAATACGTGATGAAGAGTGAGCTGTCAGAACGGCTGGTTCCGATCATCGAACGGGTGACACGCCCCCGTAAGTTGGCGCCAGGTTCCGTCGAAGGGCGTCAGCGGAGCGGGGCAGCGGCCTAAGGGCGCGGTTGCTTATCGGTCATGGCCCCGGTTCCATAGGGTTTTGCAGAGGAGGTTCAAGAACATGAACATTTTAGGACGCGGCGCAAGGTTCTCAACACCTCGGTTGGGCAAACAGAGTTTGGTTTCGCTATTGTCGGTGGTTCTGTTGTTCGCGGCTTGGCCTGAAGGGCTGTCGGCGTCACAGGATCAAAACGCCCCGGCCCCGCCGGCGCCCACTTACACCCAACAGAGTCCCGAGCAGATACAACAGTTGGTCGCGCCGATTGCCCTATATCCGGATTCGCTGGTGGCCCAGATCCTGGCGGCGTCTACCTTTCCCGAGCAGGTGGTCGAGGCCGACCGATGGGTGCAGGCGCATCCTGATTTGAAGGGCGCCGATTTGGGTACCGCCGTCGATCAACAGCCCTGGGACCCGAGTGTTAAGGCGCTCGCTGCTTTCCCATCCGTCCTGGGAAATATGGACAAGAACCTTTCCTGGACTTCGTCTTTAGGAGACGCCTACTACAATCAGCAATCCGATGTGATGGCTGCGGTGCAGGTCATGCGCCGGCGGGCGCAGGAAGCTGGCAATCTAAAGACCACGCCGCAGCAAACCGTCACCACGCAAGACTCCAACATCGACATTGAACCTGCCAGCCCCGATGAGGTTTACATCCCCGCCTACAATCCGTGGGGCGTTTACGGAGGGCCGGTAGTGGCGTGGCCGGGATGGTATCCCTATCCCGGAATCTGGTTTGGCGGTCCCTATCTCAACTTCGGACTCGGCTTCGGAATCGGTTGGTACGGCGGTTTTGGATGGGGCTGGAATCATTGGGGATTCAATTGGCGCGGCGGGTACGGAATGTACGGCGGCGGCCGGTACTACTCCCGCAGCAACACGTTTTACAACCGGGGTAGCTACTACCGCGGAGGAGGCGAGCGGGGCGTAGCCAACAACGTTCAACGCGGAGCGACCGGCGGGCGCGGCGGAGCGAACGCACGTTCCGGCGCTTTCAACGGAAACAGGCAGGCGGCTCGAGGCTACGCCGCTCCCCGCGGCCAGAGCGGCGTCCGCTCGGGAGCCTTCAGCGGCTACAAGAGTGGCGGACAGGCCAGAAGTTCGGCCTCACGCGGAAGTGCCAGCATGGGTGCCGGAGCATCGCGCGGGGGAGGCGGTGGAGCATCGCATGGCGGCGGTGGCGGACGGCGGTAATTGAGAAGTCACGTTCCGTGCTGGTGGTCTGCACAATTTAGAAATGGAGAGAATTCATATGCGGCGAACGAAGCTGAACCTCGGCAAATCTCTTTGGGCCAATCTTCCTAAACTGGCCGCGGTCGCGATCCTATTGGCGGGTTGCCTTTCCATGCGTTCGATGGCGCAGCAACCGGGCCAGAGAACCTTTTCGTCGCCGGAGGACGCGAGCCACGCACTGGTCGCGGCTGCGCAGGATAATGACGAAAAGGCGATGCTCGATATCCTCGGACCCGACGGCAAGCAGATCGTCTCTTCGGGAGACGAAGCCGAGGACGCTCAGAACCGCGCCAATTTCGTACAGAGATATCAGGAGATGCATCGCCTGGTAAAAGAGCCGGATGGAACCACCACTCTGTATATCGGCGCGCACAATTGGCCCACCCCCATACCGTTGGTGACCAAAGGCAATTCTTGGTACTTCGATACCGAGGCGGGCAAGAGAGAAATTCTCTACCGGCGAATTGGCGAGAATGAAATGGCGACCATTCGCGTTTGCCAGGAACTGGTGGCGGCGCAAAAGGAATACTACTCCGCGCAGCACAACGAGTACGCTCAGACAATCTTCAGTGATGAAGGGCAGCACAATGGCCTTTACTGGAAAGCCGCCGAGGGCGAACCCCAGAGTCCCATCGGGCCGCTGGTGGCCTCGGCCGTGGCCAAGGGCTATGCCAAGAACCAGGACGGCTCTCCCACTCCTTACCGCGGCTACTATTACCTCGTCCTGACGCGCCAGGGGAAAAATGGCCAGGGCGGAGCTCGGAAGTACATCGTAAACGGCAAAATGACCCGAGGGTTCGCCTTCGTGGCTTATCCGGCGGAATACCGTTCGTCCGGTGTGATGACGTTCATCGTTAACGAGGACGGCGAAGTGTATCAGAAAGACCTCGGGGAAAAGACCGAGGTTCTCGCCAAAACGATGAAGGAGTACAACCCAAACTCCAGTTGGCAAAAGGCCGAGCAGCAGGAAGAGACCGCTGACGGGCAGCAAACCAAGTAAAGGCGTTCGCCGCCGCATTCGTTCCCACGGGCTCATGCGGCGGACCTCAAGGATGTCTCTAGAGTAAGACGATGGTGATGCCCCGATTGCGGCGGCCGAGGTCGGAATCGTTCTTGAGATCGGGGTGCGATTGCAGAAGCTTCCAGGCTGCGTCGTCGGACTTCGACCAGTTCTCGCCGAAGATGCAGCCATGAATCTGGCCGTTCTGCGCCATCTCCATGAGGCGCGTTTGCACGGCGATCCGAATGTCGCCGCCGGCGCCGGTCGAGCCGTAACCGTGGATCAGCTTCAGCAGCGTTGCTTTGTCCTGGCGCGCGAGCGCTAACTCTCGCTCGAGGCGCTGCAGGGCTTCGTGGACTTGCGGCATGTCGGACTTGAGGTTGGCAGTTTTCATTTAGGAAAGTAGTCAGTGGCCAGTACTGAATTCTTACTGAAAGAGGATCAACGGCCACTGACCACTCCCGCTGTGGATTCCCGGCCCGAAAATAAAGTTTGGGCTCCGTTACGGCGGGCGTTGGATGGCTCGCTCCCAGGTTCAAAAGATGACGGTTAGAGCGCAGGCAATATCAGACTCGAACCCCGTCGAGTCGAGAGCCGGCTAACTTAAGCGTCGATCTCTCTTGATAAGGTACTCCTCCCTAGTAGCCGTAACGATGGCCACGTCGAACCAGGGGCTTTTCAAACCAAGTCCAGGAAAGCTGCGCAGCTAGAATCGCGCCGCCCAAGCCAAGGAAGATCGAGGCCGCGAGAAACTCTGTTGCATGTGACGTCCTCGGCGAACCCAGCCACAGATGACACACTCGAAGTGTAAACCGGTGAAACAGGTAGGTGCCGTACGCGATCAGTCCCAGCCTCATCAGTACCCTGTTGCAGAACACTATTCTGACGAGTGAGTCTGTACCCGTGATAGCGATCAACAGCAATGACGCATAGAAGGTCGCCAAAACCGAGTATTCTACGCCGTAGAGTGTGCCAGAGAACGGCTCGAAGGACGAGAGGTCAATCACCAACAGAATCGCGAGAAGAATGCCGGCTCCTCCGTAGAGCCACGCGCGGTGTTCCCGGAGGAATGACCATGTCCTACGCTCTCTTGCAGCAAGCGCAGCCAAAACTCCCAAACCCAGAGCATCAGCGCGGCAGGGCATCAAAGCATAGGTTGCAAAGATTCGACCCGGGAAAAAGACAATCACTAGAACCCGGAGGACCGCAGCGCCGACGATGAAACCCAAAATGATCTGCACAAGCCGTCGCTTCGAGGCATAGAGAATGACCAGCGGCAGCGTCAGATAGAACTGTTCCTCAACGGCAAGCGACCACGTTGGCGAGAGACCGCCCCTTCCAGCGAAACGACCCGCCAGCGCCATGCTTATGTTTTGCGTGAAGGTGAAAAACGTCCACCACGGAATTGGCCCACTAAACAACTCCCCCCAGCCGCCGCGCAGCCATCCGAGCCGACCCGCCTGAAAAATCAGCCACGCGAATGCCAACACTAAAGCATAGAGTGGCAAAATGCGATAGGCCCTTCGAATATAGAAGGTCCTAAAGTAACTCGTGGAAGTTCGAGCGTCCAGCAGAATTCCTCCAATCAGGAACCCCGAAAGCACGAAAAAGAGATCAACGCCACTCCAACTCAGTCGGCTCATTCTGACGAGCCAGTTCAAGCCAGGATGGTGGGAGAAATGAATGTCCAGAAAGGAATGTGCAATCAACACCAGCAGGATAGCAATGCCGCGCAGTCCGTCTAGCGCAGGAATACGCGTCGAAGAGTTTATCTCGTGGGCCCCTGCCTCAGCCACGGAGGTAGGTGGGACAACCGGACGAAGTCCCACGGCGACTGCGTTCGAGGGCACCATACAGGAAGTACAAGAAGCGATGGTACTGAAAATCTCAAGAATTATAGCAGTTGAGCAAACTCTCCTCGGGGATTGGGTAAACGAAGAGACTCAAGACTGAAGGGTCGCTGTTGAAATATCGCATTACACTCATTGACCCGTTGCCTGGCATAGGCAGTCGTCAAGCGGACATTGTTCCGGTCCAAGTGGGCGTCCGCCTGGCCTGTAGTTTCGCAGTGGTTCGGGATTCGTCATCGGGGTGATCTGGTGGCCAACCATCACACGCCGCTTTGCTGGGTTGGGATCAACGGTAGGTTCTTGGGCGGGGGATTCGGCGCTGCGGGCTGACAGCAGACTCCTCGGCGGCGAAGCCGCCTCGGAATGACAAACCAGTTTTAGAGCATAGTCACCAATCCACTATTAGTGGCGAAGGGAACGTGGGCCGGAGTCTCTGCGAACAGCCGGGCTTTGCCCGGCTGGACAGCCCCTTCGACTCCGCTCAGGGCAGGCTTGGGGGAGCTGTCCCTACATGGCCCGTGGTGCTTACTTCTTCCGGTTTCGGATGGCGTCTCTGGCTTCTTTGTCGGCGGTGCGGCGGCGTTCCGTCTCCCGTTTATCCCAGAGCTGCTTGCCTTTCGCTAGGGCCAGCTCAACCTTTACTTTGCCGTTCTTGAAGTACATGCGGACGGGGATCAGAGTTAGGCCTTTTTGCTGGGTTTTGCCGATCAGCTTGCGGATTTCTTCTTTGTGCATTAACAGTTTGCGGGTGCGCAGGGGGGCGTGGTTGTTCATGTTGCCATGCTCGTAGGGGCCGATGTGGGCGTTGAGGAGCCAGAGCTCTCCGTCCTTGACCAGGCCGTAGGAATCTTTGAGGTTGGCGAGGCCTCCACGGACGGATTTGGCCTCGGTTCCGGTAAGAACCACGCCACACTCAAATTTTTCCAGCAAGAAGTAGTTATGTGAAGCGATCCTATTAACGGCGGCATCCCGCTGACCGGATGCCGTAGGCTCGCGGCGTGGAGCTTTCTCCGGCTTTGGTTTCGTTTCGTGGGTGGATTGGCGGGGCATGGAGTTCGGATCAGATTCAATCTTAACAGGAGGGGACTGGGCTTCGGGCTTCGGCTATCGGGCTTCGGCCCAGTTGCCAAAGCGGTCGGATGAGGCGGTTGTCTCAGACTGGGGTGAAGGTTTAGCTGAAGCCCGAGGCCCGTTGGGACTAAGACTAAAGAGTGTAACTGCCGTGGGTGCAATCAGATGGGGAGTAGCGAATGGCGATGCTATAATCGCAGCAAAGTGCTCCACAGTTGCGTCGATTGAGTCCTGGGTCCACGGGCCGAGGGCGTAAGAATGGTTTGTCCGGCGAAGACTTCCGGGGAAGACTTTTAGACGAGGACTGACGAATGAGACGTCTGACGCCTGCGGCCGTAGGGTTGCTGGTTTTGCTAGCCATACTGCCTGCCATCGCCGATAAGGCCAAGAGTATTTACGAAAAAGGCCAGGACGCCGAGGCGCGGCAGAATTACGAAGTCGCCTACGATCTCTACAAGCAGGCCTACGACCTGAAGCCGAAGGACTTGCGCTACCGAACGTCGTTCGAGCGGATGCGCTCGAAAGCTGCGTTGTCGATTGTCCATCATGCACAAGTGATTCGCGATGAGGGCAAGCTGCAGGACGCAGTGGTGGAATTCCAAAAGGCTCTGCAGATTGATCCTTCGCTGTTCATTGCGCAGCAGGAGTTGAAGCGCACGCTGCAAATGATCAGCGATAAGGAAAATCCCCCGCCGCAGGCCGCGGGACCGCCCAGCAGTTTGGAACGCAAGATCAAGGAAGCGGGTGGACCGGTAGAACTCGCTCCCATCTCGAACGTTCCCATCACCGTGAAACTCACCGAGGATTCCAAGGTTATTTATCAGACGATCGGGCAGTTGGCCGGGATCAACGTGCTGTTCGACCCGGACTATACTTCGCGGCGCATTAAGGTCGAGCTGAATGGAGTAACGTTGGAAGACGCGCTGCAGATTACGGCGCTGGAATCGAAAACCTTCTGGCGACCGGTGACGGGGAATACGATTTTCGTGGCGCAGGATAATGTCGCCAAGCGCAAGGAATTGGAGCAAAGCGTACTGAAGACGTTTTATCTGTCGAACCTGTCGCAGCCCACCGAGTTGCAGGATGTGGTGAACGCGATCCGCGCCGTGCTGGATGTGCAGAGGGTGCAGCAGTTGCTCTCGCAGAACGCGCTGGTGGTGCGAGGCACACCCGACCAGATCGCGCTGGCGGAAAAGCTGGTGGAGGATCTGGATAAAGCGCGTCCGGAAGTGATCGTCGACATCGCGGTCTTGCAGATCAGCAAAGATAAATCGCGCACGCTGGGAATGAACTGGCCGAGCAGCGCGACGGTCGCCTTGCAGAGCAATATCAACACCACGACAAGCACAACCGGGACGACCACGGGCACAACTGGCAGCAGCTCCAGCGGCGGACTGGAACTGAACACCCTTGGCAACCTGAACGCAACCGATTTTCAAGTGACGATTCCTTCCGCCAACCTGTCGGCGGTGATGGGCGATAGCGACACGAAGATGTTGCAGAATCCGCAGGTTCGGGCGCTCGATAATCAGAAGGCAACGCTGAAGATCGGTGAACGTGTGCCGGTAGCTACGGGGTCGTTTCAGCCGGGAATCGGCGGTGTGGGTATTAACCCGCTGGTCAATACGCAGTTTCAATACCTCGACGTGGGCGTGAACATCGACGTTACGCCGCACGTGCACGGGGACCGGGAAGTCACGCTGAAGATCTCGATGGAGATCTCTTCGGTGGTGGGTCAGTCAAGCATCGGCGGCATCAGCCAGCCCATCATTGGGCAGAAGAAAATCGAACACGAAATCCGGTTGAGGGATGGGGAATCGAGCTTGATTGGCGGAATCATGGACGATTCCCAGACCAAGTCGTTGGCGGGGATTCCGGGGCTGGCACAGATTCCAATCTTGAGATACCTGTTTGGGCAGGTCACGCAGGACCATTCGGAAGACGAGACGGTATTCGTGATCACTCCGCACGTGGTTCGTGGAACCATGGTCAGCGAGTTGAACCAGCGGCAAATTGACATTGGGACGGCGAACACCATTGAACTGCGGCACATCAGCCGGCCGGCGTCAACGCCTGCCCCGGCGGTACAGCCTCCCACGAGTCAGGCCCCGGCAAATCAGACTCCGAACCAATCGTCGGCCAATCCGGTGGCGAATCCGGCGGTGCAGGGATCGGCAAACTTCCTGTTTGATCCGGGGCAGATCACGGCGGTGAAAGGCAATACGTTTGTCGTGAACCTGCTGATTTCCGGCGCGCAGAATGTTTACTCTGTGCCGGTGCAGATGAATTACGATCCGGCCAAGCTCCAGTTAGTGAACGTTTCAAACGGCGGGTTCCTCTCCCAGGACGGACAGGCCGTGGCACTGGTGCATCGCGAAGATGAGACCACGGGAACGTTACAGATCACGGCTACACGGCCGCCGGGAGCCGGTGGAGTTTCCGGACAGGGAGCCGTGGTTACGCTGACATTTCAGGCGAAGGCCAGCGGACAGACTCCGCTGACCATCACGCGGGGTGGAGCGCGCGATCCCGGTCAGCAGGCCATTGCGGTGAACGGAGCGCAGGCGTCGGTCACCGTGCCGTAAATCGGTGTAATGAATCGACGCCCGGCGCGGTTTTCCAATCCGAGAATAGAAGATGAAGCTACGCAGATTCCATCAGGGGCAAAGCACGAGGCCCGAACGGGGCTTTACGCTCCTCGAGTTGATCATCGCGACAGCCATCCTGGTGGTTCTCTCGACGATGATAATTCCCATGGCGCGGGTCACGATCCAGCGGGAAAAGGAGCGCCAGTTGCGGTTCGCTTTATGGGAGATGCGGGATGCGATCGACCGCTACAAAGACGCAGCCGACCGGGGTGGTTTCCAAACCAAGGTGGATAGCCAGAACTATCCACCCGATCTCGAAACGCTGGTGAAAGGCGTGGATGTGCAGGGCAAGAAGGTTCGCTTCCTGCGCAAGATCCCGATTGATCCCATGACGAACTCCACGGAGTGGGGTCTGCGTTCCATGCAGGACGATCCGGATTCCGATTCCTTTGGCGGGCAGAGCGTATTCGACGTCTACACCAAATCGCAGGGCACAGCGCTGGATGACACGAAGTATAAGGACTGGTAAATGGTAAGCAGGCTCAAAAACGGGCGGAACTTCATGGGGCGGAGCTTCGGGTTTACGCTGCTCGAAATGATGATCGTGATCGTCATTATGGGGATCCTGCTGTCGATTGCGCTTCCCATTTACACTCAGTCGATTTTGCGTTCGCGCGAGGCCGTGCTGAAAAATGACCTGTTCGAACTTCGCAAGCTGATCTCCCAGTACACCCTCGACAAGCAAAAGGCGCCGCAGTCGTTGGATGACCTGGTACAGGGCGGCTACATCAAAACGATCCCCAAGGATCCGATGACTGGTGAAGTGAACTGGGAAGCGCCAACGTGTGAAGAACTGGAGGCCATAGATCAGCAGGACCCTGGCATCTGCGATGTGCATTCGGCGTCGAATTCGATCTCCAGTGAGGGCACGGCGTATTCGACGTGGTGAGCCCGCTCTCCCTGAACCTCCGCCTCTCGCTAAACTTCCAACGTTGAACAGTTCCACACTTAGCAAGTAACATCTACTCATGCCCGTTACTTCGGAACTCACCCAGGCTCCTGCGTCCATTCGCGCGCCGCGCGGAAACTCCATCGTTTGCAAAGGCTGGCAGCAGGAAGCTGCGATGCGCATGCTCATGAACAACCTCGACGCGGACGTCGCCGAGCGGCCGCAGGACCTCGTCGTCTACGGCGGAACGGGGCGGGCGGCGCGGAGTTGGGAGGCATACCACGCCATTATTGCGAGCCTTAAGAACCTGGAGAACGACGAGACTCTGCTGGTGCAGTCGGGCAAACCTGTGGGCGTGTTCAAGACGCACGATCATGCGCCGCGGGTGCTCATCGCCAATTCGAACCTGGTTGGCCATTGGTCGAACTGGGAGAAGTTCAACGAGCTCGAACGCGCCGGGCTGATGATGTATGGCCAAATGACGGCGGGTTCGTGGATATACATTGGCTCGCAGGGAATTGTGCAAGGAACGTTTGAAACTTTCTCGGCGGCGGGCGAGAAACATTTCGGCGGCGACCTTGCGGGAAAGCTGATCGTTTCGGGCGGCATGGGCGGGATGGGCGGCGCTCAACCTCTGGCTGCGACCATGACGGGCGCGGCGTTTCTGGGGATTGACGTCGATCCGGAACGCATCAAGAAGCGACTGAAGACCGGCTATTGCGATTTCATGGTTACGACGCTCGACGAAGCGCTGCGCATTTTGAAGAATGCGGTGCGCAAGAAAGAGAATGTGTCGGTCGGGCTGGTGGGAAATTGCGCGGACGTGATTCCAGAGTTGGCCGCGCGCGGCGTGGTGCCTGACATTCTTACCGACCAGACTTCGGCGCACGACCCCCTGAACGGATATGTGCCGAACGGCATGACGTTGGCCGAGGCCGTCGAGTTACGGAAAAGCGATCCCAAGGGGTATCAGGAGAAATCGCTCGATGCCATTGCGGCGCATGTGGAAGGCATGTTGCGGCTCCAGAAGATGGGATCGGTGACCTTCGATTACGGCAACAACATTCGCACGTTTGCGTTCCAGCGCGGCGTGAAGAATGCCTACGACTTTCCCGGCTTCGTGCCGGCATATATTCGTCCGCTATTTTGCGAGGGACGTGGGCCCTTCCGCTGGGTGGCCTTGTCGGGCGAAGCTTCGGATATTCATGTGACCGATGAACTGGTTTTAGAACTGTTTCCCGAGAACCGTATCCTGCGGCGCTGGATTGATCTGGCGCGCAAGCGCATCAAGTTCCAGGGACTGCCGGCGCGCATCTGCTGGCTGGGATACGGCGAGCGCGCGCAGTTTGGCCTGGCGATGAACGATCTGGTGAAGAAAGGGAAAATCAAAGCGCCGATCGTGATTGGCCGTGACCATCTTGACTGTGGCTCGGTGGCGTCGCCGTTTCGCGAAACCGAGAGCATGAAGGATGGCTCGGACGCGGTCGCGGATTGGCCTCTGCTGAATGCTTTGTTGAACACGGCGGCAGGCGCGTCGTGGGTGTCGATTCACAACGGCGGCGGTGTAGGCATCGGATATTCGCTGCATGCTGGCCAGGTTACCGTTGCCGACGGAACAGATGCGATGGCCAAGCGCATCGAACGCGTGCTGACGACTGATCCGGGGATGGGCGTGATTCGGCATGTGGACGCGGGGTATGACGAGGCGAAGGAGTTTGCGAAGAAGAGCGGCGTGAAGGTGCCGATGCCGTCGGGCGATAGGAAGACTTCTTGAGGGAAGGTCGAAAACTTGCGCCGATCTGGATCTTGTTGATTATGTTCGTTGCCGTGCCCATTGTTCTGATGGCTTCTTGCGTTGGCTACTCGGCGTTTCAGGCGCGCCGACCGAAAGACATGCCAAACGCGATTTGGATTGACGCCCCTGCAGACCCATTCGGGTTCTATCGCGGCTGGTGGGAAGACTGCTGGGTTGACTTAGATCAGCAAACAAATCATTGCCGATTGTATGCACGCGATCTACGTCCTCCTGTGGTCTTCGAGGGCCGATATATGCCCTGCGACCGAAAGTCGCCGATCCCGATGATCGAGCTGAAGCTCAGGCCTCCCGCGCGTAGCGAGAGTATGTGGGTTTTTCCGGGATTCGTAACGTTCTTGGAGGATGACAGGATTCTGGTTCCACTTGAGAACGTACGCGACTGTCCGAAAATCCTCGAGGGACTTGAACACAGGAACATTCAGGGATACGAGTGAAGCAATTGAAGCCCAATTGTCCCCTGCTCTTAACGAACATCGGCGAGCTTCTCACCCTGCGCTCAACGACGGACAGACCGCGACGAGGCGCTTCACTTTCCGAACTCGGCATCATCGAAAATGGCGCGGTCTTGTGCCTCGGCGGTAAGATCGTCTCCGTCGGCACCACGAAAGATGCGCTGCGCGATCCCTGGCTGAAGAAGAATCGGAAGAAAGTTACCGAGATCGACTGCGCGGGTAAAGTCGTCCTGCCTGGCTTTGTGGATTCGCACACTCATCCTGTGTTCATAAACCCGCGGCTGGTGGATTTTGAGAAGCGGATCGAGGGCGCTTCCTACGAAGAGATCGCCGCTGCCGGAGGCGGAATTCGTTCGAGCCTGGAAGGCGTTCGCCAGGCAGGGAAGCGGCTGCTGGCGGAAAAAGTTCTCGGCGTTCTGCGCGACATGGCAGCGCACGGCACAACCACGGTTGAGGCCAAGTCGGGCTATGGGCTGACGGTTGAGTCGGAAATAAAATCACTGGAAGCGATCCGCGAGGCTGCTTCCCGCTGGCCGGGGACCGTCATCCCCACCCTGCTGGGGGCGCACGTCGTGCCGAAGGAATTTCAGGGCCGCTCACAAAACTATGTGGAGAGAGTCTGTAAGGAAATGATTCCGCAGGCTGCGAGGCGAAAGCTCGCCCAATTCGTAGACGTTTTCTGCGAGCAGGGAGCCTTTACGGCAGCAGAAACGGAGCAGATTTTTGAAGCCGCCGAGCAGCACGGCCTTAGCGTGCGAGCTCATATGGGCCAGCTTTCGGAGACGCTGCTGCGACCGTTCTTGCGCTTTAACCCCGCGTCTTTCGATCACATGGATCATGTGAGCGCAGACGACATCGCGGAGTTGAGTAAGCACGACACGGTCGCCACGGTGGTGCCGGGGGCAAATTACTTTCTGGGGCTGAAGGAATATCCGCGCGCGCGCAGGCTGATTGATGCTGGCGTGCCGGTGGCACTGGCCACGGATTACAATCCGGGCACATCGCCGACCTTAAGTATGCCGATGGCGATGTCATTGGCTTGCACACATATGAAGATGTCCCCGGCGGAGGCGATTGCAGCGGCCACTATTAATGGGGCGTGGGCCCTGCGCGTGGCCGACCGGAAGGGCACGATCGAGCCCGGAAAAGACGCCGACTTGGCGGTATTCGGTGTCGAAGACTACCGCGAGATTCCTTACTGGTTCGGGGCGAACCGGTGTTCGATGGTGGTGATGAACGGCTTGGTTGTGGGTCCACAGTGAACTTTCGCGGCGAGTCCTCCGTATAGAATTGAGAGCAATGCTTGCGTCCTGTGGGACGCGGCTGAATACGCCTTTTACTGAAAGCTCAGAGAACGGCTCTGTTACGAACGAATTGAAGAGAATCTCCCGAGGAAATCCTATGAAGCGAATTCTTGCGGTACTAATTTGTGTGTTGGCGGCATTCTCCGTGGCAGGGGCGCAAAGGCTGCCCGAGGTGGCTCGGCCAGAGAACTACAAGCTCACATTTACTCCCAATCTGGAGACAGCGACCTTCGAGGGGGATGAGACGATTTCCGTCCGGGTGCTGAAACCAACTTCGGAAATTACGCTGAACGCGGCGGACATCGATATCCACGAGGCGACGATTACCAGCGGCGGCACGACGCAAAAAGTTTCCGGAACCTGCGACAAAGAAAAGGAAGAGGCTCTGCTCACAGTCGAGAAGCCGCTGGCCCCTGGCGCCGCTACCATCCACATTACTTATGCTGGCAAACTCAATGACGAGATGCGCGGCCTTTACCTGGGCAAGGATGATCAGGGCCGCAAGTATGCTGCCTCGCAATTCGAAGCCACCGACGCGCGGCGTGCCTTTCCGTCGTTCGACGAACCGGATTACAAAGCCACGTTCGACATCACGGCGGTTGCCGAAAAGGGCCTGGTGGCGATCTCGAACCAGAAGATCGTTTCCGACACGCCCGGCCCCGGCGACAAACACACGGTCCGCTTTGCCACGACCGCCAGGATGTCTTCGTATCTGGCGGCGCTGGTGGTGGGCAACTTTGAGTACATCGAAGGCGAGGCGGATGGCATTCCGATCCGCGTCTATAGCACTCCCGGGAAAAAGGAAATGGGGAAGTTTGCTTTGGAATCGGCGGAGCACATTCTCAGCTACTACGACAAGTATTTCAACATCAAGTATCCCTACGGGAAGCTGGATCTGATCGGTCTGCCGGACTTTTCCGCGGGGGCAATGGAGAATACCGGCTGCATTACGTTCCGTGAAGTCATTTTGCTAATCGACGAGAAGCAAGGGTCCGTCGATTTGAAGAAGACCATCGCTTCGGTGATTGCGCATGAGATGGCTCACCAGTGGTTCGGCGACCTGGTCACCATGAAGTGGTGGGATGATATTTGGCTTAACGAAGGCTTCGCCACATGGATGTCGAGCAAGCCCATCGAGGCATGGAAGCCGGAATGGAATTTCAATTTGGACGATGTGAGCGAGACGGCGGGAACGCTCAACACGGATTCGTTGGCCAATACGCGTCCGATTCACCAGGCTGCGGAAACGCCGGCGCAGATCACGGAATTGTTCGACGGAATCGCCTACGGCAAGGCCGCCGCCGTGTTAAGAATGCTGGAGTCTTACCTGGGGGAGGAGACCTTCCGAGC